>JACCDV010470498.1_pt1 | contig 21770 bp, 6 predicted proteins | sample 7446131 | NCBI WGS metagenome assembly JACCDV01 (sample SAMN15323448, study PRJNA562643) | freshwater metagenome | isolation source: river surface water | place: USA:Blue River Watershed | collected 2017-08-17
ACCGAGTTAAATACGGCTGTTAAACCGTACTTTCTCGACTATGTGTACCAAAACTACCCGGAGGCTCAACAAGTACATTATTTTGACCCGGATATCGTCATTTATCAGCCATTAACCGAAATAGAAGACGGCCTAAAAAACCATAGTCTTTTTTTAACACCGCATACGCTGCTCGCATACCCAGACGATGCCTGTTCGCCTAACGAACGTGGGCTATTAAACACAGGTTTATATAATCTCGGGTTTATCGGCACCAAACGCAGTGAAACGACACAACATTTCCTGCAATGGTGGAAAGACCGATTGTTTGATCAATGTTTCATCGATTTGGCCAATGGGATGTTTGTGGACCAATTATGGGTGAATTTCGCACCTTTATTCTACGAAGATGTATTTGTCAGTAGACACCTTGGCCTAAACATGGCCTATTGGAACCTACATGAACGCCAGATTAGTAACGATAACGAGCCTTATTTGGTGAATAATCAATTCCCCTTAATATTCTTTCATTTCTCAGGCTATTCGCCAGAAAAGCCTACCCAAATATCAAAATACCAGGATCGCTACAGCTTTCAAGAAAAAGGAGATGTGGCGGGTTTGTTCGACTATTATGCCCAAGCTTTAATTGCCAATGGGCACAAAGAGCTGAAGCCCCTTCCTTGTTTTTACATCAAAGAGCCTGTAAAAGCTCCTGTTAAGCGCTATTTAAGGGTCCGAAAATATGCTAGCATGCCATTCCGCTGGATTATTCGGTTGATTGAGAACGCCTAAAAACAAGAAAGTCGCACATTATAAACGTGCGACTTTACAGCTACTCTGTGTTCTAAAATTTATCTTTATTTCTTCGAAATACTCATTCGTAATGCCAATTCATGCGATTGGCTCGTCATCATGCTTATCTGGGATGTTGGCAATTCATACACATAACCCAGGTAAAACAATTTGGTCATCTGAACCCCTAAACGAATGCCCAAACTTTCATTTCCACGGTAGCCCAAGCCTGCATCTAATTTTCCATTGATGTTAGCCACAACATTCACATCATAACTCAATGGGACATCCGTAGCCAATCGAACTAAGGTACTCGGGTATAAGATCACTTTCTCCGACATGCGCCACTTCGTCCCTGCCATGACAAAAAAGCTCGGGCTGTCTTTGTAGGCTGCACTACCCGCTCCAAAATCATAGCGGAACATACGAGGCTGGGATACCGACAAGAATAAACCATCACCCTTGTATACCTTGATTCCCCATCCCGTATTTACCTGCATGCCTGTGGAACGATCCATGGCAAATGACTCATCACCTGATTGAGGTAATTGAATCCCCGCGAAATTCAAAGTCATATTCCCCACGCCTCCACGAATACCCCCGGAAAACGACCAGGCCTCATTCAAGCGTACGTGGTATCCAAAATCCAATCCCACATGCACGGTTTTCATCGGTCCTGCTTCATCCAATAAACCCACAAGTCCGACACCCTTCTGCTTCCCCCACTTCATGTTGGCAGTTACCCCCATTGTTTTAGGGGCTCCCTCAATTCCCATCCATTGCTGGCGATTCATCACCGTAATCTCGGTTCCCTCATATCCTCCTACGTGTGCAGGCGTGATATTTTGAGGATTAAATCGGTACAAGCTGTAAATCGGATCAACCTGAGCAAAAGCACCCTTTGAAAACCCCACAGCTACCAGTAAAAAACAAATTCCTATATACTTTTTCATCTGCTTATTTTAACCGGTTGATATAAACATAATTGGAAACCGTTGGGAATTTTCCATAAAAATCCAACACATAATAATACGTGCCATCTGGTAAATCCTGGCCATTTTGCCCTTTACCTGCCCAATCATTTTTGTAGTTTTCGACATCATAAACGACTGCCCCAGTACGGCTCATAATGGTCAAGCGATTTGGCTGTCGACCCAAAATTCCCGGTATGATAAAGGTGTCATTCTTACCATCCCCATTCGGCGAGAACCCTTGCGTCGTGAAGGTATCGCACTGATCCTTATCCAATCGGTTTGGTATGCCATCCTTATCGCAATCCGGCAAGGCTCCGTAATTCAAGTCGTCTTCCACCGCATCTAAGATGCCATCACCGTCGGTATCGGTATCCAAGTAATCTGGGATTCCATCCTTGTCCGTATCCATCGGAACTCCATTGACCAAATTCGCTTCGTCCTTATCCGAGATACCATCATTGTCCGAGTCAACATCCACATAATCCTGCTTGCCGTCTTTATCCGTATCTACCGGATTATTCGGATCCTTTCCAGCCTCAATTTGATCGGTAATTCCATCGTTGTCGGAATCCGTATCCGTGTAGTTTGGTTTGCCATCTCCATCCGTATCGATGTCCTTGTAGTTCGTTGGCTCATTGGCATTCGTCAAGGTTCCCGCCTCCACGCGATCGGGAATGGCATCCCCATCAGAGTCTAGATCACGGAAGTTGAAGATGCCATCACGATCCGTATCCAAAGGTGTCGCAGGATTTACGCCCGCTTCGTAGGTATCCGGTATGCCATCATTATCCGAATCTAAATCCAAGTAATCCGGTCGTGCATCCGCATCCGTATCCACCGGAACGGAAGGATCTAAACCTGCCTCAATCGCATCCGGAATCTTATCTCCATCCGAATCGGTATCGATGTAATTGGCTTTGCCGTCACCATCGCTGTCCACGGGTTTGGCCGGATTCGTACCCGCCTCCACGCGATCGGGAATGCTGTCGCCGTCTGAGTCTAAATCTAAGAAGTCGGCCAAGGTATCTCCATCCGTATCAATAGCCTTCTCCACGGCATCCGGAATCGTATCTCCATCCGAATCCAAATCACGGAAATTTAGTATGCCATCTCCATCGGAATCCACCGCTTTTTCAATCGCATCTAGAATCGTATCCCCATCCGAATCCAAATCACGGAAATCCGCTATTCCATCCTTATCTGTATCGGCCGATGTTTCAATCTTATCCGAAATCGTATCGTTATCAGAATCTAAATCTTGATAATCAAACGAGCCATCTTTGTCAGTATCCTCTGGGCTTGTTGGCTTAGCGCCCGACTCAATTAAATCCGAAATACCATCATCATCCGAATCTGAATCTCGGTAATCCGGCTTACCATCTTGATCAAAGTCTTGTGGCTTAAAGCCGTTAGAACCTGCCTCAAAAGCGTCAAGCATGCCGTCATTGTCTGAGTCGAAATCCTCGAAATCACGTACGCCATCGCCATCGCTGTCTGCCGGATTAGCGCAACTTACTGCTTCGATGTTATCTGGGATTTTGTCATTATCAGAATCCCCATCCCGGAAATTTAATGCTCCGTCGTGGTCCACGTCATTCAAGCCTTCCACTGCGTCTGGAATACAATCGTTATCACTGTCGGTATCCAAGAAATCCCAGGCTCCATCCCCATCCGTATCTTTCGGCTTAAAACCAGCGAATTGAATCCGATCATCCCAGCCATCGCCATTATTGTCTATTTTATCCGCATCCGTACACGTCCAGCAACGCTCCGCTCCTTCCCAAGCATCTGGGATTCCATCCCCATCACTGTCTGAATCAAGGTAGTTAGGCAAGGCGTCATTATCAAAATCAGCCCACTTCTCTAAATTGTCACCTACACCGTCTCCATCGGCATCATCGTCTCGATAATTCGCTAATCGGTCACGATCCGCATCCTCTGTACGCTCCAAGAAATCGGGAATACTATCCCCGTCGGAATCGTTATCCTTGTAATCTGGCGTTCCATCGCGATCGGTATCCTCAGGGACAAGTGGCGTGCCTCCTAGGCGTGTTTCCAAGAGATCAAATAATCCATTTGAATTGTTATCAACGAATGCTCCTGATTCGATCGATATTCTTCCATCTGCGTTATAATCTCTGTGGTAGGTAAACTCATCTCTTGCCTCCCAAGCATCAAAGATGCTATCGTTATCTGTGTCCGTATCCAGGTAGTTGGCCGTTCCATCCGAATCCACATCTCCGCTGCCCTCAAGTGCATCTAAAATACCATCATTATCACTATCCAAATCACGGTAATTCATGATGCCATCTCCATCGGTGTCGACTGTGCGTTCAACAATATCCAGAATCGAATCCCCATCCGAATCTAAATCCAAGTAATCGGCTGTTCCATCCCCATCGCTATCACGGGATGCATTTGGACTTTGGTTATTATATCCTTCGATGTAATTCGGTATGCTATCCCCATCACTATCCGCCACGACGTCACCGGATGTATTTGGGTTCGTTCCTTGACGCGTTTCCACATAATCTGGGATACCGTCACCATCCGAATCGCGTGAAGATGCCGGATTATTCGGGTTCGTACCCTGTTGTGTTTCCACAAAATCTGGAACGCCATCCCCATCGCTATCCCGTGAACTTGTTGCATTAAATGGATCCGTACCCTGTGCAATCTCGACAAAATCCGGAACGCCATCGCCATCCGTATCTTTGAAGCTTGATGGGTTGGTTGGGTTTGTGCCGTCCAACATCTCTTGGAAATCGGGCACACCATCCCCATCCGTATCATGTGTTCTTTCCGTTACGTCCGGAATACCATCCCCATCGGAATCATTATCTAAATAATCCGGAATGCCGTCGCCATCTCTATCCGCCGATGCAACCGGATTCATTGGGTCAAATCCTTCCAAATAATCCGGAATACCATCCCCATCCGCATCTTGCAAGACGTCTGGTGCCACCAACGGATTCGTCGACTGGCGATTCTCCACATAATCTGAGATACCTCCACGATCCGTATCTCGGAAACTAGCTGCATTACGAGGGTCCGTGCCTTGACGCTGCTCCACATAATCCGGAACGCCATCCCCATCCGAATCCAAATAGCTTGAGACATACGCTGGATTCGTTCCTTGGCGCTGCTCCACATAATCCGGAACACCATCCCCGTCAGAATCCAAGAAACTCGTTGCATTCGAAGGATTCGTTCCTTGTTGGTTCTCAATATAATCCGGCACACCATCCCCATCCGAATCCAAGAAACTTCCTGAATCATACGGATTGGTTCCTTGCGCTTGTTCATCTGTATCTGGTACCCCATCGCCATCTGAATCCCCAATCAACACGGTCAAGATCGTCGTAATACTCGCCGCATTGTAGTTATTATCTTGAGCTTGCGTCGCCGTAATTGTCGTTGTTCCGATGCCCACAATCGTGACAACATTCCCGCTAATTGTCGCAACAGCTGGATTGCTACTTGTATAAATAATCGCTCCGGTTCCCGCAGAACTTGTCGGCGGTGTGATTGTAAACGGCTGATCCTGTATCGTTTTCGTCAATGCCGGGAAATTCGATAATACCGGATTATCCCGCGTGATACGAACGTTAATCAATGCCGTTGAACAGGTATTGGTTGTCGTGTTACAAACTTGATACCCAATTGTCACCACCGAAGCTGGCTCATTCAAACCTGCCGTATAAGTCAAGACACCTGTCGTCGGAGTCAAGACAACCGTTCCTGTTGCCGTACCCGCTGCGCCACCCGGTAAACGAGTCAAACTAATATTAGCTCCAGGAATATAGTCGTCATTCGCCATGACATTCCCAGAAATGGTTCCATTCACAACAGGTCCAAAGAAGTCATTTTGGGCAATGGCCAATAATGGATTCGTATCATTCAAGTTGATCACTCCATCTCCATCGCAATCCCCTTGTTGCCAGTTGCTGCTGGTGGTCATCGTTCGATGAATCAACAAGTATGAACAAGCATTGCGCGGATTCGTATTATCATTCACCTCGGTTTGATCTAATACACCATCACCGTCCGACTCTACATCAAATGGGTTGCGAAGGCCGTCTAAGTCAATGTCGGTAGGGGTCAAACCTGCTCCCGCCGACGAAGGAATACCTGATCCGTTCACAGCGCCATCCGCCTTGCCATCATTATTGGCATCGGTTCCCCCGGCTTCGATCACATCTTTGATGCCATCGCCATCGGAATCTAAATCCAAGTAATTTGGAATATTATCTCCGTCAGTATCACAAGTAATGCTGGATGGATTACATGCTGCGTTTTCAACCGTATCTAAAATACCGTCATTATCATCATCCAAATCACCCAGTGTATCGAACACGCCATCCCCGTCGGAATCGACCGGACAACCATTCAATAAAACAGAACCCGCAACCAAACGACATTGATCGGCCCCATCCAAGACTGTGTCACCGTCAGAATCCGTATCATATGGGTTCAAGGTGATATCTGAATCTGTATCCGCTGGCGTTAATCCACTGCCTGCCGAACTTGGTACACCACTGGTATTAACAGAGCCGTCGGCCTTTCCATCGTTGTTGGCATCTGTTCCTGCGGCCTCAATCACGTCCTTGATACCGTCCCCATCGGAATCCAAATCTAAACGATTCGGTATGGTATCTCCATCCGTATCACAAGAAGCACTTGGCTGGTTGCATGCCGCATTTTCAACGGTATCTAAAATGCCGTCATTGTCATCATCTAAATCATTAATACTATCAAAATAACCGTCTCCATCGCTGTCCACAGGGCAGCCGTTTAGCTGAGCAGTACCGAATAGCAAAGGACATTGATCCGCGGAATCAATGATGCCATCACCGTCAGAATCCAAATTAGGGTCGTTGAATTCGTACACTCGAATCACCGCACCAAAGGTCGTCGAACCTCCTGTATTCGTAGCGGTAATGGTATAAGTAGCTTGTGCCGTCACGGCAGTTGGCGTACCTGAAATCACCCCGGTCGTCGTGTTCAAACTCAATCCTGCTGGTAGTGCTGGAGAAACCGAGTAAGAAACAATCGCTCCCCCTTGAACCGTCGGGCTTAAGTTGGTCATGGCCTGCGTGCGAACGAGTCCTACTGGTGTTGCATAGGTCAACTGTGAGGGCGCGACATCCACGACCGCAATTTGCATAACGAAAGTCGTAAAACCGGTACCGTTGTTCGCTGTAAACGTGTAGTTCGCAGCCGGACTTAACACGGTCGCAGTCCCGGTCAAAGATCCTGTATTAACATTTATGCTCAATCCGGCTGGTAAGGCTGGGCTAACCGTATATGAAATCACGGCACCCCCACCCACAGTTGGCGTTTGCGCCGAAATCGCAACGGTTTTCGTCGCGGTTAACGTCGATATCGGATACGCTAAATTGGTCGGCGCATAATCTTTCACCTCTATTACGACGTTCTGTGAAATAGATCCCACAAAATTGGATGCGGTGACAACATAAGTTGCCGACGGTGTTATGGCGGTAGGCGTACCTGAAATAACCCCCGTGCTTGTGTTGAAGCTCAAACCTGCAGGTAGTGCAGGCGAAATGCTGTATCCCGCCGGAGTACCCCCACTGTTGCTTGGGGTCAATGGCGTTATCGCCGTATTCAAATAATAAATAGGTGGCGTTGGATAAGTAAAGTTGACCGGCGGAGCATCATTCACAATGATATCCATGGTCGCCGTCAACGAACCCGTTACGTTAGAACCTGTAATGGTATAAGTTGTTCGAGCAGTCACCGCTGTAGGGGTTCCCGAGATCACCCCCGTGCTTGTGTTAAACGAAAGGCCAGGGGAAAGTGCTGGGCTAATGGAATAAGACGTTATGGTTCCGCCAGAAGAGCTTGGTCCAATCGGTAAAATAGCGATTCCGCGTTCCAATACAATCGGTGAAGCATACGACAAAGTACTCGGCGCAATATCATTGACCGTCAACGTAAAGGTGGTGGTCGTAGAACCTCCCGAGTTCGTTGCGGTAATGGTGTACGTTGTTGCCGCTTTAATTTCACCCGGTGTTCCTGAAATGGTACCTGTGGCTGGATCAAATACCAAGCCTCCCGGTAAACTTGGGCTGATGCTATAGGTACTAACCACGCCTCCGCTATTGGTTGGAGTGACAGGTGTGATGGTTTGTCCCAACAAGTAAATAGCAGGAACCGTAATAGCTAAATTGGTCGGCGCGGGTTCAAGTACTGCAAAGCTGGTAGTAACCGATGTTGACCCTCCCACGTTAGAACCGGTAATCGTATAATCTCTTAATGGACTTAGGCTAACAGGCGTACCTGATACCTCGCCGGTATTCGTATTGAAGCTTAGGCCTGCAGGCAATGGTGGGGCTATACTATAGGACGTTACAGCCGCACCCGAGACGAATGTGGGTAGTAAAGTATTTATCACCGACCCGCGTGTCCATGATGCACTTGGAGCAAAAGTAAAGACAGGGACATTCGGGTTAACAACTGTTAATGTTGCCGAAATCGTTCCTCCATTATATCCAACGGAAGGATCTTGAATGGCCGAGATTGTTGTTGCTCCGAGTCCAACAAGTGTTACGGTATTACCTGAAATCGTCGCAACAGCAGGGTTCGAGCTCGTATATGTAAATGCCCCAGAGCCCGCACTCATCGGCGCAGTAATCGTATACGAGCCATCCGTAATCGTTTTGGTTTGATTTGGGAAGGCGCTCAAATTCGGGCTGGAATTCGTAGAGAGGCCGACAATCAAAGGTGCACTTATTGATCCTGAACGATAGGTTAGGGTCGAAGCTTGAATAGCACTTAAGGTCGTTTGGCCTTCGCCTACTATACTTACTTGATTACCCGTAATTGTAGCAACGGTAGGATTGCTTGAATAATACGTAAAGGCTCCCAAACTAGTAGAAACTGGAATAGGTAAATTGAATGCCGGCTCGCCTTTTGTTTTATTATATCCACTAATCCAAGATAGGCTCGGTGCCAATTTATTAGGATCCGAAATCGTTACCGGAATCGTAGCGGTCGTCGCAGTATAAATACCACTCGCCGCCTGGGAAACAGTAACCGTGCCCGTGCCGGCTTGCGTGCCCACGCTTAACGTTGTTCCACTAACGGAGAAAACGTTCGCAACGCCGCCTGAATAGGTAATGCTTCCTGGCGAGTCCGAAGTCACCGATAGGGTCTCATTCGAATCGCCGATCAATTTATTGATTGGTAACGAGCGAATAGAAGCCGGTTTAGTAACCGTAACTGTAAAGGTAGTGGATGTTTCGGCATAATCCTCAGTGGCATTTTGCTGAACAGTGATCGTTGTGGTTCCTGTTCCCACAATGGTCACTAAATTTGATGAAACTGTCGCGACGGCCGGGTTACTACTTGAATAAGTAAAGGTCCCGCTACTGTTTGTTGAAGGTGTAGGTATGGCGAATATTGGGTCGCTAATAAGTTTATTCATGTTTGCGATTGACCCTAAGGTAGCTGCTGGACGTTCCGCACCATAAATCATCACATTGTATGCCGCACTGTAACTCGGATTCGTATTATCTGTTGGGGTATAGTTGCTGCCATTCGCAATCGTAATCTGATCCCCATTTCCATTATAGGCGTAAATTCTAAATTCTGTGGAGCCCGCAGTTTGCGTATCAATGCCGTTCAAATTTACCGACGTTAACCCCATATTGCCCGGAACGGTCGTGAATTCACCTAGTGAATTCGCAAAATTATCCACACTCGAGCGCAATTGTAACTTAGTCGTACCCGCTACATTAAGACCTCCTATGACAAAGCGAATAAACTTCGTGCCAACGCTTGTCGAAATCGAGTAACTCAAATATGGTGCAGAACCCGTAACTAATGTAGCAGATGTGTTCGCATGAGTCCATTTATTGGAACCCAAATTCACACCTGTCATATTACTAAAATTGGTACTTGCTGAACTAACGGCACCCGTTTTAGTGAAACTTGCCGCTAATGGATAAGTTGCCGTAAGCGTATTGGTTTCGTTCCAACCGGCTAATAAATCCACTGAAGTGTACGGTATTCCGTAAGTAAAGCCGGCTAAACTTGTCGTGCCACCTGATGTCGTTAAACTAACAGAGCCCGTCGCGCCATTTCGCAATATGGCGGTTACCGTATTATTGTCAACTACGGTAAAACTATACGCCGCAATTCCTCCAAAAGAAACGGCGGAAGTGGAGCTTAAATTCGTTCCCTTAATCGTTACAGTTGTTCCAGCATTCGCTCGAATTGGCGAGAAATAGGAAATCGTGGGTGCCGGCGCATAGGTAAAGCCCGCTAAAGTCGCGTTTGTTGCCAAAGTTCCCGGAGTCGTTACACTGACGGAACCCGAGGCTCCTGCTCCCACCACAGCTGTGATTTGCGTATTACTATTTACCGTAAATGAGGTTGCTGCTGTTCCGCCAAAACTTACAGCCGTGGCGCCTGTAAATCCAGAACCGCTAATGACTACACTGGTCGTCGCACCCGATGTTGTTGGGGTAAATGAGGTAATACTTGGCGAAGGATTACCAATCATAAATAGGGATCCAGCCAAAGTCATCGTCCCCTTAAAACCTCGGAAGGTAACACGCTTAAAGGGTGTATTATTACTTGGATTTGAATTATCTGGATCGTTCTCAAAGGTTGTCGAAGCTACGGCTTGTGCCACCCAAGCGCCTCCTACATAACTATATAGGACTGGATTAACGACGGTTCCGAGCACATCTGCCGGGTCATAACTAAAAATCAAATCGGTTCCCGTACCTGTCGAATTCGCTGAGGTCTTACCTAAATACCAGGTTTTATTAACCACATTGGTTAAACTTGATCCGGACGTGCCGGCAGACAAAACTCCTGTCGCCACGCGGGCAGCATAAATTTCTGACGCAGATGCATTGTTAACCATCGTGACAGGGGCATATGCTCCACCTACTCCGATCGGGAAGGTCGTTTCGAAAGTTCCAACCGGAAGCTTCAGCATACCTGAGCTATTGGTATTAACATAAGAAAGAACGCCTGATCCATTTAAATTAGCTCCTCCGTCAGAGACAACACCGCCCGTATAAGTTCTTGTTCCTAGCGTTAGAACCTTCCCATTCAAACGTAAATTACCCGGGACTGTCCAATCGGCCCCAAAAGTATATGAACCTCCCGCACCGTTGGCTAATAAGAAAACAGATGAGAAATTAGAAGGTTGTGAAGGACCGGTTCCAGACCCATTCACATTAGAACTCCAATTAGCCAACGTCTGTAAAGCACCGGCTGCACCGGTTGCGGAGGAATAAAATGGCGCCACAACGTTGATATTAAATGAAGTCGAAACCTCACATCCATTCCCATCAGTGGCCGTATACGTATAGGTACCGGCATCACCGTAAGTCACAGATGATAATTCTAGGGCATATAAACCTGTTCCCCCATATCCTATTTGAGGTCCGGACCAAAAGGTCGAATTGATACTTGAACTAGCAGAAATTGGCTCTACATTGACATAAACTGTCCCTCCTTCACTGGTTGTTATCGTTGAGGGAGCTGTTCTGATGGATGGGATAACATCTACAGAATACCCCTTAAATTGCAGATGACTTAATCCAGCATTCCCACTATAATTAATCGCACGGATATAACGTGCTTCAACCTCGGGAAATGTCCGATCTGAAAAATATCCGCTTTGATACGTGTATTCCGTATTTGTTAAATTACTAAATATTGTATACCAGTTGACATTGTCTGGACTATACTCAATCGACCCCCCATTCCAATCGGCAAAATCGTAATTTCCCGTTCCATAAGAAGAATTAGGATCTAATGTAAATCCCCCGATACCTCCTATTGATACTGAACTTATTCGGTATTTCCCTCCAAAGTCCAAAACGAGTTCATTTCCTTGAAATCCAGATTTTGAATCTACACTGTAATATTGGTTTCGATCTGTTAAATAATTAAATGAGAATGAACTATTGTTCGTTGAAAAACTATAGGTGTCATCTACAAATACGTAATCATTTATATTGTAATCGAAATAGCTATAGTTCTCTGCAGGTAAATTATAGGAAGAATAGCCTGATGGATTGGCAGACACAACAGCTGCGTAATCAAGATCCGTATTAACAAGATATGAATTACTACAATTACCGTAAACGTCGGCCACGTTTACTTTTGCACCGTTGCTATAGCTTGTACAACCCGCACTTGCGGTTAATGCCAAACGATATCTAAAACCACTAAACTCCTTTTTGGCAGTTGATAATGTCAATGTTGCCGATGAGCCCGTTGTCCCTGAAAATCCAGAATAAGTAATTCCATCCATGCTGGCGGTCACATCGGAATAAGTTAAGCCTCCGTCGGTGCTTCGTTGCCAAACATAAGAAGTTTGACCCGTCAAACCTCCAGCGACAATTTTCTGATTCGTGGAATTAGTGACAAAACTTACATCTGAAATGGTGGATTGAATCGAAGCTCCCGTGTAAGTCACATTGACGGCCGACCGAGGGCTTACGCAACCTACCGGACTTGTTGCCATAGCCCAATAAGTCTGCGGCATGGGATTACTTCCTCTCGGCATATTTCCAATGACAGGCGTAACGTAGGTATTACCCGTTCCGAGTGTTGACCCTCCCGCACTCGCACTATGCCATGTAATGGTTCCAGTCGCGGAAGTAGCACTAATCGTGGCTGAACCTGGCTTGCAAATAGACGCCGGAGTGGTACTCGTGATTGTTGGTAATGTAATAATTGTACCCGTAACTGCCGTCCGTGGACTTTCACAATATACCGTATTGGCAGTTGAAAAGGCCGTCGCATAGCGAGTTGTATTACCCGTTAAAGTAAAGGCATAATTTGCATTGGATGATAACAAAGTACCACCCGAAACTTGGTCATACCAGCGAATATTTGTTCCGTTGGATGAAGTAGCACGTAGGGTAACTGTTGTATTTTGGCAAACGGTTGAACCTGTCACTGAGGTTACCGATGGTGTATTCAAAACGGTAATTTGGGCTTCTCGACGTCCCGCATTCGTTCCAATGCAGTTTGTCGCGGAAACGAAAAAGCTCGTATTGGCTGTTACCGTAGGAGTCACAAAAGTACTTCCCGTTCCCAAAGGACTACCTCCCGTACTCGTACTATACCACGTATAGGTCACCCCATATCCCCCTGTTGCTGTAATGGCTACCGTTCCAGCATCACAACGCGTTAAGGCAGCGGCACTACTCAGTGTCGGTAATGCTGGCACAGTGGTTTGAATATTCGCCGGAACCAATGTTCTACCTCCTGAACGACAGCCCAACGGGGTAATGGCTCCCACGTAGTAATTAGTCGTCGAAGCAATGCTTGGAGTGGTAAAAGTAGCATTTGTACCCAAAACTGCACCTCCTGAGCTTGCCGCATACCACTCCAAAGTACTACCCGGTGATGAGGTTGCAGATAACTCCACGGTACCGGTAGAACAACGTTCTCCTGCTACCGTGGAATTGATAGTCGGCAAACTAGTAACGGATACCACCACTGGAACTGTAAAATAGAAATTATTTGAATCGCCGGGATTGGTAACACCTCGTCGGAACCAGGTTGTTTGCGTCAATGCAGCAGAACCATAAGTAGCTAACGTCGCACCGGCAATATCAGTATAAGTTACGCCGTCCGTCGATCGCTGCCATTTGTAAGTCAACGTTCCACCCGTGTAGGTCGGCGCAGCGCTTGAGGTAAATGCTGCCGGAGTTGCTCCCGAGCAAATCGTCTGATCTGAACCGATTGATCCCGCTTCACCCGTCATATTCCGATATACGTCAATACCAGAAGAAGTTTGACTCGCCAAAATATCAGGCTTATTGTCTCCATCAATATCCGCAACTTCAATCTGCTGGTATACCCGACTCGCTGTTGTCGCAACCAATACCTCCGAAGCAAATGAAATTGTACCCACTGAGGATGTATTCGCCAAATAGCCAATCTTCGTCGCAAATCCCCCTGCCGATGAATAGTCTGATACGACGATATCAGGTTTTCCATCACCATTCATGTCAGCAATGGCTAACATATGCGTATTCGCTAAATCGGGCGTCGCAAAATTGACAATATCTGCGAAAGCGAGTACCCCTGTCGTTGTGTAGGTATTCCGCATGATGGAAACCTGCTTAGCAGCACTACATGTCAATGCAATATCTACGCGCCCATCTCCATCAAAATCAGCTGTTTTGACCGAATTTATATTTCCTCCAGCACTATTAAATCGAATGTATGAATGATCATATTTAAAATCATTCAATGTTAAAGAACCCGATGGAGTTGTATTATTAAGTATATTAACCGCGTTACCTGATACAACAATGTCAACTTTACCGTCCCCGTTGAAATCGGCACGATCTGCTGATAAAAGTGGCCCAACTAGCAAATAATCCGTACAAGATTTACATGAAGACGAGTTGGAAGGCTTACCCGTAACAGAGGTAAATGTGTTTCCTGATGAAGTATTTTGAGTAATGTAATACGCGGACTGATAACTTAACCCAAGGTTGGCGTTGTAAACAGATTGGCCATTCAAGCCAAATATGTCCAATTTACCGTCGTTATTAACATCCAAAGGTACCAAAGCGGCATCAACAAAATAATCCCCATTCGCCGCACGAAGGCTACGATAGGGTCCTAAAGCAAAAGAGCCACTCGTACTAGAGTTCATATTCGCAAATCCGCCGGCAGCAGAAACGCCATTACTCGTGGCAAGATCGATTTTACCATCATTATTTAAATCCGCTGCCATAACCGCCTTCGAAGCGTTTGGTGTATAAGATTCCGTCACCCCCGAAACAGCGTTCACGGCAGCAAAAGTACTCGAATTGATTACACCCGATGTGGCTGTATTGCGTAAAATCTGTGGGACTCCAGCTGCGGAATAAGAAGCAATATCGACCTTCCCATCTTGATCAATATCAGCCAATTCAAAACGCTGCGACGGATTGCTGGCCAAAGGCGTAGCAAATGTAACCGCAGGTAAGAAAGAGGTGTTTGCTTGATTAGAATATTTGGCATTTGCCAAATTTGTATTTCGTGGTAAAAATTTTGTCTGCGAATGCGCCGTCAAATTTGTGGCCGTGTTTACGACCGAGAAATAATCAAGCTTGGCATTCGGTGGGACTGTTACGGTGATGGATGTTGATGTGGCCGCCGTAATCGTACATTTCACCCCACCCAAATAAACAATATTATTGGCGGCATTATCGCCAAAAAATTGTCCATTCAAGGTAACTGAACTTCCCACAGCTCCCGAATTTACAGACAAAGAAGTAATTAAAGGTGGAGCAACGTAGGATACGCCAACCTCATCAATAGCTAAATTACCGCCATTATAACCTCCAAAAGTATAGGTAGGAGTAGGACAATATACCTTTACCCCGATCATATTAAATGTTCCACTAGGCAAAGTTGAGTTCGTTCGAACAGTCACGTTCTGAGTTCCCTGTCCTGCGATAATCGTGGCGTTCTGAATTGTCCATTCAATGATGTAATTCGATCCACCACCCGGTAAATCCACTCGATAAGTATAATCCGTACTTGGTGTTAGCAATTGTACGTTATTAGAATTATATACCACGTTGCTTCCTGTGGCCACAATCGTTGCTGAAGTGGGCAAGGTACAAATCGGTGGATTTTGTGTGTAATAATTTTGCCTAAAAGCAGCCCATTCAAAAACGATACGATAGGTCGTTCCTGGCTTTAAATTATATCCACCATAAGATAGGTAAACCGCATCTCGATCATTTTGCAAAGGATTGCTATTCGTGTAAGTTTGCCAATTGCTTTGATTTTGTAGGAACGTAGTAAATGCTGCTGTATTCGTTCGGTAAAAATCACCGCCGGTAGGCAAATATTGCAAATCACTAGCTGGCAGGAATAAAACACGCGGTGGGAACGAAGACCCATCCGGATTTTTCCATTTAAAAGAAACTTGAATCGAAGTGGCATTTGTTGGCACAACAATGTCCTTATACATATATACGATGGAGTTCCCTTCTTGTGGGCTAGTTAGGGCCTGCGTATTAACATTATTCGAAACATATGCCCCGCTCGTTCCTGCCGATTTCTCCGCAGAGCCTACCTGCCATTTATTGGCTTGAATACCATTAAGAAATGTCCAGCCGTGCGCGCCCTCAAATCCCCCATCCGTGTTTGGGTTGATGATGTAGTTAACGGTTTGAGCAAAAGTTTGTTGATGAAGTGCGCCAATGAGAACCAAGAGCGCGCAGAGCAGCTTTGAACGAAATTTCATTTATAAATAATAGAACTAGGATTATGCAAAACAAAGGTCAGTCTTTTGAAGTTTATATACTTAATTTTAAATTAGGTACATGTCCTAGTTTTAAAAAATCGGACAGAAAGGCTAAGTTTTCCCTAATTTTAATAATTTTGTACCCTGTTCTAAAATATCTCGATTAAATAATACATGTTCTTATTTAATGCCCTTTTAAGTTTATTTATTTCGATTATTCTCATATTCTTTAATTGGAGGGAGAACAAAAACACCGTTTATCTCGGGTTATTTCTTTTTATCATTTCCATTTATAGTCTAACGCATTATTTTTCAGTCTTCGGAGATTCCCCATTTTGGCTCGCCATATTTTACGGACATTTTGCCCCATTCATGATGTTGGCCGGCCCACTGATCTATTTTTATGTGCGTGGAATTATTCGAGATACTTACATTTTAAAGCCCATCGATTTTCTGCACTTTATTCCAGCGCTTATTGTTTTCTTAGGCAATATTCCCTATTACCTAACACCCTTTACAGAGAAATTAGAAAACGCACGCGTGATTCTAGCCGACATGAATCAATTGAAATTCATGCGGGTCAATGTCATCTTTCCCATTGCCGCTAATTACATCATGCGGATCAGTTCATTAATGATTTACACCTTGATAAGTTATTATCGAGTTTGGAAATACCGGCCAGCTGTCAAAAAATCCATACCTACCCAGCAATACCTGTTGACCTACCGCTGGTTGAATATGTTCTTTATTACGCTGATTATCTTATTGATCGCATTTGGGATGATAACGGCCGACTTCATTCAAAAGACGCCCAAAGAGACCTATAGTGCATTGAATTTAGTACACAATCTGGGGGGAATCATGTTTCTGCTTCTTTCCTTAAGTCTTTTAGTTTTCCCTCAAATCCTCTACGGGTTTCCCATTTACACCGAAATTGCCAATGCGCGCAAGACGAAAACATCGGTTATCCAACAAAAAGTGGATGAAAATGCGTTCGACGAAGATGATGAGGATAATCCATTCATCGAACTAAGAGATCAAATTAATGCTTATTTGGCCGACGAAAAGCCGTATTTAAATCCAGATTTCTCCATCGGCGATATGGCCGCAGCCCTGAAGGTTCCACAACACCACGTATCCTATTGCCTACGCGCTTTGTTCAAACAAAGTTTTCCGAAATTGAAAACAACCCTTCGCATTCAATATGCGCTCCAACTGATGAATTCGTCAGATTTTGAACACCTTTCCATCGAAGGAATTGGCCAAATGGCAGGCTTCAGCTCACGTTCAAGCTTCTACTCCGCATTCCAAGCAGAAATGGATTGCTCGCCTGGGGAATACCTAGAAAAGAAGTAGAGACGCGATACCTCGCGTCTGTTTAAAACCACAAAGACGCGATACCTCGCGTCTGTTGAAAACCACAAAGACGCGATACCTCCGACTGTTTAAAACCGTAGAGACGCGATACCTCGCGTCTAAATAAATTAATACAAGACGCGAAGTATCGCGTCTCTACAAGCGACTAAAGAATCGAGAACTCCACCCGTCTATTCTGCGCTCTTCCCTCCTCCGTCTCATTGGAAACTTTTGGTTTTTTCGAGCCATACCCCTTCGATTGAATACGATTTGTTGGAATCCCCACAGTCAATAAATAATTCTTCACCGCATCCGCACGCGCCTGTGATAAGGCATCATTAATGGCATCCGTACCCGTATTATCCGTATGTCCTGCAATCTCAATACGAAGTGTCGCATTATCTCGCATGACCTGAGCCATCCGTTTCAACTCCGGCTCGGATTCCGGCGTTAAGGTCGCCTTATTTAACTCGAAAAAGAGGTTGTTGGCCGTAACGGTACTACCCTTAGCGATAGGTGCCATCGCTAAATCACGCCCATCCAACTCTAAATAACGCCCCCGCATTTGACTTAAATCAAGATTCAAGGAACTCGGTAAAAAACCATCGGCCTTAGCCGTAATTCCATAATTGATACCATAAGGTAAAACCAATTTATATTGCCCACTTCCCGGATCCGGAATCGCCTGACCTATAATTTTCCCTGTCTTCAAATCCTCATAACTCACCGACGCCCCTTTGGGAACATTTCCATTCGCATCATTCACCTTTCCCGAAAGTAAGACCACCGCCTCCGAAGTCTCAGACGAAACAATCCGCGGGCTCGACTTCACATCTTGCTGGATGACCGGCTTTGTCTCCACAACCGAAGAAGCCTCCGGTTCCGGTTCAATGGCTATCCGATAGATATCCTTCTTCCCGGTCTCTGAACTCGATAAGAAATAGGCATAATCCCCTTTCGCCGATAACGTATAATACGCATCGTAATTCGACGTGTTCACCGGTGGGCCGATGTTCACCGGCTTCCGCCATGAAGTCCAGCCATTCCCCAAACGCTTCGTCATGTAAATATCTTGAGAACCCAAGCCGCCGGGTCGGTCCGATGAAAAATACATCGTCCTTCCATCCGCTGCTAAATACGGGGTTGTTTCCGAAAATTCCGTGTTCACCCCATCCCCCAAGTTGATCGGTTTAGACCAACCCGAATCCCCCAACAAACTCACATACAAGTCGTCTCGGTCACTATTCTTCTTCTCCGCAAATGCCAATAAAAGCGCCTTCCCATCCATGGATAGATAGGCATACTCATTCTTCCCTCGGCTTAATTTTTCATAGCCCGGAATCTCCACCTTCTCCGGTATCGACCAACCGCCCACGACCTTGTTCGCAATCGAAAATCCCCGCGATTCATACACCCCATTGATGTAGGCACCCTTCAATAATATGGTTTGCCCATCCGGAGAAATCGATAAAATCGTATTGTATTGATCCCGATTCAATACATCCGGCATTCGTTTGGCCGTACTCCACACATCCCCAACTCGCTCGCTATACCAGATATCCTGCGAACCTGCCACCGTTTCCGAGCCTTGGGTTCCGAAACGATTGGACGGATGATTCTTCCGACCAAAATACAAGGTCTTCCCATCGGGCGCCATCACCGGATTTAATTCTGCAAATTCGCTGTTCACGGCAGAGCCCAAGTTCTCCGGCTTTTTCTGCCCGAAACCCATGAATGCCACCAATAAAAACAAGCTAATTAGCCGCGATATATCCATTTTTTCTCCATTTTTTCAGGCTCATACGCCATGATGTAATCCACCAATTGCTCCGGATTCGTTTCAATCTGCAAGGCCTCCAAATTAGGCGCCTTCAAGAATCCCTCATCCACCATGTGCTGCAATTGAGCAATCAAATGATCAAAATAACCATTCGTATTTAAAATAGAAATCGGCATTTGATGAAGGTCCAACTGCTTCCAGGTCAACATCTCAAACAACTCATCCAAAGTCCCAAATCCGCCAGGCAAGGCAATCACGCCATCCGCCAATTCGGCCATCTTTTGCTTCCGACTATGCATCGTCTCCGTCACATAGCATTCCTGAATGCCTTTGTGCTTCACCTCCCAAGGTTCCATAAACGATGGAATTACTCCAATTACATGCCCGCCCAACCGTAAATATTCATCCGCCAAAACACCCATGATGCCCACACTTCCCGCACCAAAAATCAATTTGCAATCATGCTTTTTGAACGCTTGCATCAGGGCCTTCGCCTCCGCTTCATAAATGGGATTATGCCCTTTGGAAGAGCCACAATAAACTAGAATGGTTTTAGACATGAATAATCTCTTTTAAAGCCTCCGCGAGGCGTGTATAAGTAAACGTAAATTGTAAGTCTTTTTGTATTTTCTCCGACGAAACAAAATTTCCTCCGGTCACTAAAACAGCCATCTCGCCCAGCACCAAACGCAATGCCCAAGCAGGCACATGCGGCCACCAAACCGGTCGGCGATATGCCTTCGCAATCTGGCGCGTCATCTCCTCGTGGGTCACTGGCTCCGGTGCCACGGCATTATAAACCCCCTCCGCGCGCTCATCCGTCAAGGCACAAGCAAACATCTTCACCAAATCTTGAATATGTATCCACGATTGTCCTTGTGTTCCTCGGCCTAAAATTACCCCAGCAAACCAACGAATCGGTCGGGCCAATACCGGGAATATTCCCCCATTCGCACCCAACACCAATCCTATCCGCAATTTCACGACCCGGGGCCCCTGAATTGCGTCCACGGCTTGTTCCCAAGCCAGCGTGCAAGCACTTAAAAAATCATTCCCCGCAGGACTCGTCTCGGTACATATCGCTTCCCCGGAATCAGCGCCGTAATACCCAATCGCAGAAGCTGAAACAAAGGTATGTACCTTATGTTGGCGCGTCTTCAAGGCCTCCGCCAATAACTGCGTCGAAGCTACCCGTGAATGAATTAACTCTTTTTTGCGAGCCTCCGTCCAGCGACCATCTGCGATCCCGGCACCCGCCAAGTGCACGATAGCATCAATATTCTCAAGCGCATCTTCGGCTAAATAACCACGCTGAATATCCCAGCCATCCTTACGAGACAACACACGCGTTTGATGACCTAAAGCATGTAAATAAGTCTGTAAAGCCTGTCCGATAAATCCCGTACCACCCGTGATTAGAATCCGCATTAATTTCCTTTTTTAATGGCTTGGTAAATCACCTCATTGATTCCCGTGCGAATATTCGCATCGGAAATTTTGCTGTTGTTACGCGTTGGATATACACGGTTCGACAAGAATACATACACCAAATCTTGGCTTGGATCTACCCAGGTGTACGTCCCGGTAAATCCGGAATGTCCAAAGCTCGCACCACTCGCAGACGGAGCCGCAGAAATACCGGTTTTCTTGCGATCCGGTTTATCGAAACCTACGCCTCTTCGTGAATTTTCGTCAACCGAAAGTGGATAAGAGGTCCATTGCTTGACCGTTTTTTCCTCCAAAAACTGTTGGCCTCCATAATATCCATTCTGCAAATACATCTGCATCAATTTCGCCAAATCATTCGCATTCCCGAACAATCCCGCATGCCCGCTAATCCCATCCAATAAAGCCGCTCCCTCATCATGCACCTTGCCATGAATCAAGGTCTTGCGGAAGAGTGAATCGTATTCGGTCGGGACAATGCGACTCAACGGAAAGTGTTTCTCCGCTTGATACACCAAGGTGCTCGCACCGAGTGGCTTGTAGAATGTCTCCGACAAGTAATTTGTCCATGTTTTTCCAGTTAAGCGAGGCGCAATTTGCGGCAATAAATAGTAAGACAAATCGGAATACACATATTCCTTTTTCTCCCGTAATGCCGAATTTTTTATCGCATCCGTCACCTGTGCGCTGATGCTACGGTGTGCCCAAAGATTGGGTGCCACCTGGATTGGATATTCCTCGGAGGATGCATAGGAAAGCGTTCTTGGCTTCCAGCGCGTTATCTCATTTCTCAAGTCGACGCAGGACTCCCAAAGATTTTTCTGCGTACGAATGATCTTCTTAATGCGTTCCTCGCCAGCAGATTTCGTGAGGTATTTTTCCACGAAGGTATATTGCATGTCATCTTTGGCATACAACTGATTGAACTTTTTACTATGCACAATCATGTCGGTGCTATCGATGTAGTCCTGCCAAAATGGGATCCAAGCGCGCAATTTTGCTTGATGGGTCAAGACATCCAAATATTTCAAATCCTTCTTATTGCTCTGCGCAAATTCAGGAATCAATTCGCCCATGGTCGTCTCCAAGGAGAATTTTCCCTGATCCTGCCATTTCATCAACGCAGGAACGGAAGTAGAAATTTTGGTTATAGATGCTAAGTCAAAAATATCCGTCTTCTTAAGGG
>JACCDV011050886.1_pt1 | contig 21745 bp, 22 predicted proteins | sample 7446131 | NCBI WGS metagenome assembly JACCDV01 (sample SAMN15323448, study PRJNA562643) | freshwater metagenome | isolation source: river surface water | place: USA:Blue River Watershed | collected 2017-08-17
CAGCCCCAGCCCCAGCCCCAGCCCTAACCCTATTACGCAATCTTGATGACCTCGTACTTAAACTTTCCTCCCGGGGCCTCTACATCCACAACATCTCCTTTGTCCTTTCCAAGAAGCGCTTTGCCGATTGGGCTTTCGTTACTGATCTTGTGTTCGATAGGATCAGCTTCGGTGGACCCGACAATTGTGTAGGTCTCGGGTTCGTGGCGTCCCCCCTTTTCCTGCACGGTGACCTCCGATCCGATTTCGACGGTCTGTCCTTTCCCTTTTGCAGGCTTTTCGGAAATGATTTTTGCATTGCGGATTTTCTTCTCGAGATCCAGAATTCTTCCTTCCACGAAGGCCTGTTCGTTCTTGGCTTCCTCGTACTCCGCGTTTTCGGAAAGATCTCCGTACGAGATCGCTTCTTTCAGGCGCTCTGCCACCTCCTTCCTCTTTACCGTCTTTAAGTATTCAAGTTCCTCCTTCAGCTTCCTCAATCCTTCTTTTGTAATAAGGATTTGTTCTTCTTCGACAACAACTCCATCGGTAACGACGGGTTGCTCATCCGAGGCGACGACATCGTCCATCAGAGTGGAATCATCTTGTTGAAACTGAGACATGGAAAAAACGGGGAAGAAAGCGAAGGGAATCTTACGGGATACAAGCCCAGGAGGAAAGCGAAAGGAGCGGGTCCTGCGACTCCACGGTCATCCCCCGAAAATGCCGCAGAATGTCGGAATCGGGGAAAATGTCAGAATACCGGTAGAGGAGGTCACGATGGGCAAAAAGCATGTTCTGTCCCATCGGAATTTCCCTCTGGAGCACTTCCGTCAGGAGTTCCCTGTCATTTGCGATCGCAAGAATGCCCCGGGAATCGACCGTAAGGAATGACTCCCCGGATTCGACATGTGTGCTTCGCTTGATCCGTACCCCCCGCCAGGATTCCGTCGTCAGCAGAACGCTCTGCTCGTCGAAAACAAGATCTTCCACCATCTTTCCGCTCGGCACGGTCCTGGTCCGCACCTTGGCGTGGGGAAAACGTTCGGCAAACGCCGCATGGAGACGATCGATGATATCGTCGTGATCGGGAGGCGGAACAAAGGAAAGGAGCCACTGAAGATGTTCATTCTCCCCTTCCCGCAGGACAAAATAGTATGGAGAACCGGAAAACTCCGAAAGAAAGGAATGGAGAGTATCACCGGAACCAAAGAAATTTTTCCCCCACCCGTCGATGATGCCAAGGGCAATCTGTTCTTCATCGGTCCCCTCTCCGTAGAGAAACTTCAGCCCCTCCGTAAGCTTCTGTTCCGCACCTACGCCGCTGCTTGCAAAAAAACGTCCGGAGAGCGACGGTTCTTCCGTGCGTTCGAGCGAGTTTGTCGGCCTTTCCTGGGTCCGGAGGAACAGGAACCCAAGGGATGCGACGAGGAGAAGCAGAAGGGAACAGAGAAGCGCCGTACCCCACACGGAAACGCTTGAAAGGAACTGCCGTACTTTTTCCACCATGATCATGACTGCGAGGAAAGGGTGAAGGACCCCCACTGTACACGAAAATTGCTTCTGCTTCCTCAAGCCATTTTTCGATCAAAAAATATCTCTAAAGAACATTTCTATAAAATCGCCAGAGCAGATATTTGCAGAAAAAAATCCCAGCGATACAATTGCCAGATTTCTTCCGAAATCAATCCACTCGAAAGAGGGACCACAGCAAAGACAAACATAAACCTTTTGTTCCTTCCATTATCGTCACGTAGTAGGGAGTGTGATGCCGCTCATGGCTACCACCTCCGGCACCGCTTCTTGTCACCTCTCCCGAGATTTATTCTCCCCCATGGAGGACTGACAGAGTGGTCAACCAGAACGCCCTGCGGGCCTGGTCGTTCCGGCGACATCACTCTCCCTACAAACATCCTGCTCTGTGTTAGAGCGTTCAATGAATGGGGTTGCTCTGAACGCTGACACCCTCCTCCCCAGTGTTCCTTCACGCTTCGGCGTGACTTGTGAACCGGCACGGGGACCTCGCCAGGTCACGAGGATAAACAAGTGACCAAAGCAAGGCAGGATTACAGTGCGAAACCTCCGCACGCCCCTTCCGCTAATCGGCTCAGCGGCGGACCGATATACTGGAACCCGTTGATAGCCTGTGAAGGGACAAGACAAAAACAAAAAGTCCACGAATGTGGGCTTTTTGTTTATCAGGGTATCAGATGTGTCACGCTGAGTAGCGCAGCGCCTTATGCTTCGATACGGCCTCCGCTACGCTACGGCCTACTCAGCATGACACTGCTGCGCGTATCGAAGCACTATTAAGTAGGCTTTTTGTTTATCGGTGTGTCACTAGGAAGTTCCTATTCCGAATTCCGACTGAAGACTGCAATCATTCTCTCTGATTGTTCTCTATTGTAGTTGTCCCCTCGATCATACGTGCCCAAAAGACATGATAGTTTCCATTTCTTCCCGAGATAGCTCTCAAGCTGACTCACAGGAACATACTTCTGGGTTTCCTCATCATCCAAAACCCGCATAGTCCCTGAAGGCTTCTTTGTAATTTGATAGACATACTGCGTGTTCTTCACTGGGCCTATCATGCTCCATCGTCTTTTGACATTCATATGGTAATCATCATTTTCCCCCACATAGATTTTTTCAAATATAGGCGGATATTGCTCATAATTTGGCTGATCAAGCACAATAAGTTTTTGCGTGTGGCTGCTAATCCATTCATAAAAATTTTGTCTCCCTTCTTCAGTGTGGACATAGCTCAACGTAGACCACATGCAAATGCTTGCATCGTATGTTTGATCCACCTTTATTTCTTCAAAGGAGCCTTCCATCGTGAAAAGTTCTTGGCATCTTTTCCGTGCTAACTCAAGAGCTCTGCGAGATCGATCAAAAACCGTTACGTTGTATCCTAAATGGTGAAGATGCTCGTCATGCAAACCAATACCACCACCGAGATCCATAACTGTATTGATCATGCCATATTCCTGAAAAAGTAGGTGTAAAAAATCTGCTTCCCGTTTTTCGCTTCCACTTTGCCCCAAACACGTATCTCTCCACAGAGAGTAATAATCGGCCAGTTCATCAAAAATTCTTGTTTCCACAGAAGCTTTTCATTATAGCGAATCAAATATTCCCCGCAAACAAAAGTTCTTCGATACAACCCTCCGTGGCTACTCAGCGTGACACAGTATTCTCCTCCTGCACCAAAAGTTTGTTGTGCTTTTCCGCCGCTTCCATCGCAAGCTCCGGATCATTGCCGATGGATTCCTCATACGCCCGTCTGTAGGAATTGAGCGCCTGCTCCCGGTCAGCGATCTCTTCGAAGAGGAGTCCCTGGTGGTACCAGGCCGGTGCAAGAGAGGGATCTAGCGTGACCGCGGTTGAGAGGAACGTGGCGGCTTCATCCCTGTTCCCCGTGAGGAGCGCCGTCCAACCCACGAGATCCAGAACCTCGGCGGAGGTATCGCCGAATATTTCGCGCGCGGCCAGTGCGAGCGTTCGCGCTTCCTTCACATCTTTCCGATGATCGATGAGGAGCGTGATCAAGGATCGATAGATTCCCGGGTCCGCGTCTTTTTCATCGACCGCCGCCCGGTACTGGCCGATCGCTTCTTCGTAGGATCCCCTGCGTATCGCGAGATCCGCAAGTTTTTGCCGCAGCGGACGCTTGGGTGTGAAACCGTTCTGGAGCGCGTAGGAAATGAACGTTGCGGCTTCGGCATCGTTCCCCATCTTCTCCTTCACGAGCCCGAGGAAGTACTGCGTTTCCGCTTTCTCCGGATCGATCGTGTACGCCTGCATCAGCGCGGCATGCGCCGCGGCCGGTGCGCCCATCATAAATTCCGTATATCCGAGAAGGATCTGCGCATCGCGGTATTCGGGATCGGCGGTCACCGCACTTTGAAGGAGTTCTTCCGCAGCCGGCCACTGCTCGATTTCCCCGAGAGAGCGCGCGAGCAACGTTTCCAAATGCTCCGGCTTTCCATCCTCGAAGAGTCCGAATTCGTCGTAGGCTCCCTGGATCACGCGCGCGGCATGCAGAGTAAACGGATCCGTGCTCGTTCGAAGCACCCCAAGATGTTCTTTTGCTTCTCCGTGATTTTTTTGGAGGATCGAAACAAGGAGAAGGCCGAACCGGTTCTCGCTTCGATCCGGTTCCTTTTCAAAGAGAAGTTTCGCTTCCTCCTTCTTTTCTTCGCGGAGAAGTACAAGGCCACGGAGCGCATCCAGAACGCTCTCGGGGATTCCGCGGAAGGAGAGGAGTCCAAGAACGGATTTCGCCTTTTCGGTATCGCCCGTGAGGAGCGAAACATCAAAAAGACGTCGCATGACCGATGCATCCCCTCCCCGCTCAAGCGCTTTTTCGTAGAGGAGAATGGCTTCCTTTGGATTCCCGGAGGAAAGTGCGGTCTCGGCCTTCGTTACCAGGGATTCCGCGGAAACGGAGAGCGGTTCTTCCTGCTCCATGGCAGTCGGAAGGAGTGTGTTTTTCTTCTCTTCCCCCTTTGAAAGCATGGGTAACCCGCCAAAAATCAGAGCAATGATCCCTCCGATCAGAAGGAAGGAACACGCGCTTGCAAGCGCATAGAGCGGCCAACGTTTCGACGAAGGAACAGGAGTGTCGGACACAGGGAAATAATAGCAGAGCTGAGCTTTTTTCTTTCAGTAGTCCCATTTCCTTTGGTTCGTCGTAGACAATCAAAACGTATTGAGTACACTGGGAAGACTATGGGTCGCAAAGTCGAAGACACTCCCAAATGGATCATCGTCTACGATTGCCCGGCCTGCGGCACGGATTCGGGCATGACGGAGCTCCAGAGGCCCACCTGTTTTGCATGCGGTTCGAAGAATGTCATCGAGCGCGAGAGGAAGCCCTTTACGCCGGAGGCTCTTGCGGAGCGCATGAAAGTTTCCGCCGATCGGATGCTCCTCAACCTGCAAAAGGCCTACGAGGAAGGACCGGGTAATCCGAAAGAGGAAGCTCTCCTCTTAAGCGCGCTCGCCAAGGCGAAAGATTACAAGGATAAAATTCACTCCATGGCTGAGGAAATGGCCAAGCAAAGCAAAAAAGACTGAATAAATTATGTATACATATCGTGTCATCCTGAGCTCGTCGAAGGATGACAGTCATGGTTCGACGAGCTCACCATGACACTGCCCAGTTTTTATTAATCGACGGAGGGCATCAGTTCTCCATCCTCATCATTCTGCGCATACTGGCGCGCCGCCGCCTGCGATACCTGTCGCGGGATCACGTTTTCGACCGCTCCCCACACGGCATCACCGTCTTTCGGCAGAATGATCGTCACCTGATCCCCCACTTCCGCCCGGTAGAAGGTAACCGATGCAAGAAGAACACGGTAGGTCCTTCCCTCCGCGAGCACTTTGTACTGCCCGTCTTCCTGAATCAACGCACCGACAACGGTGCGGCGGTCGACCGGCCGGATTTGCTTGTAGATGAATTTGCCATCCTCCGTAATCGTCAGCTTCATGCCGTCGCCCTCGACGAGTTTGCTCTTCGATGCATAGTTCGCGGGGACGGGATAGGTTTGCCCCTCGCCATCCACCATATTCTGTCCGTCGAAAATTCCCTCCACCACTTTTCCGGAAGCCGTTGAACTCATCGGCACCGAGGACGCCCGCGTCGCAAACCTCTGTCTGGAAACATCCTCCACGCCCGTTAAATCCGCGAGCATATTGCGCGCGGTCTTTAAAGAATTCGTGGCGGAATCGATAAGTTCCTGAATGACAAGAAGTTGGTCGTCAGACATCGGTGTGGGTGTAAGGGGACGAGAGGGGTGAGGAAGTCACAGGAAGATCGATATTTGTAAGCCGCGAGCGGAGTTCTGTATCTGTCAGGAGTCCGGGTTGCGTGCCGATCTTCGTAACGACACTCGACGCGTTGATGATACCTGCGGAGAGCACTTTTGGCAAGGGAAAGTCCTGTATGACCCCCCACGTAACGCCGACTGCAAATGCATCGCCGCATCCCGTCGTATCGATGACTTCAATATCGCTTGGCGGTGGAGAATGGTAAACGGTTTTACCATCGGAGAGGAAAGCCCCTTTTTTGCCGTCGGTGATACACATGATTTTGGCGCCGCCCCGAGTACCGACCGTAAACGCGGCATGCAGATCCTGCGTTCGCGTGAAGAGCAACGCCTCCTCGAGATTGAGAAACAGGAGATCCGTATGCGCGAGAACTTCCTTTTCGATTTCTCCGTCGAATTCGTTCTTGATCTGCGATCCTCCGGGATTCCAGGCAAGCTTCTTCGATTTTTCGCAGAGGACTTCGCAGAGATCGTTCAGAACCTGCGAGGAAGAATCCGAAAGATGATTGAGGAAGATCCATTTGCTCCTCTTCAGTTCTTCTTTTGGAAACACAGGATCGGAAAGATGAGCATTGACGTTTGCGAGGTAAAGCACCGTCCGCTGCCCCGAATGGGGATCGACGAGGATGATGGAAAAACTGGAGGTCTCGTTTTCCACGATGATCGCTGTCTTAATCGAAACGCCTTCCTTCCGGAGCGTCTTCTGAATGCTCTGGCCCCATTCGTCGTCCCCGATCACGCCGCAAAACTGCGAGCGGAGACCGAGTCTGGAAAACCCCACCGAGGTATTCGCCGCGCCGCCGCCGCAATCAAAAAGAACGTGCTCGATTTTGATCTTGGCTCCGAGCGGGAACTGGAGAAATTCTCCTTTGGAAGATTCTACAACCTCGTGCGGAGCACGGACGAATACGTCGAATGCCGCTGCACCAATCGAGGTGATATCGATGTCACTGGAAGCGTGAGAGCGCATGGCATGGATTTAACGGGAATCCGAAAGGAGCAGAGCAAGCTCACGTTCCAGTTTCCATCCGCGGAAGAATCGCACGGAAGGAAAGATTCCAATGCAGAGGAGCGCCATCACAAAGAAAATCCACATCGAGGGGCCGCTTGCCGGCATAACGGGATACTCCGCGGCTCCGTGAGATCCGGAGGAAACAGGCGCATCGCTCCGGCCGGGACCTCCGATACCTCCCGGGAGAGGATCAGCAATGCTGAGCGAGATGCCCGGCATGCCGTTTTGGCCGGCTGTCACGGTGATTTCCACGCGATCATTCATGAGCTGACCGTTCTTCAGCATCGCGCTGAGCGACACGTAGTACGTTACGCCGTTGATGAGATCGAAGAGATCGAGTTCCGTGAGATTTGCGGACACCAGCCGCTCCTCGGTCGGACGGGAGGATTCAACTCCGTAGCGGACGACATAGTGAGCAATGTCGATCCCCGGGGGAGCGATCCATGCAAGGTGTGCACCGTTCACGCGACCGGAAACATTCAATTCAAAGAGTGATCCTTTGATCAAAACGGAAACAACGGCGCTCTTTTCGACACTCTCCTCGCCTGAATGCGAAATTGCCGTCACTGCGAAGAATGTTTCACCCGCGGGCAAGCCCGTGAGCCGAACGCTCATGGAATTTCCCGAATCCACAAATCGCTCGAGATTCGCAGCCGCGGATCCAAAGTACACGCGGTAGGAAGCGGCGTCCGGAACTTTGATCCATGAAAGAAGAACATCCTGATCCTGAAGCTCCGCTTTCAGCCCCTGCACCACGGGAAAACCCTGAACCGCGGATTCCACCGTCAGCATTGCATTCTGTGTCGTTTCGTTTCCGGCTTGGTCACGGGCGATCACGGCCACGGCATGCTGTCCCGCGGAAGCGGGCGCCGTCAGCGTCCCCTCGTAGAGATCAAATCCCTGGGTCTCCGCCGGGCGCTTGCGCGTCAGCACGATGCGATCGGTGCCCGGAAGATTCGCAGTCACGGACTCCCCCGCTTCCGCTTCCGCGCTGACGGTAAAGAATCCCCCCGTACTCAGAGTACCGGGTGTCAGGAGAACATTCTGGAGAACAGGCGCGGTTGCATCGATATGAACCGTGATGTGCTCCGAATCTTTCACGCGCTCCTCCGGATCGCGGACAAAGAGCGTGTAATCCGAATGTTCGGAACCGAGGGTCACTTCGAACGTAAAGGCGCCGTTCTCGTCGGAGGCGGTCGTTGCAAGTTTCGTTTCTGCTTCCGCTCCATCGACGGAGTAGAGATCCAAATTCGTGTAGGCCGGAGCCGTTCCGCTGATCACGATCTTTCGTCCGGCGGTCGCTCCCGGCTTTTCCAGAATCACGATCTCACGATTGGAAGGCGCCGATGAACTTCCGAGCACCCAGATCTTTGTTATTCCAAAAATCTCTTCCGGATCCGCTTCGTCACGAACGGTGATGGTCTGCTCACCGGGAGTTTGAAACATGAGAGCGAGAGGCAGCACCTTGTGCCCACGATCGGTCGCCTTAAAGCGAACGGAACCGCTCGGAATGATCGCATCGGGATCGGAAGTTTCAATGGTGACTCGATCCACGTAGTTCTGCACGGTGCGACCCCGACGATCGAGGACGGTAATCGAAAGGTCGGTCTGTTCGTTGACCCGCAGGGTCGTTCCATCGTCACCGACTTCCACATCGAAGGAATCCACAAGACCGTAATCACGCTCACCGGCATCGGCGTTTCCATCGGGATTGCTGGTGTACTCGTCGAGGAGGCTTGCGCGAATCAGCTCTCCGAGGAGCGTGGTGACGGAATCGCTCCGGTTAACGGATGATGGCGCCTGTGCCACCGGCGGCGGCGTGGGATCGATCACATCGAAATCGAATTCTTTGGTTGCATCGGTCAGCGTATCCACGAGCTTGAGCGTCACGACCCCCGCATTGTCCGGCGTGAAGAAAAAGTGAAGGTATCCCAATTGGTCTTCCTCCTCTTTTCTCACATCGCCATCGGCGGATAGAAGAACCAGGCGTTCACTCGTCGGATTTCCAAATTTATCAAAGTACCCCGCACGAAATTCCGATTCCTCATCCAAGGTGAGATCATCCCCCGACACCTGATCAAGCTCGAACCGTACCGGCACATCCGGGAAAATCTCGAACGCGCCGCCCGCAACTTCTTCTCCATCATCATTGAAAACGCGAACATTGCAGACCCCCGCCTTCTGCACTTCTTCATCTTTCATCACCACCTCCGCATCGCCGCCATCGACATCCGCAATTCTCTGAATCGTTCCGCCCTTGCATGCGAAGAGGAACGTCACTTGCGTTCGCTCCAAATGCTCAAGGCCATCCACCCGCACCGTCATCCCGATGCCGGCGACGGTATCAAACTCCTCCCAATTCACCGCAGACGCCGTCGCGAGGGGCAGAAAAAAGAGGAATGCTCCGAGCAGTACGGAAATGATGTTTTTCTTCATAAATCCATATATTGTAGCAAAATTCCTCATTTCCCTCAACGGAAGGAAAGATATGGGACAATGCTCTGAATCAATGTCAACGTATCCTGAAAACCTCATTATTCCTCATACAAAGAATACTTCTCATACGAAATTATACTGGAGATAGCGCATAGTCGGTCTTGGCACCTTTGGGAATGATGCGACGAAGCGGGATCGGAGCTTCTTTGCTTCATTGATGGGAAAAGGCTGGGTGGCGGATAGAGCGCGAAGTCGTATGCTATGCTCCCCCCGCTATGAACAAAACCAGAATCGCTTTGGGCGGAACTTTCCTTCTCCTCCTTCTCGGCTGCAGCGGATCAGGCATCAATTGCGACGAAACAGTCAAAGGCAAAGAATACTCGATCTGCCTCCTGAGCGACTGGGAACAAGTGCCGGAGGAAACCTTGCGGCAGGAAGGCGTGCCGGAGGAAACGCTCGCCGCATTCCAGATGAAAGTGGAACGCGGAGGACAGAGGGATAACGTGGTGATCACCAAAGAACGCGTGAAGAGCGGGGTCACTTCCATGCAGTATGCCGAAGTGAACATAAAGATCGTCGATAAGACGCCTGAGTATTCGGCAGGAGAGAAGCGCGAGGTGGAAATCGATGGCGACAAAACACTCCTCCATATTTTTACCGCGCGTCCGGTTCAGGATCTCCCTGCGCGGCGCTTCTACCAGGTGAGTGCCGTGAAAGGAACGACGGGCTACGTCGTCACGGGAACGTTACCGTTTACCGTCGATGAGGAAACCGAGGCGGGCATCATCGCCATGGTGACGAGCGCGTCGTTTGAGGTGGCGGAGTGAAGGAGCTCCAGATCCTCATGAACAAGGTCTTTTGTGGAAGTTATATTATTGCACTAAATTGAATAAAGTCTATTATCGGGCATATGGGCTTATCCAATGCTCCAAGCACTGTATGCGAAGAGAAGGCAAACAAAGAATTCGGTGAATTTGCGATCACTGCGGAAACAGTTGGCGATTTTCAAGCATATCTTCGGAAAGAGTTAATTGCATACATGAAGCAGCTTGATCAGCGGCTCGATCCAAATAATATTCATGTGAGTCTCAGTGAAGTAAAGGATCAGTCAGCTCTCCTAGAAATCTATTACGATGCTGGTAGCAACCAGATTTCATTATGCCTTGAAGATCTTCAGTGCGGTCTCAACAATAAGAAGTATCCGACACTGATTTGTTGGTTTTATGCTGTGCGCGCAAAAATGCTTTTTTTAAAGGGACTAATATTCCCAGATAACGCGCTGCAGGCGGTTGTACCAGATGGAGACTATAAGAAACTTGGCATGTATCCAATCACGACTAAGCGGCAACAAGATTGGCTTCATCAGAATGGAAGTAATGGCTCAACCGGTAGTTATCAAGTCGATACTTACAAAGATATTAGCGACTTGCACAAAGTTATGCGTGGCATGTCTAAGGATTATCACATTTATCCATTCGTCATTGGTCAAGGAGCAGAACAATGGATACTGCACTGGGAATTGCGGCATCGCACCAAGAAAGAAAGCGTGCATGCGAAAAAATTTGAGGCGAGAGACCAAATAGCTCATGCTCTTATTGAGCATTGGAGGCATAATCTGATTATTGATGTAACTCCACCGGAAAGGAATAGAAAAATGGCGGTCGTGGACTCCATAGAAATTGAAGAAGATGAGTTAGCGCGTGGGCATGGTCCAAATATTAGCTCACTCCAAAATCTAGTGGGTTCTATTCCAGAAAATGATTGGTGGAATGAGAATAACAAAGGTGGTGCATTTACCAGTGTGCATGTTCAAGTCATTTGTCCCCAAGAATTTGGGCCCCTGCAGATCGTGGTCTATGCACCGCAATCTGCCAGTCACCGATTTGCGAGAAACGCTGATGGCATACTCACGAAAGAAAGAGACCTTGATCGCCTCAAAGATCAACTGACATTGATCTGCCGCCACGCGAATGCTTTCCCCATGCATGTGGCAGTGGATAATGATGACCAACATGAATTTGAAGGCATTCCACAGCATAGGACTAACATCCAATTGGAGTGTGATGAGAATGGAAATTTTACACAAGATGCAATCCTCGATCTTCATGCACAGCTCGCTCAAACAAAATATTTGAGCGAAGCCATTATCCTAAGATTACACACCCCAGACTATAGTGCTCATGGAAATGATAAAAATTCTGGCACGACGCAATGTCTTTCAAATATATATTGCAATATTCATTATATTCCTGTTGATAGAAACCATATTTCCGAGCAATACGAACAAACTGCTTTCAAACTTGCGGAAGCAAACTTGAGAATGGCTTCAGCACAGGAAAATTTCAATGCAAATTTCCCAAGCCAGATAACAACACGTATGCGCTCTGTTTGCGAACAATCTCTTACAACTCACTTGGTCCATCCACTCAACAGGCTCTGGATTAAACACAATCGCATAAGCACTCAAGAGCTACGGGAAAACATTGGTATCGAGAGGAGGGATACCCAATTCGTAGAATTTCCAGAAGGAAAAATTGAACCAGATGCATTCATCGCAAAGATTCTAGAAATTGCAGAACCGCTTCTCCGGGAATTTCCATTTGTGATGCTTGTAAAATTAAGGGGCGGTGGGAACTTGTATCAATTAGAGGGATATGATTACGCGAGAAAATCATAAGAAATTGCAGTGAGGAGAAGCAATTGGGTTTGAGAACAGCATCCCTAATATCTGTATTGATGGCGGAGCCATGAAGCGAGCTAACAAAGTGAGCTCTGCTTCATGGAGGTCTGCTCTAGAGCGGATTACAACGGCAATTATAGCCTCTGGGAGTTTATGTCCATGGGGGTAAAATCCCCATAATTAAAGAGTATTGTGGTAATTTTTGAATGGGACATCAATTACCGTCCGATGAAGATTTTTTTAGCTTGAAATCAAACGATACCACCTCATTTCCCGAAAGCAAAAAATCAGTTTCTGTTTTTTCATCTCGTGTTTTCAACACTGCTCTCTTGAGTATTTTTACCAGGTGATTAGTAATATCTGTAGCTAGTCCGCCGCGATTGGCATACATCGCTTGCATGGCATTCACAGGGCGATCGGCTGTAATTTCCAGTACTATCTTCTCTTGGTCTCGAACAAATAGGAAAGTATCTTCCCTGGTGGGGATGCCAACCTGCGCACGACTTTCTATTTTTGATTTGGCATTCACGCTCATCTTTCCTTCAGGATGTGTTGCATCAAGACCGGTCTCATTGATGATCTTTGGAATGATCTCACCTACAACCAAAGTGAATATTTCTTTCCTCACCTCCTGCTCTCTCGTTATAAGCCTTACTTTAATATTTCTAGCAGACCGCAGAACATTGCTCACCGTTATATCTAAGTCGATGTTGATGGTGTGACTCGTATTCACTCCTTTTGGCCACTCCATATCTGATGTGAATTCGTAGTTCATGATAGTATGAAAGCAAAATTTATTTAATCTGTCAATGAGGCCAATAATAAGAATAACCCTCGAAATAAATAAGTTTGAGAGGTCTGCGATGTTTTGTGGAAAGCACTCTGCCCGCGTTATGGCTCATGATTCTCTGCTTCAGGTTTTCCGTGATGCCGATATACATCTTTCGATCACGGAGACTAAAGAGGATGTAGACGAAATGCATAGGAGGGGGAATGGTACCAGAAATTGCCCTGAAGTAGAGGCTCTGTGGAAGCAATCATCGTCTTCAGATTGATGCAATAGAGTGCATCCTGATAAACGCCTCACTTCAGGGCACTCAGCAGATGCTCGCTGATTTGTAATCCCCATGGGCTGTGGCGCTGCCACGAAGCGATGCGAGCGAAGCGAGCATCTGCTTCGTGGAGGTCCGGGCGGGAATTGAACCCGCGTATGAGGGTTTTGCAGACCCTTGCCTTACCGCTTGGCTACCGGACCACTTCTGGTTCATTATAGCTTTGAATGGCTTCTGATTCGACTCTCAGTCGGCCGCAGGTTTTTAGCACGATTCTCATCGCGAGCATTCTTCTTCTCACTTCCTGCAACAACGGATCAGAAGTGACCGAAAGTGATCGTATTCGCGTTTTTGAGCCGAAGATGGGCGCGGAGATTCGCTCTCCGTTTGTTCTTCGCGGCGAGGCAAGGGTGTTCGAGGGAACGGTACGGTACCGGATTATCGATGAGCAGAATGAAATTCTCGTCGACAGTTTTACGACCGCGATTGCAGACGAGATCGGTCAATTCGGCGCTTTTCAGGAACAAGTTGAATTCGAAGATACCCATGCGCAAAACGGGAAGATCGAAGTGTTCGAAGAATCCGCAGAGGACGGGAGAGAAGTCGGAATGGTCATCATCCCCGTCAAATTCCGGTAGAAAAACTATTCCACCCCGATTCTCACAAACATCCTCTCCAGTTGCGTCAGCGCGCGTTCGAAGTTCGTAAGGAGAGCGGGGCTTACTTCCGCTTTCTGTTGTTCCAAATCCTCGAGCCGCCGTTCGACGGCATGGAGCTGCTTGCGCGCCTTTTGCAGATCCAGGGAATCTCCCGTCTTCGCTTCCAGCGTACGGAGTGATCCCGCGAGTCTCATCAGTTCTCCGTGCGCTTGTCGCACATAGGCAAGTCTCGGGTCCGGCGCTCGTCTGATTGCTGTCGTTAGCATGGGTGATAAAGGGAAATCTTCCTCTCTCTTCTCTGACACTCTTCCCCGAAGCTTTGAATAAAAAGTGGCATATATACCGACGGGGGGGCTCCTATTCCCTTACACGATTTGCACCGTTGCACCTGACAAAAGGTGAAATCGAAATATCCTCCAAATTTTGCAAGATATCCTGGTAAGGGTACACCCCCGGTCCCGTCATCTTCTTCGTGGCGGAGAGAAGGTCCGGTCCCAATTCGTCCTAGACCATACTGGACATCATTTCTCCGCCTTTTAATTTTTTATTCGGTATCTCCTTTCCCAATACCTCACTATGAAAAAAATAACCCGAAACAGAGAGGGAAATGCGAGAGTGCGAGGGAATCTTTGCGCGACGGCAGCTTTTCTCCTTCTCGTTCTTCCTTCCGCAAGTTTGGCGCAAACGTACAATAATGATTCTCAGAATCATGATGACGAGCTGTTCGATGAAAGAAGCGACGATCGCGAGGAACAAATGAATGATGCAGATGAAGACAGTGATGCGGAAGAAGAGGCTGAAAAAATGAAAATATATGTGACTGCCAAGGAATGTCGCAGCCTTCTTTCCCCGGGTGCATTTTCGGTCCGGCTTCGGGAAGATCGCCGCGAATGGATGAAGATGCATACGGCGGAGCGTGGGCTGGAGGCCTGGCTCCTCAGTAACCGCCTCTATCTTCAGAGGGAACGAGAAGAGCGCAAATTGCATGCCAAAATGGTAGTATCATGTAATAGGTTCAGGAATCAGCTTGATGTGGTTTCGCTCGATCGTCCCCGGATTGTCGTGTTCTCTGCCACATCTCCCTACTTTCTTCCTGGACGTTTAACTCGCACAGGCGGTGGAACCAGTGACAAAAATGATCCGCTTATTCAGAGCACGGATCAGGCGCTCGGCATGACACGCACATCCGCTCGAAATGCCGCGAGTTACTTCGGATGGCTGAATGACACCGAGCACCCCACGAAGCGAACGATCAAAATAGAGGCGCACGAAGAGGCGCGAACCCGGAGACTCCTCCGGTAACCAACATACGAAAACGATCCTGCGGGCCAAATCTCCGGACAGCGATTCCCCTCCCCTCCCTTCAAACCGGATGGGAGGCGGAGTCGCGTATGATCGATATGCTCAACTTGAATTCGGGTTCGGACACCTCCTTGACAAATTGTATGCTATCAACCTAATATCCATTCATCCATCCTTCCCACAATAACTATGAATAATACATTGCGAAATTTTGTACTCGCAGCCGCCGTATGCTCATCAGGATGTGATGGTGCCAAGACTCATCAGGGTGTTGAAGCTCAGCAGGGAGCATCAAGGGAAGAAATGAGAGCGAAGTTGGAAAACTCAGACAATAGGCACAATATGAAAAATATGGCAGAGAGTGGTGGCTATTGATTAAATGAAACGACATGACTACTCCTTTGTCTCTCACAGAGAAAAATTCTGGCAGCAGGACCAGACAACTAGGGCGATCTTTACTTCAACTACTCGCTGTGCTTGTTTCGATATTAGTCTTGATTGAATTCATTGAAGTGATGCTATCCTTTTTCAACTTTGGATTTCGACTTATATAAAAGATCAGGCTTCTCCCCATGCATGCCATCGGAGTCGGACGCGACGGCTGTGCGGGAGTAATGTGGGATCGGCGCGATATCGAAAAGCGGAAAGGCGCAAAGATGGGCGCTGGCAGAAGAAGCGGACTCCCATGTGCATCGAATGTTTGCGTATAAAAGGGAGTTAGGGGAAATTTGAAAAGCTGCCTACCATTTGTGATACACTTTAAATATGAGTCACGAATCAGATCTTGCTCATCGGTTTGCTTCTGTAATCAATGATGGTCGTTTGCCTCCGTCTCCAAGTGACAAAAAAAATGCAATGGCTCCACATCAGGAGGAGGCTGTACGTCAAGAGAGTGCAGTAGAAAGGTTTACTTTAGAAGTCCCTAAAAGGTTAAGAAATTTGATGTAGTAAGACATCCGGCATCTTTTCAAACTTCACCTAACTCAGGCTATGCGGTTCGCTTTGGCTCCTCTTTGATGATTCAGCGGCAGTCTCCAAAGCTCACCCATATTTGGCAGGTGTGCCCTGAAAAGAAATTTTACACCTGCCAACATCGCATAGCCCGAGACGTTGTGCGAAATTTTCGTTGGGGAGTCCCGCCCGGAAAATTGACGAAATTTGAATTTGACATTATAATACAATTTGCTATTGTGATTCCGCTTTCCCCATTCTGATTATGTCCATTCGAATTCCTGGAGATCGTAAATTCGTTCAGTCTGATGAAAAACTTACATTAGAACGAGCTGAGGCTTTGCTCGAAGTTCGCCAACTGCCTGATGGGAGTGAAATCCCTGGGCTGTACGACAATTTTCCGGGCTTGCCAATGCCACATGGAATGCCCTCTCTTCCTCCTCGTCCAACACTTGCAGAATATGTAGCTCAAGAGCTTGGCAAGAAAAGTGGTGTGGCAAGTGCAGAAGAGATTATGAACTGGTGGAATAGCAGAGTTGAAGTGGCTAATAAAAAAGAAACAGCGAGAGAAGGTATCCTTAGTATTCAGAATCAGGCACGTAAAGCTCTTGGATTGCCGCAGTTGGACTAGAGCCAGCCCCCCCCCCCAACGAAAACTTCACCTGGCAGCGCTTAGTCGGTTTGGCTTCGGCGCTTTGATGATTTTAATGGATGCGCCTCAGCCTCCCCATATTTTCGGGCTGTGTGTGTCGCTGCGCTCCATACAAAAACTCCCTCGGTTCTGAGGGAGTTTATACGGCTTCGCTATCAAATCGTTAGGCATGCCCCCCTTCTCTACTGTTATCTATAGCGGTGTAGCGGGATCGCTACGCCGCTATTACGGATACTATAGAAGAACCTTATTATCGTTTTTACCGCGAAACCGTATTAGATTTGCCAATCGTTCTGCATACTATCGAAGGAAGAAAGAGAGGACGCTTGAGAGAAATGTGACAAGGAAGAGACAGAGAGCCAACGCCGGTGCACAGCTTATAAAGAGCGATGTTTCACGGTCGTCTTCCTCAGGTTGCGACAGGAGGTGCGTGATGGTGCTCACGCGATGAGGGATGGTGTGAGCCATGAGGCAATGAGGGGAAGGAGATAATGAACCGCTCTATTCCTCCACGATGATCGTTCCCTTGTGGGAGAGATGCATGTGGTTATGGAACCCGAAGGAACCGATGCGGTTAAAGGTAAACATGTACATCTCGCCCTTTTGGAGCGATTTTTCGGAATCAAATCCGAAGAGATCCGAATGGAGAGGATGCGGATTGGAAGCCACCCACAGCGGCAGGGAACTCTGGTTCTTAAACGTCACCGTTTCTCCTTTCTTCACACGGAGAACTTGGGGGGAGAATCCGCTCAGTCCGTCGGTCTCTCCATAGATGATCACATGTTCTTCGTTGCCTTCTACATTCTCTTCCGGCTTGCGATCAGAACCCGGCATTCCGTACTCTGCACGGGCGAGAATGATCATCTTCACCACTTCTGCGCGATTAATATCGGCATTGGGACGGAATGTGCCGGTGGCTTTGCCCTGGACATCGGTGTCGCCAGAGAGGATTTCATCGCGGCTTAAGAGCTCAATCGATTTGGCAAACTGCGTTTCCATGTCGACGTCCTCGTAGCGACTCTCGGATACTTCGATATCCTTCGTATCACGGAGGAAAGCAGATGTGAAAAAGGAAGCGACTTCCGCGCGGGTGGCAGGATCGTTCCAGCGAATGCGCGATTTATTTCTGAGGAACTCAAAATCTTCGGCGATCCCAACCGAGATGTAGGGAGATGCCCAATGACTCACGCCGCTTTCGACCATGGAACCGTAGAGTTCCTCATCGTACCCCGCGCCCTCGACGGTGATCTTCAACGCTTCCGCAAGGGTTATGGAGTTCGACGGTCCGAATTTTCCGGTCAATTTTCCATGTTCATCTTTATACCCGTTGACGATTCCGGCTTCCGCCGAATCGCGAACATATTCAGCGAACCATGCAGTCTGGGGCACGTCCACAAACGTGACTGATTCACCTTCAATCATGACCTGAATCCCGAGCGCATGCGCCGCGAGGGGCAGGAAGGCAACCGCCGCAAGGGAAGAGAGAGAAAGAAAACGGGAGAGAAAGGTGTTCATAAAAAATAGGGGGTAATGTCGTATGTGATGACGTTGAGAGGGAGATGTTCTTACGTCTCTTCTCGCTATTGTCAATCGCTCTTCTCCTCCTCTGCTTGTTCGCGAAGAATCTCCTGCCGTTCCAGGCTGCCTTCCGTTCGCTCCTTCAGGGAGCGCCTGCTGTCCGGTTTCCAATCAAGCTGCCACGGCGTCAGCGTGCGCGATCGTCCATAGGTCTGCCTCACTTCCTGCACTTCCCGCAGGAGCGCCGCTTCCTCCGCTGCTTTTAAACCATTGCGAACGAGGGAAAGCGCTTCGCTATCGGCTCCCGCCCCGAACTTCGCCTCGGCATCGTGGAGGCTCGCCTGTGCCGCTTTCACTTTGGCATCCACATGTTCCTCTGCTCCTTGTTCGATCGTCGAACTCACGTAATCAAAATTCTTCTGCATCTCAAGTTCGGCCGAGCGAATCACGTGCTCCACATGTGCGTTACTGGAAAATCTTTCTTCAATTTTCTCTCTGGAAGCTGCAATGACTGCGGCTTCCGCATTCATTTCATCGATAAACTCTTGGAGAACGCCACCGAACTCCGTCTGAATGAGAGCAAGATCGGAGAGAACCGCGCTATGCGCCTGCAGCATGGCTTCGAACATGGCAAGGACCTCCAGCGCAATATCCTGCTGCCCCGCCTCTGCAAGCGCTGCAATGCGCGAGTGTGCCCGGCGCACCTGTCCTAAGAACGCTTTATGAAGTGCGGCCGTTCTCTCGGGGTTAAATTCCTCGGTCGCGGCCAGCGCCACGGCTTCATGAAGTCTTCTTTCGGTACGTTCCACATCCCAACGCATCCTTGCTTCGGCTGTGAGTTTCAGAGCTCCCACCATGTTCTCCGTTACGAGAAGTTTCACCGGATACAACGCGTCCCCCGGAGCCGCCTCATCCGCAGCCAATGAAACACCCGCCACCATGAGAAGAAACAGGGCAGTCACCGGAAGAAAACGAAGTCTCTCCCACAGAGAAAACCCCTCCCAGAACGAGACGCTTTTTTCCTCGTTCAGTTCCGAGAATTCCTCCTCGAGCAATGGGAGGCGATTTCGAAGAGATGATTTCAAATGATTCCGGATGCGTATCCGCTCCTCGGGACGCAACGATATGCGCTCTATATCCTGAGCCAGCCGATGGAAGTCTTCCCGTCCCATCATTCCTAGTAGACGGCCAGGAGCCGCGGATCTTACCGATTCCCCTCTTTCAGTCAGATTCATCCGAATAGATGACTTTTCCGCATCAGAAAGCCTTATCTCCCGTGCCTGGCGGAAAAATTCCTTCAAATTCATGGGATGAGATCCTTGGGAAGAAGAGTTCGGAGCGTCGCAAGACCCCGGTGGAGTCGCACGGAAACCACATTGGCGCTCACGCCGAGAATATTGGCGATTTCCATGGGTCGGAATCCATCGATGTACCGAAGGGTCACGACTTCGCGGTACGGCTCCTCAAGTTCGTGGAGAAGACTGAGAATGATCTCCCCATCCACGGTTTTCGCACCCACATTCTCCTGAGTCTCATCCGCCGGATCAAACCCCTCCTCTTCCAATGCTTCCAGCGATTGCTCTTTCTTCTTTCTTGATTCATCGATGATCAGGTTATTCGCAATACGATAGAGGAATCCTCTCATGTGGCGGATCTCCTCTCCCTTAGCCATCGTATCCCAGGCGCGGAGGAATGTTTCCTGCATGAGTTCCTTGGCACGCTCGCGGGAAAACACGCGGAAGTAGCAATGCCGGAAAATCGCATCGGCATAGAGATCGTATGCTTCGAGGAGTTTCTCCTCCTGTATTTTTTGCTTGCTGCTCAGGGTTTTGCGCGAAGGATCTGCGTTTGCAGCCATGAGAGAGGAAGCATAGGACGATCCCATCATTCTGTCGAATGGAAAAGCGGAAAGAGTAAGAGGAGCGCACCCAGTCTCGTCATCGTTTCCGGATCGGCCAAAACCCTTCCTTTTGCTTTGTTGACCTTTCCCTTCTTCTCCCCATGAAAATCTCCGTTGTTATTCCAGCCTATAACGAGGAAAAATTGATCGGCCAGTGCCTTCAGAGTCTCCTCAACCAAACTGTCCCGCCGGATGAGATCATCGTCGTGGATAATAACTCCACGGATCGCATGCGGCAGATCGTCCGGCGTTTTCCCGTCCGGGTAATCGGCGAAGCGAAAAAAGGCATCACCCCCGCGCGCAATGCCGGATTTAACGCGGCAAGGGGCGACATCATCGCGCGGACCGATGCGGATACCATCGTTCCCCGGGACTGGGTGGAGAAAGTGAAAAAGCATTTTGAAGAGGAATCGATCGATGCTCTCGGCGGGCCGATCGGCTACTACGACTTCGAGATGGGCGGGGCAATCCTCTGGATGCATACCATGTACATGCATGCGATAAAAAAACTCCAAAACGGCGGGGAGATGATGTACGGCGCCAACATGGCACTGACGAAAAAGATGTGGGAACGGATACGGAACAATGTGAATCTGGACGACGGACTCGTGCATGAGGATTTGGATATCAGCATGCATATCAATGATGCCGGAGGCAGGATCCTGCGCGATGACTCGCTCGTTATTTGGTGTTCCTCGAGGCGGCTTCGCAAACAGCCGCTGTCTTTGCTCGGGGAGTATCCCATTCGCTTTCTTCGGACGTGCATGACGAACCGGCAGATCCTCCGCAATATGCGGTTTGTCGTTCCCTCCTGATTTTCACCCGAATTTTGAGAGAAAAGGAGAAAACGCACCGCGTTTTCGAAGCACTTGCATTGCGGAGGCAGCTATTGCACACTGGCCCCCCAGTCCCCTCTTTCTCATGTTTTCTCACGCAATCGAAAGCCTCAAGAGCGAGCTCGCCGTGGCCATCCACCGGAAGTACGAACTCGATACGGGTGGTGCTTCCACGCTGGATGAACAGATCGTTGATGATGAAGACGGAAAACTCTCGCTCTTCGAGGATCCGGAAATCTACGATCTCCTCGATGCACTCGTGAGCGAGCAGGAAGACAAACTGAAAAAGCTCCGCAAAGGGCGAAAGGAATACGATGATCTCCTCAAGGAGGAACTGGAGGAAGTGCTGCGGGAAATGACGATGGAGGAAAACGTCGCAGCGCGATAATAAGAATCAGGTTCCGCAGCAAACGGAGTCCGATCCGGGTTCGCTGATGGTTATGGCAGCGGGAGCGGCTTCGGGATATGCCTACATGAAGCGAAAGCGAAGAGGGTGACCAAGGTGTACCATAGAGCGCTATGGAATTGAATCGACGTGATTGGCTTGGCGGTGTGGGGATGGGACTAGCCAGTGCGGTAATGGGGACCAATCCCCTTTCTGTAGTTTCGCACTCTACACAGACGGTAGAAGCGACCGACATATTACGCAAAATGTTTTTCGATGCATTGGAGCATTGGATGGTGATATTTGAGAGAATGCCCATTCATGAAATGTATGACCTGCTTCTTCCACCTTCCAATAGTTCTCTCTATCAGGATGAGTTGGCCCGATTCATGGGACTGCAAACTGCCGGAGTACAGACGCTAAGGAACCTCTGATTAACCCTCAACAATCACACCATTCCTCCGTATGAAGACAAGAGAAAATGAGAATGGAAAATGCTAGATTTCCTCATGTTCTAGCCATTTCCCTCACTTTCCCATGTCTCCC
>JACCDV010100580.1_pt1 | contig 21739 bp, 20 predicted proteins | sample 7446131 | NCBI WGS metagenome assembly JACCDV01 (sample SAMN15323448, study PRJNA562643) | freshwater metagenome | isolation source: river surface water | place: USA:Blue River Watershed | collected 2017-08-17
CACTTCTTTCTCTTGATCATTGCCCCAGGGCAATATCACTTGAATGCCCTTGGCGACCAATGCTTTACCCACAGTGACCCAGTGATCATCAGACCAGCGCTTTGATTTACCCGCCGTCGCATGAAAACACATCACATACGGTTTGCTCACATCAAATCCTAGATCAATGCGAGTTGATGCAAAGCCTAAGTTGGCTGCATCCACCAAAGACTGAACATATACACCAGGGTAAAACTGAGGTGGCGAAAAAATTCGATCTGGAACAGGAACATCCAATGCGGATGCAGTAACCCAACGCGAACGATCCACTGCATGACAATGAAATGGCACTTGCACACAATCTGTATAGAACTTACGAGCCCAAGGCTCGTAACCAGAAAACTCGGTTTGATTGGCCAAACCAAAGATTGAAGCAGTCTTGTTTGGATTGGCCAAATGGGTTACCCAGGCTGACTTCAATAAACCCTGGGTTTCTATAATCAAGTCATAGTCAGCAAAGACGCCTGACTTAAATTGCTCTTTAAAGGCGATGTATTCCTGAATGCTGCGGATGAACTCGCCGCGTTTTAGGGCTTTTTTCCAACGACGAAAAGCCAATGGAATGATGTTGTTGATACCAGCAACAGAATTACCAGATGGCAAAGTAATGGTTTTAAGTGGCCCTAAAAGCCCCACATAGCCCTCTTCCACCACCCAATCAATCTGAGCATCTGGGTACTTAGTACGCAGATCCCAAACCACGGGTAAATTGTGCAAAACATCACCCAAAGAGGACAACTTAACGATCAAAATCTTCATGGGCTCTATTTTCGCTTAAATGCCAAAGGGCATAGATTTTTTCAAACCAGTGGCTTGAAAAGACTAAAATGAACCTATGCCTAATAACTCAATCCCAGTCTGCCCTGTTTGCGGCATAGAAAACACCTACCCCGATAGCGACACAAAAACCCTCATCAAGGACCTAAAGATTAAAGGCTCCTCTTTAGTCATCAAAGGTGGCACCAAGATCAAGAACATACGCCTAGTCGATGGAGACCACGACATTCATTGCAAAGTTAATGGTCAGAACATATTGTTAAAATCAGAGTTTATGAAACATGTTTAATAGAATCAAATAACCTTTATTTAAATAACTAATTGAGAAGATTTACAGAATTCAAGATATCAGAGTGGGTTAAATTAACTCCACTTATTCACGCCTTCAAAGAAGTGCGGAATGATTTTTTGCTATCAAGATATGTAAATAAAAAAACAATAGAAGCCTCTTATTTTTTAGAAGCCAACAAAAAACTAGAAGGAAAAAATATTGCCGTTGTTATTGCTTTTGAGCAACCCTGGGCCCTTAATTTTTTACTGGAACAAGCTAGTATTAATCTGGTAAACACACACATCATTGTTTTTGATAATTCAAAAAATATACAAAAAAGAGAATCTATTAAGCATATCTGTGAAAAAAATAGTGCTCATTACATATCACTGCCATCAAATACAACGAAACATGTGAATCGATCTCATGGTCTTGCCATGTCATGGGCCTACCATAATGTAATTAAAGAGTTAAAGCCTAATATCTTTACATTCTTAGATCACGATCTAATTCCTCTCAATAAAGTTAATTTAGAGGAAAAAATGGAACACCAAGCAATTTACGGCCTACTAAATCAGGGTAACAATAATTACTGGTCACTTTGGGCAGGTTTTTGCACCTTCAAATACAGTTTTGTAAAAGAAATTAAGCTAAACTTTCTTTATGATTTTTCTAGAGGCCTAGATACAGGTGGCAGAAACTGGAACTGCATTTATAAGAATCTGTCTTTTGATCACATATCTTTTGCAGATAGAACCTATCAGAAAGTTGCAGCTCTACCAGACCAAGACCATCGGGACGTGGAAATCCTAGATCAAACATGGGTTCATATGTCGGGCATTAGCTACAACAATAATTTTGAAAGTAAAGCTGACTTTTACGCCGACATTTACAAGGCGGTGAATTCCGGTGCCAAGTTGGATGATCTTATTCTGAATGACTGAAATTAATGCTATCTAAAATAGACTTCAGACAATATCTAATAATTGCATTATCTATAGCAATCTTCACAACTCCCCTAGGGGTTCTGACGATAAAGGGGTGGGCTGGGTACCACCTCTTTATATGCACTCTTTTATCACTGATCCTCCTTTGGATTAATCGACAACACTCAACTAATTTAGATATTTCAGACAGAAGTCAAATCCGGATCATGGCTTGGGTTTTTACCCTTCCTTTTCTAACGACATTGACCGCCCAATTATTAAGAAATGATTTTGATTTACCGGCTCTAGATTCGCCTGCTCGCTTTATTCTTGCCATTCCAATACTTTATGGCTTGATTGTCTCTAAAATGAATCTTGCAAGATTATTGATAATCGCGATACCCATTAGCGTTATAGCCACTTATCTTTTAATTCCATACTTACCTCAAAAAGGATGGGCACTTGATATTAGTCGCCTCGCAACCTACTCAGTTGACCCCATAACCTTTGGGAAAGTTGCATTAGGACTTGGACTTATGTCTGCATTAATTGCGATTCAATGTATACATAAAAAGTTAACTTTTATGATTGCCATTTTTGGCGTATTCCTAGGCATTTACATGTCCATTAAGTCTCAAAGTAGAACAGGATGGCTAAGCGTTTTTTTTGTTATCTTATTTTTAGTTATTCATCTATTTAGAAAAACTGATTCAATCAAAAAAAAGCTAATTGGCTCAGCTATTCTTTCAATTTGCCTACTGACTCTGTTTTTCACAAATCATCAAGTATTAAACCGTCTTTCTCAGGCAGCGCATGAAATAAAAGCTTGGCAACCTAGTAAGGATAATGCAGAAACCTCCGTCGGAATGCGTCTTTCTTTTTGGAGAATCGGCTCACATCTATTTATTGAGAAGCCCTTTACAGGCTGGGGCAATGATGGGTTCAAAGAGAGATTAAATGAACCCGTTTTTAGACAAATGGCGAATCAATACACCAGAGACTTTACTTTAAGTGCGGGCTTTCATAGCGACATAATGCAAAATGCTATTCGCTCAGGGATCGGGGGGCTAATAGCTTATCTCAGCATCTTCCTGGTTCCGTTAGCTTTCTTCATGAGGTTCTATCTAAAAAACCCATCATCTCAATTAATGAGTGGACTGGGTGTTATTTACGTCTGCGTTGAACTAATTAGCAGTCTCAGCACAGAAGTCTTGAGCTTAAAATCAACAGCATCTTTTTATGGGTTAATGATTGTATTTTTAGTAGCAGGATCTCTCAGCATGAAAACTCAATCGCCAAAGTAAATATGATTCCCGAAAACTACTCAATTACCTTTGCTTGTTATAACGCACTTTATTACACAAAAAAGTGCATTGATAGCCTATTAAAAACTAATACGCCACTCAAAAGAGTAGCGGTTGTTGATAATTGCTCTACAGATGGCACACAAACTTATTTACAAACACTCGATTTGGGTGCGCTGATAGTTAATAAAACTAATCTTGGCTGCGGAGTTGCCTGGAATCAAGGAGCCCTAGCACTTCAGGCTGAATGGACCGTTGTAATGAACAACGACATCATCGTTTCAGACCACTGGATTGATGATTTGATAAAAGAAGCAGAACAAAACAATGTAAAGATAATCAGCCCAGCAATCATTGATGGTCCTCTAGATTACCCTTTTGAAGAATTTTCAAAGATGGCGCGCGATAAATACCAAAATTTAAAGCGCTTCAATCATCAGCATGCTGTTTGCATGGTAATTCATGAATCGGTATGGAAAGAAATAGGATTTTTTAGGGCTACTCCAAGCCTTTTAGGGTACGAAGATACTTTATTTTTTAATGCTGTTAAAAAAAATAAAATCCCTACAATGACAACTGGAAGGGTATGGATTCATCACTTTGGCTCAATCACTCAAACACTGATGCGCCAAGAACGAGGACTTAAAGAAAAAGCAAGCTTAGGCAAAAGAGATAACTACAAAGAATTACATCAAACTTGGCTGCAACGTAAATTAAATAAGATGCGCCTTAATAGACTAAACGAACAATCACGCATTAAAGAACTTAATAAATTCGGAGTTACTATTCATGGAGTTCGTGAAAATGGTGGATTCAAGTGGCTCTAATGACGCTTTATGTAATTTAGAACAGCATCCCCAACAAAACCATAACCCTTAGGTGATAAATGTGTGTCATTACCAAAATACACATCAACCTCTTTACTATCAACAGCCCGAAGTAAAGGATTGAGAACATTAATTGACCGTCGTGATCCTGCGTTTAAATCACGTAACGAACTAGTATCGCCTAAGTAAATTGAAGATTTATCTGGAATAACTAACCAAAATAACTCCCTTGAAGCCAATCTTTCATTGATCACATTGATATTTTTTAGCATTTCAGAAACTGAAGGCGTGTTTACTTTCCCATAAAAAAGAACATCAGCACAACTGGAATGACTGAATAACTTGCATCCCTGATCAACTCTTTTTATCTTCACATTTTCATTCACTTTCCAAAGATTAAAATCAGCATCTTTCAATTTTTTTTCATAAATTAATTGATTGAGCCAAGTTCTCACTCCAGCATATAACTGCCCTTGATGACTTGGCGCATAACTTCTTTGAATAAGCTCTGGAGGAGGATTAATCTCTTTATGTTTTAAAAATTTATATTGGGTCTTGTTGCATTGAACAGACTTTTTTAATCGTGCATCAAATGAATTTTCAACACTCTGAATAATGACATAGCGACCTTTAAACTGATTCAAGTTAAGCCAGTCATTAAAATCATTACAAATCTGACCTATAGAAGCCCAATTCTCAGTCCTAACTTTATACCCGGCCTGCACCAACCTTGACTGCCAAATAAGTTTTTCAGAAAAACTATCCCCAATCACTAAAACGTCTGCATCAATCCAATTCGAGGAAATTAACAACGTTTTTTCAATTTTAGGTTGTGGCGCGGTCCATCCAAAATGCTTCTCCGGCAACATCCCCATTCGTGTTAAGTCTCCGTCATAGTTTGAATACCCCAAAAATGGAAAAGTAGCTATTCCAGTAAACGCAATCATCAAGATGATGATTAAAGAAAAGTATTTATATATACGCATGATTAAAATTGAAAATACAAGAAAGGGCTATATTGACCAAACTTGTTAATGATCATCAAGTAAATTAAACCTATAACAATGGCCGCAAAATAGACAAATACTGAAGGAAAAGATTTAACTCTAATTCTCTCTATGTACGGATAAATCCAAATTGCCAAAAATGAAAGCAGTAATACGCGAAAAAAATCTCTTCCCGATGCCTGAGTAACTAAAACAAAATTTCCTGAAGTCACCTCTTTGAAACTGATTTGCCTATTTTCAATACCAAACATAGATGACAAAACACTTTGAGCAGAATCAATCGTTTCGGATCTAAAAATTACCCATGCGATCACTATTGACATAAATGTCAAAAACCATCCGAAAGCCAATTGAACTAATCTAAAGAACCATTGTGTCTGATCAATTCTTACTAGCTGCCGCCAAAAATGATTGATGATTAGAAATACCCCATGTAATGCACCCCATAAAACGAAAGTTAATCCAGCTCCATGCCAAAGTCCTCCCAAGACCATGGTAACGAATAAATTGAAATATCTTGCGAAAGCGCCATTCTTATTTCCACCAAGAGGAATGTATAAATAATCTCTAAGAAATTGAGATAGTGACATATGCCACCTTCTCCAAAAATCAATAATTGATGTGGATTTGTATGGTTGATTAAAGTTAATTGGCAAATGAATATTCAACATCAGCGAAATTCCAATTGCCATATCTGAGTATCCAGAAAAATCAAAATAAAGCTGAAATGTATAACCTAATGCGCCCGCCCACGCTTCATAGGCCGTTAATTGAACACCATTAGCAGATGCATCAAATATGGCATCAACATATGGTGCCAAGGCATCCGCAAAAATCAACTTTTTAGATAAGCCGATGCAAAATATTATCAATCCATTAGAAATATTCTCCCAATTCAGATGTCGAAAAGTTGAGTCTGAAAACTGCGGCATCATTTGCTTATGATGCAAAACTGGTCCTGCAATTAAGTGGGGAAAGTATGTAACAAACAGTAAGTATTTTATAAAGTTATGCTCTTTCGCAATACCGCGATATGTATCCACTAAAAAAGCAATTTGAGTAAAAGTAAAAAATGAGATGCCTAAAGGTAAGAAAAATTCAACGCTATGAATTTTTGTACCAATTGAAGTTGTGAAAATATCTATGAAAAAATTTGAATATTTGTAATAACCTAACAATAGAAGATTAACAGCAATTGCAATCTGTAAAAAAAGTAATGAATTCTTTTTGTTTTTCTCAGCAAAACTACAAATCAAGGAACCCATTAAGAAATTAAATACAACCGAAGCTAACAGTAGGAAGACATACAAATAACTCCAATAGGCATAAAAAAATATTGAGGCCAAAGTGAGCCATAGAATTCCATGAGAATGCTCTTTCTTAGCTAAAAGAAAATATCCAACCAGAACAAGAGGCAGATATAGGAAGATAAATGCGTAAGAATTGAATAGCATTAAAAATAGTTTTTAAATTTATTTAATGATTTTTCTTATTGTATTGTTTTTATTGGGTTTTCCAATAAAATAGGGGCTATCTAAATAGGTTGCAAACTCTGCCATGCATATTATTATCCCCATGTCTGGATTTGGTGAAAGATTCAGAAAAGCTGGCTACCAAATTCCAAAGCCATTGATATCAATCGACGGTAAGCCCATTATTGGCCATGTCATTGACATGTTCCCCAATGAAAAAAAAATTACGTTCATTTGTAACTCCGAACACTTAGAGAGTGACGCATATGACATGCGGTCAATTATTTTGAATCATTGCCCAACCGCAAATATTCTTTCAATAACACCACACAAATTAGGTCCAATTCACGCCGTTCTCCAGGCAAGTAATTTTATTGATGATTCTGAAGAAGTTGTGGTCAATTACTGTGATTTTTCCTGCTACTGGGACTGGCAAAATTTTAAGGAATTTGTATCTACTTCTGACAGCGCTGGCTGTATACCTGCTTACAAGGGTTTCCATCCTCATTCCCTTGGCAACACAAATTATGCTTACTTAAAAGAAGACGCTGGCTGGATCAGTGACATTCAAGAAAAACAACCATTTACAAGCAATCGTATGGAAGAGTTTGCGTCGAGCGGCACTTACTATTTTAAAAATGGCCAGCTTTTAAAGGATGCATTCAATTACGTAATCAATGAAGGTCTGAGTCTTAACGGTGAATTCTATGTCAGCCTTGCGTATAAATATTTATTTAAAAAGCGGTTACCGGTATCCGTTTATCCACTTCAACACTTTATGCAGTGGGGAACCCCAGAAGATGTTGACGAATATCTACAGTGGTCGAGTATCTTTAGAAGCTTTATGCAACCCAAAAAAGCACCGAATCAACCAACATCAGGAGCAACCATCATTCCGATGGCGGGTCTGGGCAAGAGATTTAGTGACGAAGGCTATCAAGTAACCAAACCTCTTATTCCAGTTTCCGGAAAACCAATGGTTATTAGAGCCACTGAAGATCTTCCGCAAACAAACCTGTATTCTTTTGTACTTCGGTCCGACATGAAGGGCCATCAAGAAATCAGCAGAACCATTCAAGAAAACTTTCCAAATTCTGTTATCACCAGTTTGGATGAAATAACAAATGGACAGGCAACATCTACCTTAATTGGAATAGATGCCATCAAAGACAATATAGGAATGGAATCTCCCATCACGATTGGAGCCTGCGATAACGGTGCCATATTTTCAATTGATGATTTTCAAAATATTGTTAATGAAATTAAACCAGATGTCGTTGTTTGGGGCACAACTGGACATGTCAACGCCATCAGAAAACCAGAAATGTTTGGTTGGATTGAAGCAAGTCCAAGCGGGAAAATCACCCAAGTATCTGTCAAAAAGCCCTTAAAAAATCCTTCTCAAGATCCTATTGTCATAGGCACATTCACATTCAAAAATATTGCAATTTACAAAAAATGTTATGAAAAACTGGTTGCAGACTCAATCATGGTTAATGGAGAATTTTATATAGACTCAATGATTAATGTAGCCATTGAACTAGGCTTAAAGTGTCAACTATTTAATGTGGAGCACTTTATATCGTGGGGCACTCCAAATGATTTACGAACATATGAGTACTGGCAATCGTGTTTTCACAAATGGAGTGGCCACCCATACAGTATTCAAAAAGACCTGCGCATCCCAACAAAATCTATCAGCAATCTCTTGAATAACTACAAAGAATTCATCATTCATACCCCAACACAATGTTAAAAAAGCAAGCTTTTATCTTTCTCTTTGTTGGCGGCTCTAGTGTTCTAATTGATTATGCATCATATACTCTATTAACAATAGCTGGTCTTGATAGAGATTTTTCAAAAGGATTGGGGTTTCTGGTTGGTGCAGTATTTGCTTACTATGCCAATAAAAAAATCACTTTTAACTATTCTGGCCCTTTGAGAATTTATCACTTTGTTACTGTATACACCATCAGCTTAGCCTTAAACATTGGTATTAATTCAGCTAGCCTAGCACTACTGCCCCAAACAAGTGCCGGTACAAATCTGGCTTTTATTCTTACAACGGCAATCTCAGCATCGTTTAATTTTTTAGGTATGAAATACTTTGCATTTAAATAATATGAAAATATCTCTAATCATTCCATGCTATAACGAATCAAAAAATCTTCCATCTCTCTTTGAGAGATGCCGACAATTAGATTCAGATGTATTTGAAGTCATCATTGTCAATAATGGATCAACAGATGATACGTCCAATGTCATAAGCCATTTATTGAATCACCAATACCCATTTATTAAATCTATCAAAGTCGAAGTTAACCAAGGTTATGGTCATGGAATTCTATGTGGCTTGAAATCAAGCACAGGTAACATTATCGGCTGGACTCATGCTGACTTACAAACAGATCCCTTGGACGCAAAACAAGTTCAAAACTTAGCGAATCAATATGGCGAAAATGCTTTCATTAAAGGCCAAAGATATGGCCGTCCAATCAGTGACGTTCTTTTTACTGTTGGAATGAGCTTTTTTGAAAGCATTCTTCTTAAGAAATTCTTTTGGGACATCAATGCTCAGCCAACATTTTTTCCAAGGAGTTTTTTCGAACAATGGGAATCGCCGCCAAATGACTTTTCATTAGATCTTTTTGCATATTATCAGGCTAAAAGAAACAGTCTAAAGGTCATACGCTTCCCAGTATTTTTTGGCAAAAGGTTATATGGTCAATCTCATTGGAATATTGACTTTAGATCCAAATGGAAGTTTATTAAACGTACAATTGAATTTAGTCTCACATTAAGAAAAAGGATTGATTAATGGAGTACATTGCACATAGGAAAAATACTATTGATGACCTAAAGCAATCAAATCCAGCCTATGGTGTTGAAATAGATATTCGAACTTTTGGCGACAAGTTAATCTTAAATCATGATCCATACTTAAATGGCGAAAACCTTGAAGAATGGTTAACACATTATCGTCACGGAACACTTATATTGAATGTAAAAGAAGAAGGTTTAGAGTCGCGCCTCATAGACCTCATGAAATTGCATCAAATTGATGATTACTTCTTTCTAGATCAATCATTTCCTTTTATGATCAAGTGGTCTAACTTAGGGCTCAAGAAATCAGCCGTTCGATTTTCAGAATATGAACCCATTCAATTAGCATTAAACTTAAAGGACCAAATTGATTGGGTTTGGGTTGATTGCTTTACGCAATGCCCTCTTGACAAAAAATCCTACTCTCAACTAAAAGACGCAAACTTTAAAATATGTTTAGTTTCTCCGGAATTGCAAGGTAGATTTGATGAGTTTGAAATCGTAAAAATTCACCAAAATTTCCGATCTAATAATATTGTTGTTGATGCAATTTGCACAAAAATGCCAGAGACCTGGCTAGCATTGGATTCAAATGAACATCAAAGTTAAATATTTATTTGTATGTGGGCTGCTGGCCAAAATATGTGCGATTTTTTTAAGTCAGCCAGATCTTGCATCCAACTTGTATTTGCCATTTTTGGCCAATAGTATTGAGTCATTTACTCTTGACCCGTGGGGAAGCTGGCTCGCACAAAATAATGACCCCTTAGCATTTCCTTACGGTTATGCAATGTGGCTAATTCTTCTTCCTGCCGCATTGATTAGCCACATCTTCAGTGGTGGCCTATGGCTCGCTTATGCAAGCACATTGCTAATTTTTGACTTCGGCCTACTCAAACTATTGAATCGTTTGTGGCCAGAAAGAAAGTTAGCAATTACAGCAGTCTATTGGTGTTCGCCAGTCATTTTTATAGCAACTTATCTTCTAGGCTATAACGACATAATTCCAATCACGATTTTAATCTTATCTGTGTTATTTATAAAGCACAATAAGTGGCTATGGGGAACACTGGTACTCGCAATTGCTTTATCAACTAAATTGAGCATGATTCTAGCGGTACCCCTAATAATGATTTATTACCTCAATAAACATAGCTCTTTAAAGAAAATTAGAGGTTTGCTTTATTACACAACCGCTATCCTTTTGACACTAGCAGTCCCGCTCGCATTTAATTCCAGCCTGTCTTCTATGATTTTTAATAACCCAGAGGTATTAAAAATCTATTCATTCAATATAACCCTTGCGGAGGGTCTTGCAATATATATTGTTCCACTAGCCTACATAGTTTTACTATATTTTTTCTGGCAAATTCGTAGAGTTAATCTTGACTTATTACTTGCCTTTATAGGTATTACTTTCCTAATCATCGTTTTGCTCACTCCGGCATCGCCAGGTTGGTTTATATGGTGCTTACCACTTCTTGCCCAATATCAAGCAAGAAAAGAGGCAAAAGCCATTCTATGGACAAGTGGTTTTTCGATTTTATATATATTGCTAGTTCTTATTAATGGCCAACATGTCGATTTATCCTTACAAGGACAAATTAATTCTCCTTGGCTACTCTCCATCATTCATACGGCCATGGTCTCGGTTGGCTTAATTCTAATTATTAATTTGTACGAAGAACTCATTAACAAGAATGTCTTTTTCAAGTTCAGCAAGGAACCACTTGTGATTGGAATTGCAGGAGATTCTGGTGCCGGCAAAGATACCTTAGTTAATCATATCAAGGATATATTTGGGTATAACTCCATTACCCATATCTCTGGTGACGATTACCATTTATGGGAAAGAAAAAAACCAATGTGGCAGGTAATGACTCACCTAAATCCCATGGCAAATAATTTAGAAAAATATGCCAAAGATTTAATTGATTTATGCTCTGGACGTTCCATTATTTCAAGTCACTACAACCACGAGTCCGGTAAATTTGACAAGCCTAAAAAAATTAAAGGCGAGAATATTATTATTGCTAGTGGTCTTCATGCCTTATATCTTCCAATCCTTAGAGAAAGTTATGATCTAAAAATATTTTTAGATATTGATGAATCATTAAGAAGATTTTTTAAAATTCAACGTGATGTTCATGAACGCGGCCATTCTATTGAAAAAGTGATGGCTAGCTTAGATGCAAGACTTAATGACTTTTCTAAATTTATTAAGCCCCAAATGCACTCAGCTGATTTGATTCTTAAATTACAACCAGTCAACCAACTCTCCTTAAATGACACTTCATTGCCATTAAAAAAGTTGAAGCTCTCTATCACCTCTAAAAGTGAATTTAATGAGTTATCAATTACCCGAACTATGGTAGGAATTTGTGGTCTTCATGTTGAAATTGAAACTGAGCCTGATCACAACCAAATTCATTTAATGATAGAGGGTGACTGCACCCATGAAGATATTGAAATGGCTGCTAAAATTTTAGGGCCAAACCTCTATGAATTCCTGGATGATGCCCCGCAATGGCAGGCTGGAATTGCTGGAATCATGCAATTAGTGGTCTTTTGTCACATTAACCAAGTTCTTAGCAAAAGAAGAATTTTATGAAAATTACAAATAAAGACAAATTTTCAAAATTGCCGGATGCCATACTTTTTGACACTGATAATACTCTTTATGAGTATGAGCCAGCACACAAGGCTGGTATGCAAGCTATTGAAAATAAGGTAACGCGATCTTTTTCAATCACTGGATCAGATTTCAAAAATGCTTTCAACCAAGCGCGCACTGAAGTAAAAAAGAGACTGGAAGGGACTGCCTCTTCTCATAGCCGCCTTTTATACATGCAACGCATGCTTGAGCTAATGGGTTTAGGCTCCCAAACACTCTGGACTCTTGACCTTGAACAGACTTATTGGAGGACATTTCTAAGCAATGCCCACCTATTTAGCGGTGTTAAAGAGCTGCTATTAGAGATAAAACGTCTTGGAATACCAACAGCAATCATTACTGATTTAACAGCGCAAATACAATTTAGAAAAATTGTTTATTTTGGTCTTGATAACGACTTTGACTACATTGTCACTAGTGAAGAGTCACTATATGACAAGCCTCATCCAGCTCCATTTGAAATTTGCATTGAAAAAATTTCGCCCAAAGGAAAGAATATCTGGATGATTGGTGATAATCCTATTAACGATATTCAAGGTGCCAAATCCGCCATAGGAGCCACCACCTTGCAAAAAATTCATGCTGGCGTTATTCCCGGAGATGCTGATTTATTTTTTGAGAGCTTTGAATCACTCACAACCCTAATTAATCAGATACCTACTCATGCCTGATAATAAAAATGATCACGTAAGGGGTGCTGAACTTTGTGCAAAACTTGGATTTAATCCTCTGCTATCACAAGGAGCTGGAGGAAACTATTCTTGGAAATCAGAAGATAGCCTATTTATAAAAGCATCAGGTATGTGGTTAAGTGATGCTCAAATTAAAAATATTTTTGTCGAGCTTAATAGAAGCAAATATCTCGCTGATCTTAAAAAGAATAAATTTGATATTGACTTGATGAATTACAGTCAACATGGGTTAAAGCCATCCATTGAAACTTCGATGCATGCCATACTAGCTCAAAAGTATGTGATTCATCTACATCCAGTCAAAGTATTATCAGTACTTATCCAAAATAATTGGCAGTCATTAATTCAAGAAAAGTTTAAAAACACTTTAATTTCATTTAATTTAGTGGGATACCATAAGCCTGGAAAAGACTTAGCGGAAGCAATTGATATTGCAAACAATCAGATCCCCAATGCAAACCTATTCTTCTTAAAAAATCATGGGATTATTGTTGCCGAGAATGATTTTGAATCTTTTAAAAATTTACTGTCAAAAACATTAAATCTTTTTTCGGATGAGGGCCCGACCAACCAGGATAGTTACTTATCAGAACTAGAGATATCTGACATACCAAATTATTTAAATTTTAAGCATCCCGCTATCTCAAAATTAATTTCTGAGGATATTTTTCAGAAAACGCTGGAACAAAATTGGCGCTTATACCCTGATCATTTAGTCTTCATGGGCATACGTCCAATTTTTATATCAAAATTTAATCTAGCAGATTCTGAAAAAAAAGATTTCCCAGTTATCTTCTTTGAGGTTTCGAAAGGATGCTACATACATGAAAATCATACGAAAGCACAACTCGCTCAATTAAAGTGCTACTTTGACGTTCTTTTAAGCGTCAATGATTATTCATCAATTGACAGCCTTACAGAAAGTGACTCGCTAGAATTACTCAACTGGGATGCTGAGAAGTACCGATTATCGCTTCAAAAATGAGGTCATTTCGCCAATTAAGCAGCTTCATTAACGCCTAATTTTTGACGTAAAGAAGAAGTTTTCGGTTAATTGGTGATAAATATTGCCCACCAGATAATTCAATATAGCCATTTCTGTTTAAGTAGCTAAGTAAAAAATCTTGGCTGGCATCTAAAACAACCATATCCGGAGACAAGGCATCAAGTTTTTCTTCAATTGCCGAATAGTCTGATTTACCAAATGTTATATTTTCATGAAACCAAAGTGGCAATCCCTTTGGAGCATTGATGCCCACATAGTGATTTAAAAATGTTAATTCACTTGCATTCAAAAAAACTGGTTTTTTAGTCTTTTTAAAATCGTCAATTTTTTCTATTACCAATTTTGAAAAAACGACTGAATCATGGTTTAAGTAAGTAGGCGTCACCTGTCCAGAAAAGTAATCAGCAAGACTTTCTGCTTTAATCTGACTGAAATTAAAATTAAGAACGTTTTTATGACTCAGTGACACACTTACCAAGCTCGCAAAGTTTCTTACTGGCTTTATCATAACAAACAAGGTCAGAGGAACCACTATTAAACCAATTAAAAAGAGTGCTTTGCGACTATCAAAAGATTCCCACAAGAAGTACACAATAGTTATCAAACCACCAACATAAAAGGTTGCTGAAATATGTGAGAGACCACTTGTGGCACGCAGCACACTTGCGCAAATTAAAAGTAAAACTGATAAAGCAAGTAACAAAGTTCTTTGCTTGTAGTACACATATAAGCCAAGAATAATGGCCAGAAAGAATAAATAACTCGTACCAGTACCAAATAAATTTCTTAATCTACTTGCTGTTCCACCATATTGAGATCCAAAATTAAATGATTGCGCAAAGTCTGGTGAGAGTATTGTGTACAGGGCAATGGGTCCTACCGATGCCGTTATTAGCAATAATATTTTGCATGAATCCACCTTAATTTTTTTTAATGCAGATTTAAAATTAAATTCAAAATCTTTGGCCCAAATAAGGCCAAGACACATCACAAGCCCCATTAATCCATAATCTTGTTTAGATAAAATTGATAAAGCCAGCAATAAACCTGCTATCAATAAACTTAGATTCGACTGCCCTCTACTAACAAATACGGCTGCCCACAATGCAAACATGAATGCCGTCGTGTTATACCAAGGAAATCCTAATGGCAACACAAATAAAGCCAAGAAAATCCAAAAATTAATGGATTTAATACGTGAGTTGTAAGAAACGTTGTCTAATAATAATTTATACGCAAAGACAATACTTATACTGATTAATATTTGTGCAATTTTTAGCGATGTGTAACTGTATCCAAATACTTTAAATGCCAAATAAGGCAGGAAAAAGGAAACTGGGCCAGTGGGCGTATAAAAATCTTTATAGATGGTATACCCTTCGCTCATACGATACGCAGCATCCCAAATAATTGCGTAATCACAAAAGAACAAATCTTGACGCAGATAAGAAAAAATGATCACCAAGCCAGCACTAAGTAAAGCCCAGTAACGGTTACCTAACCCTGAAGCAGAAGTAATAACATCATAAAATTTAGACAAGATTTTGCCTTTCAGGCAAGAACCAATCTTCATAATCTTTTAAGTGCGAAAGTAGGTACGGAGGGAACTGATGATCAATCGACTGCAGTTTATAAAACAAATCTCTCCCAAAGATATCTTGTCCTGTTCGAATACTGTGCAGTATCTTTTCTGGATTCTTAAACTCAGGTAGGTTGAACTCCTGATGGACCATGCTTTCAAGTTTCAAGATAATCTTATCAACCCCGCCCATCCACGTGAAGTGCCATCCAGAATCATCAAGAGTTTGAGTTTTGAACTTGTTGACCCAGAATTTCTTAACTTTTCCGAACAACCCCTTAGGTTTGTAATAGCGAACCAATTCCAGCTGCCCAAATACCTGTTTAAAGGCACGATAAGTTGTAATCTTGCTGAAATCCCACATTACTGGACTTCCATCCTGGTCAACATGAAGGTTATTCATGTAGTAGTAATAACAACGTTGATTAAATTTAGCTCTTACATATGTCTTAGGGTCAAATGACTTGATTGAATCTGGTTTAGGTATTTCATCTATGTCTGAAATAATGATCCAATCATCATCAGAGGCATCTTTAAATCCATTTTCCAAATAATTTCTTTGAAACCTTTCATTGGCCCAATGATCATTAGTATCAAAGGTGTACTCAGCAGTTTTAATCAAAAGATATCTGATCTTTGACATGTATTTCTGATAGTTTTCTGGCTTAAAGTTAATCGGCTTGGGCTTTCCTGCCTGAGTTAACTCTGACTCGCAAATCACAAAATAATCAACTGTATCCCAAAGCGTCTCAAGTCGTAACTTCAAGAGCCTGTCGTTATCAAAATACGTAAAGCAATCATAAATTTTCGACATCTGTTACTCCCAAGAATTAAGCAAACTTTGGTGCATCTTTGAATAAAAGCCCTTGCGCATCTTTCAAACTTAAACTGGGCATATCACCTTGCATTAGAGGCCACTCAATTTTCATCGACTGATCATTCCACGCGATACATTTTTCAGCGCCAGCATTCCAATAATCAGTCGTTTTGTATAGGAACTCAACCTCTTCAGATAGCACTAAAAATCCATGTGCAAAACCCTCTGGGATCCATAATTGTTTTTTATTTTTTGCGTTTAGCTCTACCCCAACCCACTGCCCGAAGCTTGCTGAACTCCTTCTTAAGTCCACAGCTACATCAAAGACTGAACCTGCAATAACCCTTACCAACTTACCCTGAGTATTGGTCATTTGATAATGCAAACCTCTTAAAACCCCTTTTTTTGATTTTGAATGGTTATCTTGAACAAAATTGACCTCGCGACCAGCAACCTCATTAAATTCGTTCTGATTAAAAGATTCATAAAAAAATCCTCGATCATCTCCAAATACTTTGGGTTCGATAATTAACACATCTGGGATAGCTGTTGGTGTGGCAACGATGGGCATTAAATTCTTTCTGTGAGCATTTTTTCTAGATACTGACCATAGGCATTTTTCTTTAAAGGCGCAGCTAACTTAAGTACATGTTCAGCACTTATCCAACCTTGACGATAGGCAATCTCCTCTGGGCAAGCCACCATCAGTCCTTGACGCTTTTGTAAAGTAGCAATGAATCCAGCTGCATCTAATAATGAATCATGCGTTCCGGTATCTAACCAAGCATAACCACGGCCCATGATTTCAACTTGAAGTTGATTCATATTCAAGTAGGCTTCGTTGATGGTTGTGATTTCTAATTCACCACGAGCACTGGGTTTGATCGATTTAGCAATATCACACACTTGTTGATCGTAAAAATACAGGCCCGTGACTGCATAATTACTTTTTGGTTTTAGGGGCTTTTCTTCAATCGATAAGGCCTTGAATAAATCGTCAAACTCAACAACGCCATAACGCTCTGGATCATTGACGTGATAGGCAAAAACAGTGGCGCCAGCCTCACGATCATTGGCTGCTTTTAATTGATTGACTAATTCATGGCCATAAAAAATATTGTCACCCAGCACCAGTGCTGAAGGGCTATTAGCCACAAAGTCTTTACAAATGATAAAAGCTTGTGCCAAACCATCAGGTGACGGCTGCACAGCATACTGAATATTAAGACCCCACTGCGCGCCATCACCCATTAATTCGGTAAATCTAGGTGTATCATGTGGGGTTGAAATCAATAAAATATCTTTGATGCCAGCTAACATCAGAGTAGTCAATGGGTAATAAACCATGGGCTTGTCGTAAACAGGCATTAATTGTTTTGATACGGCCTGTGTTACGGGGTATAAACGTGTCCCAGAACCTCCTGCAAGGATGATGCCCTTACGTTGAATTTTATTCATATGGCATTGACTCAAATAGAAATAATTGTGTAATTATCCAATATTTGATGCCAAAAAATCCTATTTTGACGAAATACAGACTATTAATTAACTGACTTAGTGAATCAGCTTTTAAGTGAAGTAGTTACGTAATCTTCAACTTGAGCCTGCCAATGAGGATATTGAGCAGTAAAGGCCATGCTAGAAAGGGCTTGTTTAAGCTTTTGATTATTCAAACGAGAGTTATAGGGTCTTTTTGCCGGAACCGGATAATCAGTCGCAGGTATTGGTAAGATGTTCTCAGACTTGACCTCAATACCCCCCCCATAACTCGCCGCAGTTTCTATGGCAAATAAAGCCAAACCATGCCAAGAAGTTTCCCCGTCGGGTACCGCATGATAAATTCCTGATTCAACTCTAGATCCTGCCATTTGAACACTAATCTCAGCCAACCATTGAGCTGAAGTTGGTGCGCCAATTTGGTCACTTACCACTTTTAACTGATCACGCTCACGGGCCAATTGCAACATTGTGCGAATAAAATTTCCGCCATCGCCGTAGACCCATGAGGTACGGAAGATGAAGTATCTAGACACACTCGATTGCTGATTAGCCTCACCCATATCCAAACCATCAAGCCCATTACTCGAATTACTAGAAGCGTTCAAAGCAAACGCTTCTTTAATAGCTAACTCACCAGCTAATTTACTTTGGCCATAGACGCACAATTGATTAACTGGCCCTACTTCATCTGTTTCAAGATAAGCTGTCGTCTTGGTGTCAGCAAAAACATAATCTGTTGAGTAGTGAACAAAAATGCCATGAGCCAATCCAGCCGCATATTGAGCCATGATTTTTGGGGCAACAGCATTAATAGCAAAGGCGATGTCTCGCTGATCTCCACTTTCTGCTTTATCAACAGCTGTATAGGCAGCTGCATTGATAATCACTTGGGGTTGATAACGATTCAGAACCTCCATGATAGATAACTCATTGGATAAATCACAATCTGAGCGACCCAAGCACATAACAGGTACTTTTAAATCTCTCAAACAAACTTGTAGAGCACGGCCCACTTGACCATCAGGGCCAAACACCACTATGGGCTTATTATGATCTAGAAATTCAAATAAAGAATATGACATATGACCTTATATTTGAAACTTACTTTAAGTTAATCTCAAAAAATACAAGAATTTAAATTAGTTAAATCACTTAAACCCTTTAGCTTTATTGGTTGCTTTATTTATATTGCTTAATAAGCCAATCACGGTAAGAGCCACTTATAACACTATCAGTCCACTCTTGGTTATCCAAGTACCACTGTACTGTTTTACGTATACCTGTATCAAAACTTTCAGCAGGCTTCCAACCTAACTCACGCTCTATTTTACTAGCATCAATCGCATACCGACGATCATGGCCTGGGCGATCTTTGACATACGTTATTTGTGATGCATAAGAACTCCCATCTAACTTTGGACGTAATTCATCCAAGATACCGCAGATGGTGTTGACCACATCAAGATTGGGTTTCTCATTCCAACCACCGACGTTATAAGTCTCACCTAATTTACCAACTTCCAATACACGACGAATCGCTGAGCAATGATCCTTAACGTATAACCAATCGCGGATTTGCTGACCATCACCATAAATGGGCAATTGCTTACCAGCTAGAGCATTAAGAACAATCAAAGGTATCAATTTCTCAGGGAAATGATACGGGCCATAATTATTAGAACAATTGGTTGTTAGTACTGGGAGACCATAAGTATGGTGCCAAGCACGTACCAGGTGATCAGATGCTGCCTTAGATGCTGAGTAGGGACTATTAGGCTCATAAGTGTTTTTTTCTGTAAAAGCAGGATCAGTTAAAGATAAAGATCCATAAACTTCATCGGTAGATACGTGCAAGAAACGGAATTCTTCTTTAGCTGAATCAGACAATTCTGACCAATAGGCACGAACAGCCTCAAGCAAATTAAACGTGCCGACCACATTAGTTTGAATGAAGTCACCAGGGCCATGAATGGAGCGATCGACGTGGGACTCAGCGGCAAAATTGATTACTGCGCGCACAGCATGCTTTTTAAGCAGTGAACGCACTAACTCATAGTCACCGATATCACCCTGAACGAAAACATGACGAGTATCAGCAGATAAAGATTGAAGAGTTGCTAAATTACCTGCGTAGGTTAATTTATCTAAATTAACCAAACCTTCTCCAGCAGTATTGGCCAACCAATCCAACACAAAATTACCGCCAATAAAGCCTGCGCCACCAGTGACTAAAATCATGATTTATAACTATTTATATAGATTAGGATCATTCTCTCACGATGCCACTTGAAAAGGCTATTTTTTATCTTCTAAAAAAATAAAGTTGACGCATCTTAATTATTATTTTTATTCATCACCTCAAGTGCGTAGGTGCTCGAAAAGATTAGCCTCAGAATTGAATAGAAACCGCCCTGCCTCGTTTATAGAAAAAGGTCATTTTTATGACCTCGGTTTTGCGTACATTGACATAAGACTGCCGCCAACAGCCATACACAACTTAGCATCCATATCTTCCATCAATAAAATCAATTCGACACCGGTTATCTCATCGAAAAGCACTTGCCGATTGTTGTCAGAGTAATCGTATTTGAGGTTTTTCCAGCTTACGCCGGGATGCTCTTTACGCCCAATACAAATAAGGCTATTGTGCGCAAAAGCATTTCGCATTGCCCACCCAAATCGCCACTCCGACGGCCAGTTACCGTTCTTTTCCTTACCCTAGATTAACTCAACGACATCGATATGCCGCTCGTAATACGATACAAAAGCATCGCCAACCAATTTCGCCATCAATAATTGAATATTACTAAATTTGATAGGGTGCTCTGGCGGAGATCTAGCTATTGTTTTTTTGATGACCGTCATGAACCGAGGCTGTTGTCTCACCATTGGACTAAGCAGGCTGTTATGTAGCGGAAACGGAAAGAAGTGAATTTCCAGGTCACTCACCCCACTTTTACCTTCTAGAACCATAGGTTGAGAAGGACCATAAGGTTTTGCAGTCCCTGTCTTGTGTAATTCAAGTCCAATACCGACTGCACTTAACGATACAACCAACCTTACTAATTGAGGGAAAAATCCATGATCATATTCTCGATACTCAATTTCGATAAAGCTATTTGGAATCACTGTTTTACTATCGGAGAAAGTCGACTTGGGAAGTAATGATGAACACTAGATTATCAAAATCAAGCTTCAATCGAGAAGTCGATTTAATTGACAATTGGATTCGTATCATAGTTTTTCGCATTATCACTTCAAAACGCTACCTAAAAATCAGCTTAAATGTCTTTAATAGATCATGCGACCTGAGCCTCAAAAGCAAAGAAGTCTTAGAGTTCAACAGCAGCATAAGAGACAAGCTATTAAAGTAGATGAGGCACAAATTAGGAAACGTTACGGGATGAGATATGGCTGCGAGATTGAAATTGTGGCTTATGTGCCCCGCATCTCCCACTTCCAAGCGTGCTCAATAATAGTTGCTAAATCACTATACTGCGGTTTCCACCCCAACTGCTTGTGTGCGAGTGTTGAATCAGCGACAAGACGTGCTGGGTCCCCCTCTCGGCGCGCTACATCCACTACTGGTATCTTACGTCCGGTGACTTGCTCTGCTGTGTTAATGACCTCCTGCACCGAAAAACCGTTACTATTTCCCAGATTATAGGCTTGGCTATCTGCACCATTGATCAACGACTGCAGCGCCAACCAGTGGGCTGAACACAAGTCTTGAATGTGGATGTAATCGCGGATGCAGGTACTATCTGGTGTATCGTAGTCCCGGCCAAATACCGAAATATGTGGACGTCGCCCTGAAGCAGCTTGAAGCACAAGTGGAATTAGATGGGTTTCGGGGTCGTGTCGCTCGCCCAATTGACCTTCTGAATCAGCGCCAGCCGCATTGAAATAACGTAGGCAAACAGACTTCATGCCATAAGCTTTGTCGTAATCAACCAGTGCCTGCTCTACCATCAACTTAGTTCGGCCATAAGGGTTGATAGGTTGTTGGGGATGACGTTCATCAA
>JACCDV010535371.1_pt1 | contig 21739 bp, 23 predicted proteins | sample 7446131 | NCBI WGS metagenome assembly JACCDV01 (sample SAMN15323448, study PRJNA562643) | freshwater metagenome | isolation source: river surface water | place: USA:Blue River Watershed | collected 2017-08-17
CGAGCTGTTCAGCGAGTCAGGGCATGAACATGATGGTCGGCAGCAGGGCGATCCTGAGACCAAGCTGTTTCAGGGGACGACTGTCGACCTTCCATCCATGAATGGACGCACAATGGGACAGTATGCGGCTGTCGCGCACAGTCAGACCATTTCCGTACCAACGGCACCTGTTCCAACTGTCAGTGTGCCACCGGCGCAACCAGTCTCCCACGTGCCTGACCTGACCTCGACACCGATGCCTTCTCTTGTGCGATCAGTGGTGTTGGAGGTGGCTCAACCGGAGTTGGGGCATGTCAACATCCGCGTTGCCATGATGAACGAGTCCGTTCACGCGCACTTCTCGACGGATCGGATGGAGGTTGGGCAGTTTCTGATCAACGGACAGGACAGACTTCAAACAACGCTCCAAGCGAGCGGACTCGACATGGGACAGTTTCGAGTGGATATCGATCGCCAGAACGGTGGGCGATCGTTCCAACAGGGGTTGTTTCAAGAACAGGGACAATCCGGGCATCAAGGATCTCAGGGGGTAGCGAAGGAGCAGACTCAAGGATGGCCAGATAACACACGCTCATTACTCCAGGGGCGACTTAATTTGGTGGCCTAAGAATAAGGGAGACTTCAGATGGCTGAGATATCAGGAATCAGCTCAGCAGTCACTACGTCCACGCCGGAAAAAACCGGGCCGCGGGCACTGGGACAGGATGACTTTCTCAAACTGCTGGTCACGCAGTTGAAGAACCAAGACCCGTTGAATCCGACCGACAATACCGAGTTCGTCTCGCAGCTTGCGCAGTTCAGCCAACTCGAACAGAGCGCCAAGCAAGCACAATTACTGCAGCAGAGTCTCGACGCGCAAACGGCGTCCTTGCAATTCACACTGCTTCCCATGATCGGCCGCACGGTGACGATCGGTCACCCGTTGGTTCAGCTGGGAGAGGGACCGGCCACGTTCGGCTATTCACTGGAGAAGAATGCCGCGAAAGTGCTCGTCAGCATTCAGAATGCGGATGGACAAGTCATACGGACTCTGGAGCATCGTGATCGGCTGGCCGGACCGCAGGCTGCTGAGTGGGATGGAAAGAACCAGGATGGCGTGCAGATGACCAAGGGCCTGTATCGGTATGTGATTTCCGCAGCAGACGCGGAAGGAAAGTCTGTGAACGTGGAGGGGCGTGCTAGCCTCACTGTGTCGGGTGTACGCATGGAACAAGGGCAGGCGAAACTCCTGGTTGGCGATTTATCGATTGATCCGTCCGAGATTGTTGAGCTGCGATAACAAAGAGGAGGACTGTACCGATGGGAATTCTGTCGTCGCTTTTTACGGGCGTCAGCGGGCTGAACGCAAACGGTAATGCGCTATCGGTCGTGGGAAATAATATTGCAAATCTGAGCACGGTGGGGTTCAAATCCAGCCGTTCTGTCTTTGCCGACCTGATCAGTTCTTCACTGGGAGGGGCGGGTGGAGCAATTCAGACCGGTCTGGGGGTTGCGCTCAACGGAGTGCAGGGGAACTTCAGTCAAGGTTCACTCAGTACCACGAGCAACGCATTGGATTTGGCCGTAGACGGCAACGGATTTTTTGTACTGCGCGACACAGCCGGGGCGGCGTTTTATTCTCGAGCGGGACAGTTTCATTTGAATTCGCAAAACCAAATCGTTGATCCAAGCGGATTCCTGCTCCAGGGTTTCCAGGTCAACACCAGCGGGTTGATCACAGCCAGCATCAGTGGCGTGACGCTTCCGACGACCACGGCTCCTCCAAATCCGACCAGCAGCGTCGATATCGGCGCCAATCTCAATTCACAATCGACGGCCAGTACGTTCTCTCTCGCGGATCCGGCCGGGACGTCTCAGTTCTCCTCGTCGATCACCGTCTATGATTCCGTGGGCAACAGTCATCTCCTGACGAGTTATTTTACAAAGACGGCGGCGAATACGTGGACGTACAATGTGGTTGGCAGCACGAGCGAAATCGTCACGGGTAACTACCATACATCGAATGTGAATACCTCGCTCGGACTGGTGCGGTTAGCCTCGGGGACGTTGACCTTTAACACCTCAGGCGCATTGGACACGGAGAGTGTTGTGACGAGTTACGATAGTGGCACGGCTGGAGGCACGGCCGGAGGTACGGTTGGGCAATCGCAAATCGACTTTCTCGGCGCGACTGGCGATCAGGCGATCAGCTTCAACTTCGGTACAAGTGTGACGACCGATGGGGGAACCGGCATGGATTTGACCACTCAGTTCGGTGCCGCCTCGGGGCTGGTTCAGCAATCTCAGAATGGATTCGGCGCCGGAGCCTTGCAGACGTTCAGCGTGGAGACCAACGGAATGATCAATGGACGATTCTCGAACGGGCAGGTTCGACCGTTGGCCCAGTTGGCATTGGCACGATTCCCTGATCCGCTTGGTCTTGTGCGGACCGGGAAAAACACATTTGCCGAATCCGGGACTTCGGGACAACCGTTGATCGGGGCAGCCACATCTGCCGGCCTCGGGAGAGTCCTTGCCAACACGCTTGAGTTGTCCAACGTCGATCTGGGAGAAAGTTTCATTGAGATGATTGCAGCCCAACGAGGGTTCCAGGCGAATTCGAGGGTCATTACGACTTCGGATGAGGTGCTTCAAGAGTTAGTCAACTTGAAGCGATAGGTGTATCGGTTGTAGCCCGGGGGGGGGAACATTCCTCCCGGGCTTCGTTCCAAGCCCCCCAGACCTACTGGGACCACGGTCCCCTTCCTCACCTCTTCTCGCCACGTCAGTTTCTTGACGGTGTCAATGACTTGCCTGACGGTACCTGGGAAAGGGGTCGGCGATCAGACCTCTCGTTGAGAAAACACCTGTCAAATACATCTATTATGGGGAACTGTGGTCGGGAGCTACCACCGGCGCAATGGCATATGCATTGCAGTTGCTTCACGAAGGCGATGAGGCCTTCAAGGAGGAGCTATGGCAGATGCAGCCGAGACGGACGACAAAACCGCAGGAGCGGCCCTTGCTCCGGCATTCCCGATCAAGTTGCTCATTATCGTGTCGGTCATTGCCCTCCTCTTCGGTGTGGGAGGAGCGGTTGTCGCCGTCAAATTCTTCGGCGGATCCGATAAAAACGCAGAACATGCCGATGAACATAAGACCGAGGCAACGGCGAAGTCCGATGCGCAAGGCGGAGCGAGTGGAAAAGCAGGACAGACTGCCGCCCCGGGAGTCATGTTCGACCTGGATCCGTTCATTGTGAATCTGGCCGACGTGCCGGACGTGCGCTACTTGAAGCTGACCGTCAAGCTTGAAGTCGACAGTGAGGCGGTGTCTGCCGATCTGTCCGCACGGGTCCCCCAGGTCCGCGACGCCGTCCTTGTGTTGCTCAGTAGTAAGGATGTGAATGCGGTGAGAACCACGCAGGGGAAGTTTCAATTGCGTGATGAGATTACGCAACGGATCAATGGGCTGCTTCCCAAGCCGGGTGTGCGGTCCGCCTATTTCACGGATTTCGTCGTTCAGTAGCGATCACCCGTATGGAAAAAATCCTGTCACAAGACGAAATTGATGCCCTCTTAAAGGGAGTGGTCTCGGGAGAGGTCGATACGGCTCCCAAGGAAAATGAAACGACTGCAAAGGGAGTCGCACAATACGACCTCTTCAATCAGGAACGGATCATTCGCGGGCGAATGCCCACGATGGAAATGATCAACGACCGGTTTATTCGCCGGCAATCCGTTGCCTGGACCAATATGTTTCATGACGCCATTGATTTTGTGGTGGTCGGGACCCAAGTGATCAAGTTCGGTGAATTTCTCAAGAAAATCCCGCAGCCCTCTTCATTGAATGTGTTTCACATGGCCCCCTTGCGCGGTAGTGCGCTCTACGTGATGGATGCCTTTCTCGTCTACTTGATCATCGACTATTTCTTCGGTGGCAAGGGGCAAACTCACGTGAAGCCGGAAGGTCGAGACTTTACCCCGGTGCAGTTACGCGTGATCAAAAAGCTCCTGCTACAGGCGTTGGTTGATCTCGAAAAGGCATGGCACGCTGTCGCGCCGGTGAAAGTGGAATATGTACGGTCGGAAAGCAATCCGCAGTTCGCGATGGTGGTGACGTCTTCCGAGATCGTGATGGTCGTCACGTTGCAGGTCGTTCTCGGGGAAACCGCCCGTGAGCTCTACATTGTGTATCCGTACGCCATGCTCGAACCGATCAAAGAAAAATTGTATTCCGGCCTGGTGTCCGACCAAGTCGATCAGAACGGAGACTGGAGCCAACGATTCCGAGAGCGGCTACAGGAATGTCCTCTGCCGCTCGCGGTTCAGCTGGGAACCGCCACGGTGACCGTCAAGGATGTGCTCAATTTCTCCCCCGGGGATGTCGTGTTACTGAATCAGCGACCGGGTGATCCACTCGATTGTTTTATCGAAGGCTACCATAAATTCCAGGGCAGTCCCGGGGTCTACAAGGGCAATCACGCATGCCGTGTGACCAAAGTGTTGACGTAAGCGGGACCGGAGGACGCAAATAACTATGGCCGAATCAGAATCCACGACACCTCGTGATTCCCAGTCCGGTGGAGGGGCGTCTCCACAGCTTGCATCGTTTCCGCCTGTTCAGAATTCAGAAACCGGCGGCAGCTCGAAGAATATCGATTTTATTCTGGATATTCCGATGAATGTCGCGGTGTATGTGGGGTCCACCAAAATGGCGATCCGTGATCTCCTGCAGCTGGCACAAGGGTCTGTCATCGAGCTGGATAAGTTGGCAGGCGAACCGATGGAGGTGATGGTGAACAACAAACTCGTTGCGCGCGGCGAGGTCGTCGTGGTGAACGAAAAGTTCGGTATTCGGTTGACCGACGTGGTCAGTGCGGCCGAGCGTGTTCAGCAGCTCCGGTAAGACAATCAGGGGGAGAGAGCGTGATCGACGTATGGGACAGCCTGATTCGAACCGTTTCGGCGCTCGCCGTGGTGTTGGTGTGTATCGGTATTGCTGCATTCGTAGCCCGTCGGGTGATGGGGCCACGGGCGGGGAATTCCGGTGGCCGGCCGCTGGTTCAAGTATTAGCGAGCGGGTATCTTGCTCCGCGCAAGACGATTAGTTTGGTGGACGTCGCCGGCGAGTATCTGATCGTGGGCGCAACGGCAACCGATCTCGTTCCCTTGGGACGGATCACCAATACGGCACACCTCCGTGAATTGCTTGGAATGCCGGCTCAGACGCCTCCCTCAGGGGTGACATCTGCCCCAGAGGCCGATGTGGCGGCATGGCTTCAACGACAACCGCTCCGTTGGGCTGATCATGACAAGGAACAGCATGGCCACTGATCGCGTTCATTCACGACTCGTTGGCTGGACGATTGTCGTCGCGGCGGGGATGTTCCTTCTGGCCTCGGCAGCGGAGGCAGCGTCAAACGGCCCGTCCGTCAGTATCGATTTGGGTGCCGGTGGCCCGAAGCAAATGGCCGTCGTCATCCAGATTCTGATCCTGTTGACGGTGCTCTCATTGGCACCGGCCTTATTCATCATGGTCACGTCGTTTACCAGGATCGTTATTGTCTTGGCCTTCCTGCGGCAGGCGCTCGGCACACAAGCGGTGCCTCCCAATCAAGTGTTGTTGTCCTTGGCCCTGTTCCTGACGATGTTCATTATGGCGCCGGTCGGACAGTCTGTATACACCAACGCGTTGCAGCCGTTGCTCGCCGAACAGATCTCCTACGAGGATGCCTGGAAGAAGGGGATTGAGCCGGTTCGTGGGTTCATGTTGAAACAAGTGCGGGACAAGGACCTTGAGTTGTTCATTCAGCTGAGTCACATCCCCAAGCCCGATCGGGTTGAAGACGTTCCGACCCATGCCATCATTCCCGCGTTTATTCTGAGTGAGTTGCGAATCGCCTTTCAGATCGGGTTCTTGATCTACATTCCATTTCTCATTGTCGACATGGTCGTTGCGAGCATCTTGATGTCGATGGGTATGATGCTCTTGCCTCCGGTCGTCATTTCCCTCCCGTTCAAGTTGATTCTATTCGTGCTGGCTGACGGCTGGTATCTCGTCGTCGGCTCGATGGTGCGCAGTTTTCAATGATTCCATGATCGTGCGAGTGGCTGAGACAACGGGAGTTGTGTGGGATTCGGCTGGCAACGACTCGAAATACGGGTGAGAGGAGAGCAGTCGATGACACCTGAAATCGTCACAGAATTGGGCAGGCAGGCGTTGGAAACGACGTTGCTCGTGTCGGCTCCGATCTTAGGACTGAGTCTGCTCGTCGGTCTGATTATCAGTGCGTTCCAGGCCATGACGCAGCTGAACGAGGCCACGCTGACATTCGTTCCCAAAGTATTGGCACTCTTCGGAGCGCTCTTGGTGTTTCTCCCCTGGATGTTGAACGTCATGACGACGTTTATGGCGAATCTGCTGATGAACATTCCGAACTACGTGCGCTAGCTCGTTGGATTTATGAACGTGGTTGCTACAAATGACAATGTGCGGGCGCGACGATCTGTGTCGTATGTGACATGTGAAGCGTACCTCGCTTCCGAATTCGAGCAGTTCACGTCTCACGCTTCACGAACCGTCATGACGAATGTCGGCTAGGAAGAAACGATGGCGTTAACACAGACCATTCAGCTGCTCCTTCCCGAGTTTCAAGCATTCCTGGTGCTCATTTCTCGAATTGGAGGGCTTCTCGCCGCATTGCCGGTGTTGAGTGGGCACTCGGTTCCGTTGAAAGTAAAAGGCGCATTGGTGTTGGCGTTGGGAGTGCTGTTGGCTCCGCTCATCCATCTTCCGCCTGTGCCCTATGATCCCCTGGTGCTGGCCGCCGGGCTGCTCAGTGAACTGGTGATCGGGCTGGCCATTGGTTTGGCTGTCCGGCTGTTTTTTGGCGCATTTGAGGTGGCGGGAGAAATGATCGGCGTTCAAATGGGATTCGGAGTTGTCCAGCTCCTTGATCCCGCCACATCTCGTCAGACCCCGCTGATGGCGCAGTACTTCACGCTCCTTGCGTCCCTTGTCCTGCTCTCATTGAACGCGCACATGCTCATCGTGGCCACGATCCTGTCCAGCTATGAATCCATCCCGGCATTCGGGGCCGCTCTTCCGGCCGGAGCGGGAGATGAGGTGCTGCGTCTCTCTCAACACATGTTCATGGTGGGGCTCAAGCTTGCCGCTCCGGTGCTGGTCATCATTCTGGTGATCAACATTCTGCTTGCGATTCTGGGACGGGCCGTCAGTCAAATCAATGTGTTCGCGTTGAGCTTTCCCATTACGATCGTCGGAGGATTGGCGGTCCTCAGCATTTCGATGCCCTTTACAGTGGAACTCCTCGTTCGGGAAATCGAACGATTGCAGTTTACGATTTTCGGACTTTTGAAGGCACTGGGACATGGCTGAGGACAGGGGAAATAAAACAGAACCGGCGACCCCTAAACGCAAGGAGGAGGCGCGCAAACAAGGACAAGTCGCCGTGAGTCGCGACGTCTCGACGGCGGCTGTGCTCTTAGGGGGTGTCGGGTTGTTGGGTACCATGTTGCCGGTGGGTCTTCTGAAAATGACGGAGATGACTCGCCAAGGTTTGACGCTCTCGTTTCCCGGCGAGTGGTACCGAAACATTTCAATCGAGCAGGTCTACACGATTCTTATTCAGACCGGTGTGACGGTGGGTGTCTTGAGTCTTCCAATCGTAGCGGGAGTGCTTGTGCTGGGCAGTGTGGCGACTCTCCTCCAGACAGGTTTGTTGTGGCGCACGAATGCCTTTCAACTCGATTGGAGTCGAATCAGCCCGGCCAAAGGGTTCTCACGCCTGGCCTCGTTGCGTTCCGTCATGGAGCTCGTCAAGGGGCTGGTCAAGATCGCCATCATCACAGGAATCGGGCTGTGGGTTACGCGTCATGATGTGCTGCGGATTCCGGAGCTGATCCAGTTTGAGTTGAGCGGCGTGTTGCCGCTGGCGGGGAGTCTAGCGTTCAAGGTTGGGTTGGCAGTGTCAGGAGCGATCGCGGTGCTGGCCGTCTTTGACTATGCCTATCAGCGGTATGAGTGGGAACGCAGTCTCCGCATGTCGAAGGAGGAGATTAAAGAAGAGCACAAGGCGTCTGAAGGCGATCCTCTGATTAAGAGTCGCGTACGAACGGTCCAGCGCGAGTTGGTGAAGAAGCGCATGCTGGCGGCCGTCAAAACCGCCGATGTCGTGATTACAAATCCCACCCACTTGGCCGTGGCCCTCAAGTATGACACCGCCAGGATGACGGCCCCGGTCGTGGTGGCGAAAGGTGCCGGCGTGATTGCGGAACGAATCAGAGAGTTGGCACGACATCATAGCGTGCCGGTCGTGGAGAATAAGTTCGTCGCCAGGACGTTATTCAGACTGGTCGATATCGGGAAAGAAATTCCAAATGATCTGTATCGCGCGGTGGCGGAGATCCTGGCCTTTGTGTATCGGGCGAGAGAGGGCACGGCGTGAGTCGGCCGTAGTCTGTATCCATTATGGCAACCGTCACGGAACAGGCAACGCATCGCACTTCGTCAAGCACCCGGACATTCTCATGTCCGTGGGGGTCGTCGCCATTCTCATGGTGATGCTCCTGCCGTTGCCGCGGTTCATCCTCGACTTGTTGCTCAGTTTCGACATCACTCTCTCCGTCATCATCCTCTTGGTCGGTCTTCAGGTGCGTCGCCCCATCGAGTTCTCAGTATTCCCATCGATTCTGTTGATGATTACGTTGTTCCGACTGTCGCTGAACATCGCCTCGACACGGCTCATCCTTCTGCATGGCAATGAAGGGGCCGGGGCGGCCGGTGAGGTCATCCGAGCGTTCGGCAATTTCATTGTCGGCGGCAATTACACCGTCGGTCTCGTGGTCTTTACGATTCTGGTCGTGATCAATTTTGTGGTGGTCACCAAGGGAGCAGGCCGCGTCGCCGAAGTCGCGGCACGCTTCACCTTGGATGCGATGCCGGGAAAACAGATGAGCATCGACGCGGATCTGAATGCCGGTTTGATCAATGAAGCCGACGCGCGCCGACGACGACGTGAAATCACCGAAGAGGCAGACTTCTACGGATCGATGGACGGAGCGAGTAAGTTTGTTCGAGGTGACGCCATCGCGGCGGTGATCATTACCCTGGTCAATATCGTCGGCGGTCTCGCCATCGGTGTCTTACAGCAAGGGATGAGCCCGGGACTCGCGGCGCAAACCTATACGGTGCTCACCGTCGGTGAAGGACTGGTTGCGCAGATCCCCGCCCTCATTGTGTCGACGGCAGCCGGTATTGTCGTGACGCGTGCCGCTTCGGATATGGACTTGGGTGGGGCGATGACCAAGCAACTGCTGATGTCCCCCAAGCCGGTCGGGATCGCAGCGGGGATTCTTCTCGCTCTCGGCCTAGTCCCTGGCCTGCCGCATCTGGCTTTTCTGGTATTGGGCAGCGCCGTGGCTTGGATGGCCTATCACTTGCACCAGGAGGAAATCCGGGAAGCGGCTCCAACCCAGACGCCTACGGTTCCCAAGGCTGAGGAGGGGCCAACCCGCGTGACTCCGTTGGATTTGATGGAAGTGCAGGTGGGCTATGGATTGATCGGTCTGGTGGAAGGAACCCAAGGTACGGCATTGCTTGATCGGATTAAAGCTCTCCGCCGGCAGTTTGCCGAAACGATGGGATTCGTCGTACCACCCATCCACATCCGCGATAATTTACAGCTGAGACCGAATGAGTACGCCATCATGTTGAAGGGGGTGGAGGTCGCCAAAGCGGATGTGTTGCCCGGGCACCTGTTGGCGATCGATCCAGGGACGGGGCAGAAGGGAGTGGTTCAGGGCATTGCAACGAAGGAGCCTGCATTCGGACTGCCGGCGCTCTGGATTCCGGAAGATGGAAGAGAGCAGGCTCAGATGGCCGGTTATACCGTTGTGGATGCAAGTTCCGCCATCGCGACCCATCTTTCTGAGCTCGTGAAGCGGTATGGTCATGAATTGTTGGGGCGTCAGGAGGTTCAGGCACTTCTGGATGAGGTGGGTAGATCCCATCCCAAGCTGGTGGAAGAGCTGATTCCGACGATGGTCCCGTTGGGAACGGTCGTTCGAGTGCTCGGGAATCTGCTCAAAGAGGGGATTCCGATCAGAGACTTGCGCTCCATTCTAGAGGCGATTTCCGATCAAGCCTCGAACAGTAAAGATCCGGAACTGTTGACGGAATATGCCCGCCAAGCCTTGGCGAGGACGATCACCAAACAGTATCAAGCATCGGACGGCAGCCTCCAGGTGATTACGTTGGATCCCCGACTGGATCGGTCGCTGGCCGACCAAGTTGCGGCACTTCCGCCCGGCGCTGCCTTACAGCTTGATCCGACTGTGTCGCACAAGCTTCTGACAGGCATTAAACAGGCGGCTGAACGGGTTGCGGCTCGAGGGCAACAGCCGATCGTCATTTGTTCCCAGGCCGTTCGGCGGCATCTTCGTCGCCACAGCGATCGCATTTTGCATTCGGTGCCGGTGATGGGATTTAACGAGGTGGATTCATTTGTTCGCCTCCAGTCGCTTGATACGGTGCGAGTCGACTTCGAATTGGCACAGTCATCCTAGGATAGCCTATGAAGGTTAAGACATTTCACGCGCTCACCATGCAGGATGCTCTCCGAGCTATCAAGGAGGAGTTGGGGCCGGATGCCATTATCCTGTCGTCCAAAGAGGTGCGTGAGGGTGGGCGATTGCTACGCGTCTTCAATCACACCGTGTTGGAAGTGATGGCGGCAGCCGAGTACGAGCGTCCACAGGTCGTCCGGGAGAGCGCGCAGGTTCAAGAATCTGTGCCTCCGGTACGAGCGTCACAAGGCGGCCCTTCGGCTATTCATCCGGTGAACACCTTTCAACAGACCTTGCGAGGGATGTTGGAACCTATCAGTGAACAGCAACCGAGGAAGCAGCTCCAACAGGAGCCGTCGAGCAAGCATGCCACATCGACAGGGACACCGAATCAACGCCGCAAGGTACGGGCGGTGTACGACGAATTGCGTCAGTTGTTGCGCGAGCTTTCGCCGGACGCCTGTCCAACAGGGGCCGGTCAATTGTCCCCGGTTCTTTCAACCCTCCGTCAATCATTATGCGATCAAGGGATGCACCCGTCCACGACCGAGTTGCTCATCGGCGAGGTGCTGAAGACCCATCGACTGGCACATATTCCGGACGAAGAGATGATGAGACGTGCACTCCATCAGGAGGTGGTGCGCCGTGTGCGCGTCGCCGGGCCGTTGGATCATGGGCAGGCACGCCCTGCGATTGAACTGTTCCTCGGCCCGAGTGGAGCAGGGAAGACATCGGCGGTCGCCAAACTCGCTGCGTACTATCGCCGTGAGCAGCGGAAGTCGGTCGCCTTGATTACCTTTGACACCTATCGGGAGACTGCGGTGGAGCAGTTCAGACGCTACGCTAAAATCATCGGCGTTCCCTTCGCCTGTGCGCTATCGGCCCGGCAGGTGCAAGCAGGCCTGCGCCGTCATGCGAAGATGGACCTCGTGTTAATGGATCTGCCTGGGATTGCCCCGCCAGACCTGGCCCTGGCGCAGGATCTTTGTCGTTTGTTGAAGCACGATGCTATTACGACGCATCTGGTGTTGCCGGCCTCTCTCAGAGCACGAGAAGCCTGTCGCATGACCGGTGCTGTGAGGGCACTGCCGGATCTCCGTTTGTTCTTTACCAAACTCGATGAAACGGAATCGTCCGGCACGATATTCGAAACGGTGCATGCGACCGGTATCCCTCTGTCGTACTGGAGTATTGGACGGCGAGTCCCTGGGGATATTGAGGTCGCATCCCCGGAGGTTCTCGCCGCCAGGCTCACGGCCGGCAGCGCGGAGAGTGCGCCGGAGTGTATCAGAGCGTCGGATCGATCAGCGGGAGCGAAGCGTGCGTTGGCGGCAACGGGAACATATCACCGATAACGTGGTTGGAGGTCACACACTATGCAGCTCAGATCCAAATCGTCAGCCTCGGTGTCGGAGCCTGTCAGATGGGACGGTGAGCCGTTTCCCCAAGTGATTGCCGTCTCCAGCGGAAAAGGTGGAGTAGGAAAAACCAATGTGGTGGCCAATGTGGGCATGGCTCTGAGCAAACTTGGAAAACGAGTCCTGATCCTGGATGCCGATCTCGGTCTGGGAAATCTCGATGTGCTGCTTGGCCTTGTCCCACGGCTCACGATTGAAGATGTGCTCGCCGGAACCCATACATTCGAGGAAATCGTGTTGAAAGGCCCGGCAGGTATCCATGTACTGCCGGCGAGTTCCGGGGTCCCGCAGCTGACAAGTTTGACGGAGTCCCAACAGCTCATCATCCAAGAGCAGTTAGCACAGTTTTCCGGTGGGATGGATGTGCTGTTGATCGATACCGGTGCAGGTATTTCCCCAAGTGTGACATTTTTTGCCTCCTCGGCTGATGAGACCGTGCTCGTGGTGTCTCCGGAACCCACATCGCTCACGGATGCCTATGCCTTAATCAAGGTCTTGGCGCGCCAATATCGTGAACGTCGTTTCAAAATACTCGTGAACCAAGCGAAGAGCCCTCGAGAAGCATCTGAGGTATTCGGGAAACTCGATGTCGCGGCGGATCGCTTTTTGCATGTTGCTCTCGAATTGATTGGAGCCATTCCGGATGACGACTATGTGCCCATGGCCGTCATGCAGCAGAAGGCCGTCCTCGAATTATTCCCTGAGGCACCGGCGTCCGAAGCCTTTAGAAAGTTAGCCAGGCAGATCGTGCAATGGCCGAAGCCTGTCCTTCCCAAAAGCTCGATGCAGTTGGTGTGGCAACGGTCGGCGACGCACGCCGGCAACTAGCAAGAGGGTAGCCAGTACTATGAGTAAGGCAGCATTACCACACGAGCGGAAATCTTTCTCGGCCGAAGGGGCGAGACGTGAGCAACTGATCAAAGAGTTCGCCCATGTCATTCGCGCCATGGCCCATCGGTTGGCGTTCCGGCTGCCGGCCTATCTGGATGCGGAGGATCTGATTTCAGTCGGCACCATCGGATTGATGGATGCAATGACCAAGTATGATCCGACCAGGGAAGCCAAGTTCAAGACCTATGCGGAGTTCCGTATCCGAGGGGCCATGCTCGATGAGATCCGCGCGATGGATTGGATTCCCCGATCGGTCCACGAGCGAATTTCCTTGCTCCAAAAAACCCACACCCTCCTGATGAGCCGCCTCGGTCGCCCGCCGCAGGATGAGGAGGTCGCGACCGAGTTGAAGATGTCACTGGACGAGCTGGATGAGTTTATCACACGTGCCAGAGGGGCGGTCATGATCAGCGTGGACGATCTGAGCCTCCACGAGCCGGACGGGCACAAAGTGGTGAAGATGTTGGCCGACACCCATACGCCTGACCCGCTCTCCTCATTGGTGAATGAACGCGAACGTGAATCCATTGCCGGGGCGATTCAAATGTTGCCGGAAAAGGAACGGCTTGTCCTCACGCTGTATTACTATGAAGAACTCACCATGAAAGAAATCGGAGAACTTCTCAAAGTGACAGAATCGCGAGTCTGCCAAATCCACACGAAAGCCATCATCCGGCTTAAGGCCACCCTCGAAGCGATCACCTAGGAGTCGTGTGCGGCCGTCGCAGGAGTAAGGTTCCAGCGAGATATGTGACGGCATCATTCTCACTCTGTCATGCTCTACATTCAGTATCTGTGATCACTGCGTTCTTGTAGACCAGATGGGCATCATGGTCTGTCTGTCGGCCTTGAAGACTCCGGCTACTCCCACACCTGCTTGCCCTCAATCATGCACAGTATGAACATGACTGTGCATGCCGTCGTGTCCGATTGGCTAGGGGAAGAGGAGGGTCTTCAATGCGCATGAAGGAGCTCGGGTGTCGTTCCAGGAAAAATATGCCGTTTGCTGGGTAGAATCTATCCTGGCTGGACGGTTGGCTGATCCAGCAGCGCGATGTGCTTCATTCACCATTGTCGTGATCCCTTCAGATTTCATTGATTTTGAAGTCAGAAACCGTGAACAGGGAGGATGGGGGTTCTGGCACAGGGGTTGCTGTCTTTGTGTCGGGACCAATAAGGAGTTGCTCAGATGAATCGTGGTATCTATCCCATCCTCTCCGGTGCGCTGGCTCATGAGCGGCGGATGCAGGTCTTCGCGAATAATATGGCGAATGTGAATACGGCCGGTTTCAAGCAGGACGAGCAGGCCTTCAAAGCCATTTTCCCAAGATATCAGGCGGTCATTCCTGCGATCGGTCAGAGTGCGGGATTGGCCCAGCAGATTGTGGCCAGGCCATTTGGAGCGACCGAACGTGCGTTCGTGGCGCCGCACACGATGAAAACCACGTTCGAAGCTGGTCGCATCAGGCTGACCGGCAATCCGCTGGATCTCGCGATTCAGGGGAGAGGGTTTTTGGAAGTGGAGACACCGCAAGGAGTTCGATACACCAGGAACGGCATGTTGTCACTGGACAACCAGCGCAGGCTGGTGAATAGCCTCGGCTATCCCGTGATGGGCGCCAAAGGGGAAATCAAGATTCCTGCCGGGAAATTGGAAATCACTCCTCAAGGCGATATCAAAGTGGATGATAAATCGGTCGGAACAATCAAGGTCATGGATTTTCCCGAGGAGGAGATGCCGGTCAAGTCTGCCGAAGGGTTGTTCGCATCCAATAAAGGCACACCCGTCAAGAATCCGCAGCTTCTGGCTGGGCATATCGAGGAGTCGAACGTCAATTCAATCGGTGAAATGGTGAAGATGATTGAAGGAATGCGGAGTTACGAGTCCGCGCAAAAACTCATTCAAACGCTCGATCGCATGGCTGAAGTCGCGATTCAAGACATCGGGCGGGTCGCGTAATGCCGTGAAACGTATCTTGTGAAGCGTGAAGCGTCCAAAGTCTGGACGAGATACGCTTTACCGTTCGGCCAGCTCACGGCCCTGAGTGTTATCGAAGGGCGAACGACGAGAGACGAGGAGGACGCTGATGATTCGTGCCATGTGGACAGCAGCAACGGGGATGACGGCGCAACAGATCAATGTCGATACCATTGCGCACAACCTCGCCAACGTGAACACAAATTCCTTTAAGCGAAGTCGAGCGGAGTTCGCGGACCTGGTCTATCAAATCCAGCGACTCCCCGGCACCAACGCATCGAATGTCGGAGTGTTCCCCGTTGGGATTCAGGTCGGCACCGGGGTTCGGCCGACGACTGTGGCCAAAGAATGGCTGCAAGGGAATATGCGTCAAACGAACAATGAGACGGATCTGGCCATCGATGGCAACGGGTTCTTCCAAGTGTCCCGCCCGGATGGCACTATCATGTACACCAGGAACGGCTCATTCAAACGAGACAACGTCGGGAACCTCGTCACCGGAGACGGCGATCTTCTGAATCCGGTCATTACCATTCCATCCGGTGCGCTCAAAGTGGATATCGGTCAGGATGGTACCGTGTCCGTGTTGCTGCCCGGTGTGACCCAAGCCTCACAGGTTGGTCAGATTCAGTTGACCAGGTTCGACAATCCCTCGGGTTTGGTAGCGATGGGAAACAACCTGTTCATCGATAGTTTTGCATCGGGCCCTCCCACACAAGGCACCGGCGGTTTCACCACTGGGTTCGGCACAATTCAGCAAGGATTCCTGGAGAGCTCGAACGTCAATCTCGCTGAGGAGATGGTCAATATGATCATTGCCCAGCGGAGTTATGAGATCAATTCAAAGACGATTCAGGCCTCGGATGAGATGATGGCCATTGCTAATAATCTGCGCCGGTAGGGGGTAGTATGGTGAGGATCGGGATCGTACTCATGTCGCTCTGGGTGGGGTGGGTGAGCGGAACTTCTGTGGTCTCGGCCGGGACCAGAGTCGACACCCGCACTGTCACACTGGTGAAGGCGGGACCTGAGATGCGATCTATGGAGAAGGAGCGTGAGAAACTCGCCATGCAGGAGCTCAATGCCGAACTGCTGCAGGGAGCGATTCATCGATATCTGGAGCAGGCCTGGTCTCACAAAGTAAAGACGATCACCGTGGCAGTGCTGGATCCGGCAGAGCCGATTCCTATGCCGTCGGGGATCATCGAGTTTCAAGTATTGTCGAACGGTTCGGACGACGGCCTTGGGAGACGGGTCTTCCCAATCTCGGTTGCAGTGGGCGGAAAAGTGTGGAAAACGATTCAGGTGTTGGCGGATGTGTCGGCAATGATCGATGCCGTCGTTCCCACACGGTTGTTGAGGACGGAGGAGGTGATTGATGGCGTAGATCTCAAGACCACACGTCTTCGAATTCACCAGTGGAATCATCCGTTCGTGACCGATCGCGATGAGGTGATCGGTAAAAGTGCCGCGCGACCTCTCCCGCCTGATACGCCATTGCGTCCGACATTTGTAAAGCTTCCGCTCATCGTGAAGAAGGGTGACCGAGTCATGATTGAGGCGCGCCGAGGAGGTTTGTCGATTCAGACCTATGGCATCACCAAATCAAGCGGCCAAGTCGGACAGACCATTATGGTGGCGAATCTTGATTCGGGCCGAGAGTTGAGAGCAAAAGTTGTGGCACCGAGCCTGGTACAGGTGGAGTTCTAGGAGCGTATGGCGAGACCTACGATAGCTGGTCATCGAACTCAGTCACCGCTCGATCTTGCGAGGGTCACGATTTTCGCAACCCTGTTTTTCTACGGGTGTTCAAGTCCGCCAAGCCCGTCGAGTAAAGTGACTGCGCCGCTGATCCCTCCTCCGAAGACGCTAGGCTCGCTCTGGCAGGAAGAAAATGGGAGAGCCTATCTCTATGAGGACATGCGTGCAATGCGGATCGGGGATATTCTGACCGTGAAAGTCTCCGAAGTTCATAAAGGGTCAAAGTCCGCCGATACGGCGGTGCAGCGAGATTCGACGATTAAGAACGGCATGGTCGGGAGCGGGATGGGATATATCGGGCTTCCAGGGATCCGGTTCAGCGATGAAACCAAGCGCGGATTCGGAATCAATGCGAGCGCCAATAACAAGTTCGACGGGAAAGGCTCCACCAATCGTGAAGGTACATTGACCGGGACCATCTCAGCGATCGTCACGGAGGTGCTGTCCAACGGGGATCTTCGGATCGAGGGGCGACGTGAAGTCACCGTCAACAGCGAAAAGCAGCTGATGACCATCGGCGGGATCGTCCGTCGTGTGGACGTGGATACGAAGAATACCGTCGCCTCGAGTGCCATTGCAGATGCCAAAATCGAATACTCAGGCCTCGGTGTCTTGGATGATGTTCAGCGTCCTGGCTGGTTGGTTCGAGTCCTCAATTGGATCTATCCGTTCTAAGGAGTAGTGTTGTCATGCCGACTCCGATGAAACGCACGGTCACCAGAAAAGTGTATTCCAAGCGGCGGGTGGTGAATGCGCAATCGTTACAACTGATGGTCAGAAGCGGAGTCGTCCGTAGGGCAGATTCCATGCCTCCGCCTCCGATCAGGCGAGGTCGCGTGCCACTATCGGCTGAACAGCAACGAGCCGTTTGCAAAGAAGTTGTGCAGGAGCAGGGGTGGTTGTCACGTGTCATTTTTGGTCCGAAGCCGCACGCCGCTCTTACGAAGCGTTCCTCATTCGACGGAGGGCAATAGCTGTATGGTGTTACGATGGTTCGTGTTGGTGTGCTTCTTGAGCGGCGGCTCCCTCTGGCCGGTGAATGCCGATGCCGTGAGGATCAAGGATATCGGCGCGATTGAGGGGGTGCGTGAAAACCAACTGCTCGGCTATGGCCTGGTGGTGGGGTTAGACAGCACGGGCGATCGTGTGATCGGTGGGCAGTTTACGATTCAAGCGATGATGTCGATGTTGAACAAGATGGGGGTCCATCTTGTCATTGACCCTATTCAACTTCTGACGAGGAATATTGCGTCGGTGATGGTCACTGCAAAACTTCCTCCATTCTCAAAGCCCGGCATGACGTTGGATGCGGTGGTCTCCTCAATGGCCAACGCGAAGAGTTTACAAGGTGGTACCCTCCTGCTTACGCCTCTGAAAGCAGCAAACCAGCAAGTATTTGCCGTGGCGCAAGGGCCTGTCTCGATAGGAGGATTCCTTGGCGGCACTGGTGGGGCCGGCGGGGCGACAGTGGCCAAGAATCATCAGGCGGCAGGTGTGGTGCCGAGTGGAGCCATTATTGAAAAGGAACTTCCGGTCGACATTGATTCGTGGGAGACGGTCTCAGTCCTCCTCCGTCAGCCGGACTTCACGACTGCGATTCGGACGGCCGAGGCCATTGAGCATGCGTTTGGGAAAGGCAGTGCATCAGCCGTCAACGCCGGTTCCATTAAGGCAACGATTCCTCCGGTGTTTCATGGCCGGGTTGTTGAATATATTGCGTCGATTGAAGGGCTTGATGTGTCAGTCGATGCCATTGCGAAGGTCGTTGTTAATGAGCGGACGGGGACGGTCGTCCTTGGAGAACATGTTCGGATTTCAACGTGTGCCATTTCTCACGGAAACCTCACAATTTCAGTCAAAAACACCTTGAACGTGTCTCAGCCGGCGGCGCCGCTTGTGGGGAATGCCGCAGGACAAACCACGGTCACTCCCGATGTCCAGACTGAGGTCAAAGAGCAGGAGTCTCGGCTGATCGTCGTCGATGAAACAGTCACTTTGGGAGAGGTGGTTCAGGCACTCAACGCCGTAGGAGTGACGCCTCGGGATCTGGTGGCGATTCTCTCGGCGCTCAAGTCGGCCGGGGCCCTTCAGGCGAATCTGGAGATCATTTGAGGTTTTCTATGGATGGGATCACCCATACAGGTCTGGAGAAGAGTCGGGCGTTGATGGCGTCACCATTATATATGGATCCTGGGGCACTGCTCTCCCCAGGTCAGTTGAATGCTCCTCATAACCCATTGATAGTACAGGATGTTGCGAGGGAGCGTCAGAAGCTTATCGAGGCCGGGAAACAGTTTGAGTCCTATTTTGTCTCGCATTTACTGAAGGTTATGCGAGAAACCGTCCCTCAGGGGGCGATTGCCAATAAACAGGGCACGTATTTCCATTCATTCTATGATGAGGAAATCGGACGACGAGCGGCAGAATCCGGAGGAATCGGCATTGCTCGGATGGTTCAGGAGCACGCGGAAAAGTATTTTTCAGGTTCCCCTGCTGAACGCTCAAGTTTTCCTGTGAGAGACCGATAAGTTACTCGACAGGGATAAAGGGCACTAATCGTTCAGGATCAGAGTTGGGAGCGTTGGGGAAGGAGTAGAACGATGCAGATTTCAGGTCATGGGAAAGTTGACCATCTTGCAAAAGTGTTGCTTGGAGTGCATGAAGCGGATAACGCAGCTGCTCGACAACCGACGACCCAGCCCAAGGCTGGTAAGGATGAGGTTCAGATCTCGGCTCAAGCAAAGGAACTGCAACGAATTCGAGAATTGGTCAATCAGCCGGATTCTGTGCGGGCGGAACATGTCGACCGCATCAAACGTGCCCTTGATAGCGGCACCTACGATATCAGCGGTCGTGCAGTCGGAGATGCTCTGATTAAACAGGTTCTGACCGACGCTGTACTCTAAGCGGCTAGAATCTACTTCCGTCGAGTCGTCATCGCAACGGATCCTCGATCTGGTCCATGGATGGGCAGGTTCCGATCGTGAATGCTTCAATCTCTCTCGATCAGTTGCCTCTTATTCTCGCCCGTGAATCAGCTCACTGTGATCTCCTCGCCCAGAATATCGTGCAGGAGCGTGATGCCATCAAGCGTATGGCACTTGGTGACTTCCTTTCCATCAATCAGTCCAGGATCTCAATCCTTGAATCCCTTCACCGACTGAAAGACGAGCTGGATCTGCTGCTTGACGACCTCGCACATACCTATCAGGTGCCGCTGTCCAATCGAACGTTGACTGAAATACTCCACCGCGTTCAAAGCCCACAAGCTGAGGTCATTCTGGCGCAGTATGAGCGACTGGCTGAAAAGGTCCGGGCGGTCAAACAGGATATTGCCGTCAATCAGGTCCTGATCCATAGCGTTCAGTCGTTTCTCGTTCGAGCGCTGGAAGCGCACCGACAGGCGTTGCCAGAAGGAGATCTCTATTCTGAGTCCGGCTCTCGACAGCAGCATCATGTTCCGGCAGCCGTCATCAGGCGGCGGGGGTGACGATCGATGGGACTGAGTGCATTAATGGACATCGCCAAGACGGCCCTGTTTACCGCGCAACAGGGACTGACCGTCACGGGCCACAATATCGGTAATGTCAATACTCCTGGTTTCTCCAGACAAGAAGTTATCCTGACCGAAGAACGGCCGGTTGATGGAAGCCCGGGGCAAGTCGGGAGCGGTGTCAGAATTGCCGAAATCCGGCGAGCCGTGGATGTCTTTCTGAACCGCGAGGTGATGGAATCGCATGAAGATCTTGGACAATTCACCGTTCTCCGAGATGAGCTCAATCGACTGGAGAGCCTCTTCGGAGACGCTCGAGGTCAGGGACTCTCGGGAAAGCTTAACGAGTTGTTTAAGGCGCTACAGGATGCGACGACCACCCCGTCACAGGTCTCCTCACGCTCGGTGGTGTTGGGGAGAGCCTCAACTTTGGCTGGAGCGTTTCACCAGATCAATACGGACTTGGTTGAAACTCGTCGAGCGATCGATGTCCAAGTCGGGGTGACGATTAACGAGATCAATACGCTGACCGCAAAGATTGCAGAGTTCAATACCCAAATAAAGTCGGCTGAAGTGAGCGGGCAGAATGCCAACGACTTGCGCGATCAACGAGATCTTGCCGTCAATGAGTTGGCGACGAGGGTCGAAGTATTCACGCTTGATCGCTCAGACGGCACCATCTCGGTCTTCACAGCTCGTGGTCTTGTGCTCGTTGACCAGGAGACGACGCGTAATTTGGTCGGCGTCGAATCGACGGACAATGATGGTCTTCTGGAAATCGGTTACGATATAGGGGGAACTCAACCGGCTATCATTAGCGACTTGATTTCAACCGGACGGCTTCGTGGTCTATTAAATGTTCGAGATCAATCCATTCCGACGGTTCAACGAGGCATCGATGCGCTGGCCGGATCATTGATCAATGAGGTGAACCAACTTCATCGTGTGGGATATGGTCTCGACGGTTCTACCGGAAATGATGTCTTCTCGGGATTGTCGGTTACGGCGAACGCGCCAGCGACAAATACTGGGTCCAGCTCGATCGGCAACGGAGTCATCACGGCGCCGAGCCACCTGACATTTCATGATTACGAAGTTCGGTTCAGCGGCACAACCAGCTATACAATTGTTGATGCGACAACGGGCGCTGGAATTCATGGGAATTACACCGGAACAGCCCTAACTCCACCGACAGTGGATGCTCCGTTGAACATCGTCTCCGGAGTCAATGACACGCTGGTCGTGTCGGTCGACGGGACATCGTCAGGGACCATTACACTCAACGGAGCCGCATCCCCAGGTCTTCCCTATACATCCGGAAGTGCATTGGCCGCTGAGCTGCAGGATAAAATCAACGCAGATGCGACGCTGACGGCAGCGGGCCAACGCGTCACGGTAAATTTTGACAGTACGACGAACCGGTTCGTGTTGCGCTCCAATTCAGCCGGCGGTGCGAGCGCTGTCGATGTCACCGGCGGGACGGCAAGAGCAGGGCTCGGCCTCTCTGGGGGAACGGCCACAGCAGCTTCCGGCACCTACAGCAGTCCCCAGACGTTTCATGTTGACGGTGTGGCCGTCACGGTATCGGGAGTGCCGGCGGCTAACGATGTTTTGGCGTTCAACTCTCGCG
>JACCDV010559370.1_pt1 | contig 21731 bp, 22 predicted proteins | sample 7446131 | NCBI WGS metagenome assembly JACCDV01 (sample SAMN15323448, study PRJNA562643) | freshwater metagenome | isolation source: river surface water | place: USA:Blue River Watershed | collected 2017-08-17
CGCCGTTGAACTTGAGGTTGGACTGCATCAGCGCCGTGGCCGCGCTCATCTCGCCCAGCAGGCGTCGCACCGGCTCTTCGAAGCCGCCGCCAGCTTCGCGCCGACGCAGCAACTCCTGCCAGGATTCGGTCAGGCGCACCAGGGCGCCGCGCACGGGCAGGCCCTCGAACAGGAAGGTGTGCAGTTCACTCATGGATGGAAACTCGATTCAACTCAGGTGGAGGGCGCGTCGATGCGCACCATCGCGGTCTTGTATTCGGCCGATTTGGCCACGTAAAGGCCCGTGCCCAGGTGCATGCGCAGCAGGTCGGCCTCGGTCAGCGGGCGCACGGCCTTGGCCGGCGAGCCCATGATCAGCATGCCGTCTTCGAACACCTTGCCTTCGGTGACCAGCGCGCCGGCGGCCACCAGGCAGTTCTTGCCGATGACGGCGCCGTTGAGCACCACGGCCTGGATGCCGATCAGCGAACCCGCACCGATGGTGCAGCCGTGCAGCATGGCCTGGTGGCCCACGGTCACGTCTTCGGCGATGTTCAGCGCGAAGCCGATGTCCGTGTGCAACACGGAAGACTCCTGCACGTTGGAGCGTGCGCCGATGAAGATGGGCTCGTTGTCGCCGCGCAGCGTCACGTGCGACCACACGCTGCTGCCCTCTGACAGGGTCACGTTGCCGATGACATCGGCCGACTCGGCCACGTAAGCGGTCGGGTGAACGGAAGGGGCCTTGTCGTGGATGCGGTAGAGCGCCATGTTGGACACGCGAAAGGGTGGGGGTTCCCGATTCTAAAAGCCCGGGCGCCGGCGTGCAGGGCCGCGCCTCAGGGCAAAATCGGGGGAATCCGATCCATCATCGAAACCGTTCACCGCGTCCTGGGGCGCAGGGAGTCCGCATGAAAACCGTTGGCGACAAACTGACATCTTTCAAAGTTGTGGGCGTCAAGCCCGGTTTCAAGCACCCCGAAGAGCACGGTCAGTCCGCATTCGAGGAGCTGACCGACCAGAGTTTCCCTGGCAAGTGGAAGGTGATTTACTTCTATCCGAAGGATTTCACCTCGGTCTGCGGCAGCGAGGTCGAGTCCTTCGCCCGCCTGGCCAAGGATTTTGCTGACCGCAATGCCGTGTTGCTGGGGGGCTCGACCGACAACGAGCACTCCAAGCTGGGCTGGCGCCGTGAAGCCCCCCAGATCGATCAGCCTGGTCACCATGCCTTCGCCGACGAGGCAGGCCAGTTGGTTGACCAGCTCGGTGTGCGTGACCGCGCTGCGGGCATCGCTCTGCGTGCCACCTTCATCGTCGATCCGGACAACGTCATCCGCCACGTCTCGGTCAACGGCCTGATGGTGGGCCGCAACCCCGACGAGGTGCTGCGCGTGCTCGACGCCCTGCAGACCGATGCAGCATGCGCCTGCAACCGCCCGGTGGGTGGCGAAACGCTCTGAAGTCCCCCTGACCTTTGCCGCTCCGAGAAGATGCTGATCCTGCTGTCCCCGGCCAAGAGCCTCGACTACGACACCGCGCCCACCACCGACCGCCACACCCTGCCTCGGTTCTCCGATGAGTCGGCTGCGCTGATCGAGGTGCTGCGGCCCTACACCCCGGCGCAACTGGCCTCGCTCATGGACCTCAGCGACGCCTTGGCCACGCTCAATGTGGCTCGCTACGCTGCCTGGTCGCCGCGCTTTTCCGCTCGCAACAGCAAGCAGGCCGTGCTGGCCTTCAACGGCGATGTCTACGAGGGCCTCGACGCTCCCAGCCTCAAGCAGAAAGACCTTGATTGGGCGCAGGAGCACGTCGGCATCCTCAGCGGGCTCTACGGCATCCTCAGGCCGCTGGACTGGATGCAGCCTTACCGCCTGGAGATGGGCACCAAGCTCGCCAACCCCCGCGGCAAGGACCTCTATGCCTGGTGGGGTGATCGGCTGGCTGAGCATCTCAACGGGTGGCTGGCAGAGCAGGGCAGTGACGTTGTCATCAACCTGGCCTCCCAGGAGTACTTCAAGTCGGTCAAACGCAAGGCCCTGAAGGCGCGCGTCGTTGAATGCGTTTTCGAAGACTGGAAAGCCGGCCAGTGGAAGGTCATCAGCTTTCATGCCAAGCGGGCACGTGGCCTGATGGCGCGCCATGCCATCCTCAAACGTGCCAAGGCACCGAAGGACCTGCTGGGCTTCAACGCCGAGGGCTATGCCCACGATCCAGAGGCCTCCACCGCAGACCGGCTGGTTTTCCGCCGCCGTCTCGAGGGCTGATTCAGCGAGGCCATGGACCATCCCCAGGCCATCACGCCCGAACTGCGAGATTGGCTGCTCGCTCAGGTGGCGGCAGGGCACCGCGCCGATCGGGTGCTGGCGTCCATGCAGGCCAGTGGCTGGGACACCAGGGTGGCCATCGATGCCATTCGCGAAGTGATGCCCGATGTGGCCGACGAGCTTGCTCCGCAGGGGGCGGTCATGCCTGAGTTGGCCGATGGCGCCGGGCACCGCGTCCGGGTGCACGACCGTGAGGTCGATGTGGTGCTCACCGTCCAGCACCCACGCATCGCTGTCTTTCGCAACCTGCTGAGTGAGGCGGAGTGCGACGCACTGATCGAGCTGGCGCGGCCACGCCTCTCGCGCTCCGAGACCGTGGTCAACCGCACAGGTCAGAGCGAGGTCAACGCCGCCCGCACCAGCCAGGGCATGTTCTTTTCCCGCGGTGAAGGCGGGCTGGTGCACGCCATCGAATCCCGCATCGCGGCTTTGCTGAACTGGCCTGTCGAGCGAGGCGAAGGGCTGCAGGTGTTGCGCTATGGCGTGGGCGCCGAATACCGCCCGCACTTCGATTATTTCGACCCTGCGCAGCCCGGCACCCAGGCCATCCTCAAACGCGGAGGGCAGCGATTGGGCACGGTGCTGATGTACCTGAACACGCCTGCATCAGGGGGCGCCACGACCTTTCCGGATGCGGGCATCGAGGTGCAGGCCCTGCGCGGCAGCGCCGTGTTTTTCTCGTACAGCCAGCCGAGCCCGCTCACCCGCACGCTGCATGGCGGCGCGCCCGTGCTGGCGGGGGAAAAGTGGGTGGCCACCAAGTGGCTGCGAGCCAGTCGATTCGAATGATGCAGGCAGTCGCCTGAGTGTTGGCGAAGGCCTCAGGCACTGCGGCGCCGACGCACCATCACGGCTGCACCACCGTCTCCGATGTCCTGTCGGCCACCGCCGCCCTGACGAGAGGATGCTTGATGCCGTCCGCCGCCGCCCTGATTTCCGCCTTGCCCGCCTCGCGAACCGGAGCCTTGGCCTGAACCCGAGCCGCCTCCGCGATGACCACCACCGGAGCGATTGCCGCCACCGCCGCCGCCTGCGCCGCCGTGCAGCACCCTGCGACCCAGCTGAATCGGTTCGGGGCGTGCGTTCGGATCGGGCGCAAAGCCGGCCACCACTTCACGAGGGATCTGGCGCTTGATGAGCTTCTCGATCGATGCCAGGAAGCCTTCTTCATCGACGCACACCAGAGAAACGGCTTCGCCTTCTGCGCCCGCCCGGCCCGTGCGGCCGATGCGGTGCACGTAGTCTTCCGGCACGTTGGGCAGCTCGTAGTTCACCACGTGGGGCAACTGGTCGATGTCGATGCCGCGCGCGGCGATGTCCGTGGCCACCAGCACCCGCAGGTCGCCGGTCTTGAAGTCGGCCAGGGCCCGGGTGCGGGCGCTCTGGCTCTTGTTGCCGTGGATGGCCATGGCCGTGATGCCCTGCTTGTCGAGGTACTCGACCAGGCGGTTGGCGCCATGCTTCATGCGCGTGAACACCAGCACCTGGTGCCAGTCCTGGCTGAGGATCAGGTGGCTGAGCAGGTCCTTCTTGCGGTCGCGATCCACCGGGTGCACCTTCTGGGCAACCGTGTCGGCCGTGGCGTTGCGGCGGGCAACTTCGATGACGCGAGGCGAGTTCAGCAGGCGCTCTGCCAGCGCCTTGATTTCGTCGGAAAAGGTCGCGGAAAACAGCAAGCTCTGTTTTTTCTGGGGCAGGATATTCAAAACACGACGGATATCGTGGATGAAACCCATGTCCAGCATGCGGTCGGCTTCGTCCAGGACGAACATTTCCACATCGTCGAGTTTCAGCGTGCCTTGCTGATGGTGGTCAAGCAAACGACCTGGCGTGGCCACGAGGATATCGACCCCTTGGCGCAGGGCGTCGATCTGGGGATTCATGCCCACGCCGCCAAACATCACCATCGATTTCAAAGGCAGGTACTTGCCATAATTTCGGACACTCTCTTCGACCTGCGCAGCCAGTTCGCGCGTCGGTGTGAGCACCAAGGCACGGATCGTGCGCTTGCGGGCGCCGTTGGGCGCAGATGCCGAGAGTTTCTGCAGCAGAGGCAGCGTGAAGCCAGCGGTCTTGCCGGTCCCGGTCTGGGCCCCGGCAAGCAAATCCCCACCTGCCAGCACCGCTGGAATGGCTTGAGATTGAATGGGGGTGGGGTGGTCGTAACCCGCTTCTTGGATGGCACGCAAAAGCGGTGCAGACAAACCCAGGTTTTCAAAGGACATACAGCGAGCCCGCTTGGTGCGACGCGGCGACTGCACCCACATCGGCCGGGCTCGGGCGGTGTGGGTCAACCGGCGTCCGCCAGTTAAATGGAATCATCGAACCCGACAAAAGTGTCCGGTCGATCCCTCGTCAAATTGTATGGTTGCCCCCACTTCCGGGTGGGGATGATTTGGCGAAATGAGGGGTGACTTTCTGAATATGGATGTTACCAGATGTAATGGCTGGGTGGGCATCCCCCAGGGAGAACATCGGGCTTCAGGGGGGCGAAGGGGCACGTGTGGCTGCGCCTAGAATCTCGGCATGACATCGACGGTTCTCGCGCGCAAGCACCGGCCAGGCAGTTTCGAGGCCATGGTCGGCCAGGGGCATGTGGTTCAGGCCCTTTCCAACGCACTGACCCAGCAGCGCCTGCATCACGCCTACCTCTTCACAGGCACCCGCGGCGTGGGCAAGACCACGGTTTCGCGCATCCTGGCCAAGTCACTGAACTGCGTCGGCACCGACGGGCAGGGCGGCATCACGGCCCATCCGTGCGGGCAATGCCAGCCCTGCCGGGACATCGACAGTGGTCGCTTTGTCGACTATGTCGAGCTGGACGCCGCCTCGAATCGGGGGGTGGAAGAAATCTCCCAGTTGCTGGAACAGGCGGTCTACAAGCCGGTGGTCGGGCGCTTCAAGGTCTACATGATCGACGAAGTGCACATGCTGTCCACGCATGCCTTCAACGCCATGCTCAAGACGCTGGAGGAGCCGCCCGATTACCTGAAGTTCGTGCTGGCCACGACGGACCCGCAGAAGGTGCCGGTCACCGTGCTCTCGCGTTGCCTGCAGTTCAACCTGCGTCCGATGGCCGCGCAGACGGTGCAAAGCCACCTCGCTGACGTGCTGCAAAAGGAAGAGGTGCCCCACGATGCGGCCTCTCTGCGGCTGATTTCACGCGCGGCCCGGGGCTCGATGCGCGATGCCATGTCACTGACCGACCAGGCCATCGCTTTCGGTGGCGGCGGCTTGCAGGAAGACGTGGTGCGGCAGATGCTGGGCGCGGTCGATCGCAGCCACGTGCAGCGATTGATCGAGGCAGTGGCCGATGGCGATGGCGCGGCCCTCGTGGCTGCGGTGGACGCCCTGCGCGACCGTGGGCTGTCGGCAACCGGCACGCTGGAAGAGCTCGCGGCGGCCTTGCAACGCATGGCCGTGGTGCAGGCGGTGCCGGCCTTGGCCGCAGACCAGGACGATCCGGACGCTGAAACCTGGGTCCGCCTGGCCCCGCGTCTGGCACCGGATGAGACGCAGCTGTTTTACAGCCTGTGCCTTCAGGGGCGGGCCGAACTGGCCCTGGCTCCCGATGAATACAGCGGTTTGCTCATGCTGATGCTGCGCTTGCTGGCGTTCAAGCCGGAGAGCCCTTTGAGCCGGGGGCCAGGCGACCCAAAAGCTGAAGGCTCGGCGGTCCGCCAGGCTGCCGAGCCGGTTCCCCGCACCCTGACCAAGGCGCCTGCCGCCGGGGCTGTGTCGCCGCCTGTCGCGCCCCCGCCCCCTCGCGCCGCAGCCGTGCCCGAAGCTCGTCCGGTTTCGCCGCCTCGGCCGCAGCCGGTTGCTCAGTCCTCGCCCGCGGCGGCGGACGCCGGTGCGGCGTCTCCGCCGTCACCCCCCTGGGACGATGAGCCTCCTTTGGCAGAGCCAGATGCCGCACCAGCCGCTCCCCAGTTCGATGACGGGCCACCGCCTGAGTTGCCTCTCGAGGCCCTGATCGGTGCGGCGGGGGCTCCTGCTGCCAGCGACGCACCGGATTGGGCGAGCGAGGCCTTGGGCGCCGGCTCCGCATCGGTCCTGTCTCTCGGGGCGCAGTCGGCCGAGCCCGATCCGCTGGCCGACCTCTGGGCCGACGTGGTCGCGCAACTGCAGAACCGAGGCCTGATCACGGCCCTGGTGCGAGAACTGGCGGTCCAGTCCCAGTGCCTGTCGCACCATGTCGATGCCCAAACCGAACACTGGCGGCTGCGCGTCGAGCGGGTCAGCCTGATGGGCGACATGCACCGCGACCGCCTGGTGCAGGCACTGGCTTCGCTGTCGGGGCGCGAGGTGCTGCTGGAGCTGGAGCAAGGCGCGGCCATCAACACCCCCGCGCAGCGCGACCTGGCCGCCCGAGAGGCCAGGCAGCGCGCGGCCGAGGCCCTGATGGCCGCAGACCCCCTGGTGCGCCGCCTGGTGGCCGAGCACTCGGGCGCGCGCATCTTGCCGGGTTCGGTGCGACCACTGTGAGGCTCGAGCCCCAAGCCAGCGCACTGAGCGACAATCCCCACCGTTTTCTCTCTACCGATCGAAAGGACGAGCCATGCTCAAAGGACAACTCGCCGGGCTGATGAAGCAAGCCCAGCAGATGCAGGACAACCTCAAGAAGGCCCAGGACGAGCTGGCGCTGGTCGAGGTCGAAGGGCAGTCCGGTTCCGGCCTGGTCAAGGTCGTCATGACCTGCAAGAACGAGGTCAAGCGCATCACCATCGACCCCAGCCTGCTGGCCGACGACAAGGACATGCTCGAAGACCTGGTGGCCGCCGCTTTCAACGATGCCGTGCGCCGTGCCGAAGCCACCAGCTCCGAGAAGATGTCCCGCCTGACGGCCGGCATGCCCATGCCGCCTGGCATGAAGTTCCCGTTCTGAGCGCGTTCGCCTCACGATTGCGCCCATGGCCGATTCCGCCCTCGAAGCCCTGATCGAAGGCTTGCGCTGCCTGCCTGGTGTCGGGCAGAAATCGGCCCAGCGCATGGCTTATCACCTGTTGCAGCACGATCGCTCAGGCGCTGTGCGCCTGGCGCGTGCGCTGGACGTGGCCGTGTCAGAGATCGCTCACTGCACGCGCTGCCACACCTTCAGCCGCGAACCGGTCTGCGAGGTCTGCCAGGACGAAACGCGTGACCGGCAGTCGCTGTGCGTGGTCGAAACGCCGGCCGATCAGGCCGCGCTCGAACGCACAGGCAGCTACAGGGGCCTTTACTTCGTGCTCATGGGGCGCCTGAGCCCGCTCGATGGCCTGGGGGTGCATGACATCGGTGTCGCGCCCTTGTTGGCGCGCGCTGGTGACGGCGTCGTGCAGGAAGTGATCCTGGCCACCAACTTCACCGCCGAAGGCGAGGCCACGGCCCACATCCTGGCCGAGCAATTGCGCAGTCGGGGCTTGCGCGTGACACGGCTGGCGCGTGGCGTGCCGGTGGGCAGCGAGTTGGAATACGTCGACCTGGGCACCATCGCCCACGCTTTCATGGACCGTCGCTGAATCGATCGGTCTCTCGAGCTGAGTTCAGGCCTTGCCCTCAGCGGGCGCTGGCCACCCGAACCTTGCTGCTGCGGGTGTTGGCCTTGCCGCCTTTGGCGCGCGCGCCCGTGCGGTTGTTCGAGGCCACCTTGACCTTGCTGGCAGACGTTGCCTTGGCCACGACGCGCTTGCCAGAAGGCTTGCTGCCCGAGGCCAGTTGACGCTTGCCTGTTGGCACATACACCACCACGCTCTGCCCACGCGCGAAGGTGGCGCGTGCATGCGTGCGGTTCCACTGGGCCACCTGGGCGGTGGACACCTTGTAGCGGCGAGCGATGCTGGCCACGGTGTCGCGCTTGCCTGCCTTGACCAGGGTGCGCTTCATGGGCGGCAGGTCAGGGGCCAGGGCCATCATGGCGTTGTCGGCCAGGCTCTCCGAGACGTCCTGTTCGCGGTGTTCGGAGCGCGGCACCAGCAAGGTCGAGCCTGCCTTGACCAGCATCTTCGGCGGGATGCGGTTGACCTCGCGCAGGGCGGCTTCGCTCATGCCGACCGACTTGGCTGCGTCGGCCGGACGCATGGTGCGCGGCACCTGCCAGGCCGTCCAGGTGGCCAAAGCCCCTTTGTGGCGCGACAGGTTGTGCACGAAGAGGTTGGCGTTGTCATAGGGCAGCAGCACCTGCGGGGTGCCGGCGGCCAGGATGACGGGCTTGTTCTGCGATGGGTTCAGGGCCTTGAATTCGTCGAGCGACAGGCCAGCCAGGCGCGTGGCGAGCGCAACGTCCATGTCGCGCTGGATGGGCACGCTGACGAAGTAGGGGTGGTTCTCGATCGGGGGCAGCGCCAGGCCGAAGCGCTCGGGCTGCATCACGATGTTGCGCACGGCGTGCAGCTTGGGCACGTAGTTGCGCGTTTCCGCGGGCATGTTGATGCTCAGGTAGTCGGTCGGCAGGCCCTGGCGCTGGTTGCGCTGGATGGCCTTTTGCACATTGCCTTCGCCCCAGTTGTAGGCGGCCAGGGCCAGGTGCCAGTCGCCGAACATGCGGTGCAGGCGCTGCAGGTAGTCGAGCGCGGCGCGGGTGGAGGCCAGCACGTCGCGGCGGTCGTCACGAAACAGGTTCTGCTTGAGCTCGAAATCCTTGCCGGTGGCGGGCATGAACTGCCACATGCCCGAGGCGCGCGCCGAGGACATGGCCTGCGGGTTGAACGCGCTTTCGATGAAGGGCAGCAGCGCCAGCTCGGTGGGCATCTTGCGGCGGTTGATTTCCTCGACCACGTGGTAGAGGTAGCGGCTGCCGCGCGAGGTCATGCGCTGGACGTAATCGGGGCGGCTGGCGTACCAGCGTTCGTGGTCGGTGACGAGCTGCGTTTCGAGCGTGGGCAGGGCGTAGCCCAGGCGGATGCGGCCCCAAAGGTCCTGCGAGGCGCTGGCGTCATCGAGGTTGACGGTGGCGTCCGGCTCCAGCGGGTCGGTGGGCTTGCCAATGGCCTCCAGGCTTTCGGCGCGGGGCTCTGGGGTGCTGGCTCGCAGGGCGCCGGGACCCAGGTCGACGCGCAGGCCCGAGGTCGGGTCCTGGCGGGTGCCGGCGGCCACGCGCTGCTCGCTCCAGTTCGTCAGGGCGGTTGACGAGGCCTGGCGCGGGCCACCTTGCTCATCGGCCTGGCGCGACGTGTCGCTCTGCAGGGTGCCGCAAGCAGACAGGAGCAGGGCCGTGATGGCGGTGAGTGGAAGGACGAGGGCCCTGTTGAGGCTCGGGAAGAATGGCTTGGCAGGCATCGTCAGAACTGGTTTTTCCATTGGCGCAGGGCGACGAACACGGACCGCGGGTCGGCATCCTGGGCGCCGTGTGCGAAGGCACTGGCCACCACGTCGGATTGGGTGCAGCGCAGGAACGGGTTGATGAGCCGCTCGGTGCGCAGTGTGCTGGGCAGCGTGGGCAACTGGCGAGCCCGAAGGGCTTCGCAATGCGCCCGGTGCCGACCCATGTCGGGGTTGCGGGGTTCGACCGCCTGCGCAAATCGCAGGTTCGAGAGGGTGTATTCGTGGGTTGCGCAGATGCGCGTGTCGTCCGCCAGCGTGGCCAAGCGCACCAAGCTATCGTACAACTGATCGGGCGTGCCATCGAAGACGCGGCCGCATCCGGCGGAAAAAAGCGTGTCGCCGCAAAACAGGTGGGGGGCGGGATCCGATCCGTCCAGGCCTGTGGGCAGCAGGTAGGACACGTGCACGCGGGTGTGGCCGGGGGTGTCCAGCACGGAGAACCCGAGTCCATTCCAGCTCAACCGATCGCCCTCCGCCACGATGTGGGTCAGGCCATTGATGCGCTCGTCTGCCGGGCCGTGGATGGGGATGCCGCTGCCTTGCCACGCCGACAAACCGCCGATGTGATCGTGGTGGTGGTGGGTCACTAGAATGGCGGTCAGATCCAGCCCGAGGGTTCGCAGCGCTTCATGCACGGGCGCGGCATCGCCTGGATCCACCACGAGGGCCTGATGGCCGTCGTGCAGCATCCAGATGTAGTTGTCGGTGAAGGCGGGCAGGGCAATCAGTTTCATGACCAGAGTCGACCCGATTATAGATTTGCACCCCTGGCTGGCGATGGCGCCGGGCCAGTCCCTGCTCGACTGGGAGCAGCAGCAGATGGATCGCCTCGTGGCCGACGTGTTCGGTTTTCACGCCCTGCAGTTGGGCCTGCCCGAGCTTGACGCGCTGCGCGCCAACCGCATGCCGCACCGCTGGCTGGCTGTGGACACGGCCTACCAGCACTGGTCGCCGCCGGCCGAGCTGGCTCCGCTGGTGCACGAGCCGGTGCAGGGCGAGGCGGGGTTGCTGACCGGCGCTCCGCTGGGGCTGCGCTGCGACTTCGAAGCCTTGCCGTTTCCGTCGTCGAGCCTGGACTTGGTGGTGCTGCCGCATGCGCTCGAGCTGGCGCGCGACCCGCACCACACCTTGCGCGAGGTCGAGCGGGTGCTGGTGCCCGAAGGCCGGGTGGTGATCGCCGGGTTCAACCCGACCAGCCTGTGGGGGCTGTGGCAGCGCATGGGGCGCTGGGGCGCGTCGTCGGCGCTGGTGCTGCCGCAAGGCGAGTTCATCGCCTACTGGCGCCTGCGCGACTGGCTGCGGCTGCTCGACCTGGAGGTCGAGGCCGGCTGCTTTGGCTGCTACCGACCGATGGTGCGTCAGCAGCGCAGCTGGGACCGCCTGGCCTGGATGGAAAACGCCGGCGACCGATGGTGGCCGGTGCTGGGGGCGGTCTACTTCGTGGTGGCCGTCAAGCGTGTGCGAGGGATGCACCTGGTCGGCAAGGTGCGCCGCTCGCGCATGAGCCCGGCCGCCGCACCCGCCGTCGTGGCCCAGCGCCACCAGCGCACGAAGCCCTGAACAGAACGCAGCAAAACGCTGCACACAACAAGCGAGATTCGATGAGCGAGAACAACACCCCCGCGGTGGTCGTCTACACCGACGGGGCCTGCAAGGGCAACCCTGGCCGAGGTGGCTGGGGCGTCTGGATGGTCAGCGGTCAGCACCAGAAGGAAATGTGGGGCGGCGATCGCCTGACCACCAACAACCGCATGGAACTGACCGCCGTCATCCAGGCCCTGACGGCGCTGAAAAAGCGCTGCAAGGTCGACGTCTACACGGACAGCGAATACGTCCGCAAAGGCATCACCGAATGGATCACCGGCTGGAAGCGCCGTGGCTGGAAGACCGCCGACAACAAGCCGGTCAAGAACGCGGACCTGTGGGTCGAGCTGGAAACGCAGTCCCATCGGCACGACGTGGCCTGGCACTGGGTCAAGGGCCATGCGGGCGACCCGGGCAACGAGAAGGCCGATGCCCTGGCGAACCGGGGCGCGGCCGAGGCCTGATCCTTGGGCTTCAGAGGATCAGGACCATCGTCAGCTTGTCGTGGTAGCGGACCTGGCCAGGTCCTTCGACCAGCTTGATGGCGTGGGGCAGCACGCCGCAGCCCTGAAAGCCCACCCGTTCGTACAGGCGGATGGCGGAGTTGCTGGAGGTGCTCACGCGCAGCGTGATCTGCTCGAGGCCCAGCGCCTGGCGGGCCTCGGCGATGGCCGCCTGCACCAGCTGGATGCCCACACCGCGTCCTGTGTGGCTGGGGTGGACCATCATGCTGTTGAGTTCGGCGGCGTGGCGCAGCTTGGTCTGCGTCTGGCGTTCCAGTCCGATCATGCCGATGAGTTCTCGGCCATCCCAGGCACCGAGCAGGAAGGTGCCGCCACGCGGCTCGCCCATGCCCAGGCGCCAAAGGTAGCTCTCGGGCGGGCGGGACTGCTCGCTCTCGATGTCGGCGTCGAAGGCATCCGGGTGCAGGCGCAGGGCTTCATCCCGCAGCCGCTTGTAGGCGCCGAGGTCGGCTGCGGTGATGCGGCCGATGCGCACCTGCGGATCAGGCCCGGCCATCCAGGGTCTCCAGGGTGTTCATGTTCTCGAAATCGGATGCTGGCGCGAAGGATACCGCCACCCAGCGCTGAGACTGGATCCATTGCCCGACTTTGCGGTCGCCCTTCACGAAAGCGGCGACCAGCTCAGGGGTGACCCTCTTGTGCATGAGGGCGCAAGTCCAGTGCGGCCGGGTCTCCAGGTTGCCGCTGGCGTTGACTTCTTCGGTGCAGGGCACGGCGATGTCTGCCCCGGTAGCCTGCACGGCTGAAGCCAGTTGTGCAACCAGGTTGGGGGGAAGCCGGGGTGTGTCGCAGGCTGCGAATTGCAGCCAATCGGTCGGGCTGTGACGCAGGCCCGTGAGGATGCCGGCGAGCGGGCCGCTGCGGGCCGGCAGGTCTGCGTCGTCAGGCCGGACACCCAGGTTGCCGAGGCTGGAGACTGCCTGGCAGGCGTCTCGCAGGAGCTGCTCGTGGTCTTGCAGGTTTCGGTTGGCGGAGATCCCCACGCCGTGAACCTGGGGCAACAACACCTCGACCACCCACCGCGCCAGGGGTTGGTGGCGCCAGGTCTGCAGCCCCTTGTCGACCCCGCCCATGCGGCGACCTTCTCCACCCGCCAGCACCCAGGCGCTCACGATGGCGCGATCAAGGGGCAGGGGCGCGGGCACGGGGTCAGCCACCGATGTAGCTCATCTCGACCCGGCCCTCGTCCGAAGGCGCGCCGGTGTTGGCCTGGCGCAGCTCGGAGTAGCGGTCATCGCGGTTCAGCCACAGGGCGGCCAGGCGCAGGCGGAGTTCGTCGTCGTCCACGTGTTCGTCGCGCAGCAGGGCGCGCAGGTCGTGGCCACGCGCGCCGAACAGGCAGGTGTAGAGGCGGCCATCGGTGGACAGTCTCAGCCGCGTGCAGTCGCCGCAGAAGGCCTGGGTGACGCTGGAGACGAAACCGATGCTGCCAGCGCCATCCGCGTAGATCCAGCGCTCGGCCGTGTCGGCGGCTCGCGCGGTGGTGGCGGGCAGCAGCGGCCAGTGTGCCGCGATGAGCTCACGGACCTCGCTGGAGGGGATGACCTGGTCGAGCTGCCAGCGGTTGGTCTGGCCGACGTCCATGAATTCGATGAAGCGCAGCTCCACCCCGCTGCCGCGAAAGTGCCTGGCCAGCGGCAGGATCTGGTCGTCGTTGACGCCCTTGTGCACCACCATGTTGACCTTGACGGGCGACAGGCCCACCCGCTGGGCGGCTTCGATGCCGGCGAGCACGTCGCGCACGTGCAGCCCGCTGTCGCTCATGCGGGCGAAGACGGCCTGGTCGAGCCCGTCCAGGCTGACGGTGACGCGCTGCAGGCCTGCGTCCTTGAGGGACTGGGCCTGGCGGCCCAGCAGCACGCCATTGGTGGTCAGGGCGATTTCAGGCGCGGTGCCGTCGAGCGTTTCGAGGGCCGCGAGCTGGCTCACCAGGGTGGGCAGGCCTTTGCGCAGCAGGGGCTCCCCGCCGGTGAGCCGCAGCTTGCGCACGCCCAGGGCCAGGGTTGCCCGCGCCGTGCGTGCGATTTCTTCAAAGCTCAGCAGGGCTTCGTGGGGCAGGAACTGATGGTGCTTGCCGAAGGTGGCCCTGGGCATGCAATAAGGGCAGCGGAAGTTGCACCGGTCGGTGACCGAGATGCGCAGGTCGTGCAGCGGGCGCTGACGCCGGTCGAGCAAGGATGCAGGCAACTCGGCCAGCGCGGGCGGCATGGCGCGAACCTGCGAAGGCGTCTGGGCTGCGATGGGGATGATGGCGGCCCTAGGGGCAGCATCGGCTGTCATGCCACCATTGTGCCGTCAACGCCGGCACCCCATGGACTGAGGGGGCTCAGTTGTTCGCGGGGGCGGCGGCTTGGGTCGTGATGTTCGGTGCGCGGCGGGCGCCGTTGTAGCGCTGTTGCCAGTAGGCCTGGCGCATGTCTTCGACGCGCACGCTGCCACCCGCGCGCGGCGAGTGGATGAACTTGTTGTCGCCGATGTAGATGCCGACGTGAGAGAAGGTCTGGCGCAGGGTGTTGAAAAACACGAGGTCGCCGGGTTTGAGTTCGGCCTGCTGCTGAACGGGGACCAACTGAGGCGAGCGGGCCTGCTCGGCGGCCCGACGGGGCAGGATCAGGCCAACGCTGTTTTCGAACACGTGGCGGGTGAAGCCGCTGCAGTCGAAGCCGGTTTCTTCGGAGGTGCCGCCTCGGCGGTAGGGCACGCCCAGGAAGTTCATGGCCGACAAGACGAGTTCGGAGGCCAGGTCGGTGGCGGTGTTGCGCACCTGCTGGGCCAACTCGGCCACAGGGCGGGCGGACGGCAGCAGGCCCTTGTCGGAGAGGAATCGGGCCACTGGGTCGTCGCTGGGTGCGGCGGCAGACGCGCTCGCGGCAGGCGACGCGCCAGCCTGCTGGGCCAGCGCGGTGTGTGGCAGGAGATGGCAGCTCAGCAGGAGGGCCCCGGCCAGGATGGCCTGGGTGGGGCGGCTGAGTTGCGATCCTTGCCCGGCAGGGAAGTCGGTGGCCTGGGGCCGCCGGCTGGCGTGTCGGGTCGTGAAAGGCATGGGTCGCAAGGGTAGGCGGCGGCTGCCGCCCCGTCAACCTCAGTGGCTCAGGGATAACGTGAGATTAACACCCTTTTCCCGGCACATCGCGGGACATCCCTGGGCGTTCCCTGGCGTTGGGCCTGGGAACGCCGGACACGGTTCAGACCAGTTCGAGGTTGACGGTGATGTTGCCGCGGGTGGCGTTGGAGTAGGGGCAGACCTGGTGGGCCGCATCCACCAGGGCCTGGGCTGCTGCGCGCTCCATGCCGGGCAGGGTGATGCGCAGGGTCACGGTGATGCCGAAGCCCTGGGGGATGGGACCGATGCCCACATCGCCCGAGATCTGGGTGCCGGCGGGCAGAAGCTGCTTGCTTTGTGCGGCGACAAAGCCCATGGCACCCAGGAAGCAGGCGCTGTAGCCCGCCGCGAACAGCTGCTCGGGGTTGGTGCCGGCGCCGTTGCCGCCCATTTCCTTGGGGCGAGCCAGTGCGACATCGAGCTTGCCGTCATCGCTGGTGGCACGTCCGTCGCGGCCGCCCGTGGCGGTGGCGTGGGCGGTGTAGACGATCTGGGTGGGTGAAGCCATGACGGGGTCCTTTCAGTCAAGTCCGGTTAAAAGATTGCGTGCAATCGATTTGGTGGATTGTGCGCGTCAGAGTTTGATGCGCAGGCGCTGAGGAGCAAAGACCTCAGTCTGACTGAGGTTGTCCTTGGAGGCGTTGGCGCAGGGCGTGCAGGCGCTCGCGCAACTCGATCACGGCGTCGAGTTCACCGCCAACCTGGCACATCACCGACACGGGGATGCTGCTGGCAGCTTGTCTGAGCTCGCGGCCGGTGTCGGTCAGGCGGATGCGCACGCGACGTTCGTCGGCGTGGTCGCGCTGGCGGGAGAGCAGGCCCGAGCCCTCCAGGCGCTTGAGCAGGGGCGTGAGGGTGCCGGAGTCGAGTTGGAGCAACTCGCCGAGTTCGTGCACGGCCCGGTCATCGCGCTCCCAAAGCACGAGCATCACGAGGTACTGCGGGTAGGTCAGGCCCAGGGGGGCGAGCAGCGGTTTGTACAGCTTGGTCATCGCCAGCGAACTGGCGTACAGGGCGAAGCACAGCTGCTGGTCAAGGCGCAGCAGCTGATCGGGGCCTGGGGTCGCGGGCGCTTTGGCGGGGCTGGACATGGCGACATGTTAGGCGCATGGCGCGTGAGAGGGGGCTTGATGCGGAGCAAGGCCCCCATTCAAGCGTCCTTCTAAGCTGGGGACGTGAACAAATGCGCGTCAAGCGCGCCGCCAGGAGTGCCCATGTCAGCCATCCTTCATTCCGATCTTCGACGGGTTGAGCCCGGTGTCGTCGCCTTTGCCGAATCGAGGTTGCGGCTGCTCGCGCGCGAGCGAGAGCTGATGGCCCAGGATGCCGATTTGCGTGAACGCCTGGCTTGCGAGCAGGCTGTGACGGCCAACACCTTCGTGGCGGGCACGGAGGGCGCGTGTGCGGCCGAAGCCGATGACGAGGTGATCGCGCTGCTGCACCACGAGCGAGAAGAGTTGCGCGCGGTTCAAGAGGCGCTGGCCCGCCTGGCCGATGGCACTTATGGGGATTGCCTGGAATGCGGCGAGCCCATCGGTGCCCTGCGCTTGAGCGTGCTGCCCGAAGCGGCGCTGTGCGTGGGTTGCCAGGGCATGGCCGAATACCGGGCAGGACACCACGCTTCTCGCTGAGCCTGGCCCGTCAGGCCCATGGCTGGGTTCAGCCCCCGAGTTGATCGATCTCGTCGGTGAGTGCCAGCCAGCGTGATTCCAGGGCTTCGATCTCGTCGCCCAGGGCCTTGAGGCGTTTTCCCTGCTCGGCGCGCTCGGCGCCGCTCAGCGTGGCCTGGCCCAACTGCTCTGTGACTTGCTCGGATTCGGCTTGAGCGGCTGCGAGGCGGGTGTCGATCCGCTTGAGTTCTGCCTTGAGTGGTTTGGCCTGCTCGGCGGCACGCTGGCGCGCCTGGGCGTTGGCCTTGCGGTCGTCCTTTCGGTTGCCGGCCGATTCATCTGCTGCAGGGGCTTGCACGGGCGCAGCCTTGGGGTCAGCAGGGACTTCGCGCGGCTCTCGTGTTGCGCGAGCCGCGGCGGCCACCGCGCGGGCCTGATCCTGCAGCCATTTCTGGTAGTCGTCGAGGTCGCCGTCGAAGGTGCTGACGCCCCCGCGCGTGACCAGCCAGAACTCGTCGCAGACCTCGCGCAGCAAGGCGCGGTCGTGGCTGACCAGCATGACGGTGCCTTCGAACTCGTTGAGCGCGATGCTCAGCGCCTCGCGGGTGGTGAGGTCGAGGTGGTTGGTGGGCTCGTCGAGCAGCAGCAGGTTGGGGCGTTGCCACACGACCAGGGCCAGCACCAGGCGGGCCTTCTCGCCGCCGCTGAACTGGCCAACGGGCTGCGCAACCATGTCGCCAGTGAAGCGAAAGCGCCCCAGGAAGTCGCGCAGCTCTTGTTCGCGCGCCTGCGGGCCCACTTCTTTGGCCAGGCGGATCATGTGCGACAGCGGGCCTTCTTCCGTGCGGAGCACGTCGAGTTCCTGCTGGGCGAAGTAGCCGATGCTCAGGCCCTTGCCTTCGGTGACGTCGCCCGCGATGGCGGGCAGCATGTGCGCCAGCGTTTTGACGAGGGTGGATTTGCCCTGGCCGTTGGCGCCCAGGATGCCGATGCGCTGACCCGGCAGCACCGAGCGGTTGACGCCGCGCACGATGGTGATCGGCTCGGCCTGCTTGCCGTCTTCGCTGTCAGGCATGTAGCCGCACTGCAGCTCTTGCATGACCAGCATGGGGTTGGGCAGGCTGGCGGGCTCGGGGAAGCTGAACTCGAAGTCGCTGGCCGTGAGCACGGGCGCGAGCTTTTCCATGCGCTCGAGGGCCTTGACGCGGCTTTGCGCCTGGCGGGCCTTGCTGGCCTTGGCCTTGAATCGGTCGATGAACTTTTGCAGGTGGGCAATGCGCTCTTGCTGCTTGCCGTACGCCGCCTGTTGCTGGCTCATGCGTTCGGCGCGCATGGCTTCGAAAGCCGTGTAGCCGCCGGTGTAGCGGGTCAGTTTGCCTTCGTCGAGGTGCAGCGTGACACGGGTGATGGCGTCGAGGAACTCTCGGTCGTGGCTGATGATGATCAGCGTGCCTTCGTAGCGCTGCAGCCAGCTTTCCAGCCAGACCAGGGCATCGAGGTCCAAGTGGTTGGTGGGCTCGTCGAGCAGCAGCAGCTGTGCCGGGCACATCAGCGCGCGGGCAAGTTGCAGTCGCATGCGCCAGCCACCCGAGAAGCTGTTGACGGGTGCAGTGGTCTGTTCGATCTGGAAGCCCAGGCCGAGCAGCAGGGCTTGCGCGCGGGCGTGGGCGTCGAAGTCCCCGGCATCGGCCAGGGACATGTAGGCTTCGGCGATGGCGTTGCCGTCGTCTGCGGCCTCGGCTTGAGCCAGGGCCTGACGGGCGGCCATCAGGCGGGTGTCGCCTTGCAGCACGAACTCGGTGGCGGGCTCGTCGGTCTCGGGCATGTTCTGCGCGACCTCGGCCATGCCGCCGGGTTGCAGCCAGCTGGGCGGGATTTCAACATCGCCCGCATCGGCGTGCAGGCGGCCGGCCAGCAAAGAAAACAGCGAGGACTTGCCGGCGCCGTTGCGGCCGATCAGGCCGACCTTCTCACCGGGGTGCAGGGTGGCGCTGGCGCCGGCGAGCACGGGCTTCGTGCCCCGCAGCAGGGTGACGTTTTTCAGGTTGATCATGGGGGGCTCAGTCTGCGAGCAGCAGCGCGTCGCGCGTGACGAGCAACAACTGGTCGTCGCCCGCCGAGGTGGGCAACCAGGTCACGGCGAGGTCGGGAAAGGCTCGCTCGAAGTTCGCGCGTTCGTTGCCGATTTCCAGCACCAGCACGGCGTCGTCGCTCATGAAGCGGTCGGGCTCGGCGCGGAGGTCGGCGAACAGGGCGCGGGTGAAGTCCATGCCGTCGGTGCCGGAGGCCAGGGCCAGCTCGGGCTCGGCGCGGTACTCGGCTGGCAGCTTGGCCATCGAGTCGGCGTTGACGTAGGGCGGGTTGCAAAGGATCAGGTCGTAGGGGCCTTTGACGTTGCTCAGCCCGTCGCTTTGCAGCAGGGTGATGCGTGCCTGCAGGCCGTGCTGATCGACGTTGATGCGAGCCACGGCGAGGGCATCGGGGCTGATGTCGGCGCCATCGACGGTGACGTCGGGGTAGGCCATGGCCGAGAGCACGGCCAGGCTGCCGTTGCCGGTGCACAGGTCGAGCACGCGCTGGGTGTGCTCGCTCAGCCAGGCGTCGATGCTGCCGTCGGCCAGCACCTCGGCGATGAAGGAGCGCGGCACGATGGCGCGCTCATCGACGTAAAAGGGCACGCCTTGCAGCCAGGCCTGCTTTGTGAGGTAGGCGGCGGGCTTGCGGGTGGCGATGCGCTCTTCGATGAGCGCGTTGGCTTGTGTCAGCTCTTCGTTGCTGATGGCGCGTTGCTCGTGTTCGTCGAGGGCGTCGATGGGCAGGCCAAGGCGCCACATCACCAGCCAGGCGGCTTCGTCGAAGGCGTTGGTGGTGCCATGGCCGTAGCCGACCTGCGCGGCGTCCAGGCGCGCTGCGGCCTGCTCGATCAGTTCGATGAGGGTCACGCCAGCAGCCTTTCCAGGGTGCCGAGGTAGATGTCCTTCAAGGGCTCGATGTCGGCGACGCGCACGTGCTCGTCGATCTTGTGGATGCTGGCGTTCACCGGGCCGAACTCGACCACCTGCGGGCAGATCTGGGCGATGAAGCGGCCATCGGACGTCCCGCCAGTGGTGGACAGCTCGGTGGTGACGCCGGTGACCTGCGCGATGGCCGCCGAGATGGCGTCGACCAGCGGGCCTTTGCGGGTCAGGAATGGGCGCCCGCCCAGGGTCCAGTCGATGCGGAAGTCCAGGCCGTGCTGGCGCAGCACGCCTTCGAGGCGCTGCTGCAGCGACTCTGGCGTGGACTCGGTCGAGAAGCGGAAGTTGAAATCAACCACCACTTCGCCCGGGATGACGTTGTTGGCGCCTGTGCCACCGTGGACGTTGGAGCACTGCCAGGTGGTGGGCGGGAAGTGGTCATTGCCCTGGTCCCAAACGATGGTGACCAGTTCGGCGAGTGCCGGCGCCAGCAGGTGGATGGGGTTTTTGGCCAAGTGTGGGTAGGCGATGTGGCCTTGCACGCCTTTGACTCGCAACTTGCCCGAGAGCGAGCCACGGCGGCCGTTCTTGATCATGTCGCCCACCTGCTTGACCGAGGTGGGCTCGCCGACGATGCAGGCGTCCAGGCGCTGGCCTTGCTGCTGCAGCCATTCGCAGACCTTGACGGTGCCGTCCACAGACGGGCCTTCTTCGTCGCTGGTGATGAGGAATGCGACGCTGCCGGCGTGATCGGGGTGGCGGGCCACGAAGGCCTCGGTGGCCACGACCATGGCGGCCAGCGAGGTCTTCATGTCGGCGGCGCCCCGGCCGTAGAGCAGGCCGTCTCGGTGCGTGGGCACGAAGGGCGGCGAGGTCCATTGATCGAGCGGGCCGGTGGGCACCACGTCGGTGTGGCCGGCGAAGGCCAGCACGGGTGCGGCGGCATCACGGCCGCGTTTGATCGCCCACAGGTTGGTCACCGGTGCGTCAGCGGGGCCGAAGACCAGGGTGTGGCACTCGAAGCCCAGGGGCCTCAGTCGCTCGGCCATCAACTGCTGACAGTCGAGGTCTTCGGGTGTGACGGAGGGGCGGGCAATCAGCGCCTCGGTCAGGCGCAGGGTGTCGGTCATGTTGCGTGCGTGACGCCGGGGCGTCTCAGTGTCGGGTGCCGCCGAAGCTGGGGGTGGGTTCTTCGGCGTGCACGTCCAGGGTGATTTCGGTGAACGAGGGGCCGTGTTCTTCTTCGGCCGGCTTGGCGATCAGCTTGGACTTGGTGGCCGTGCTGTTTTGCAGGCGCCACATCAGGTTGGTCGGCGAGTCGGAGTTGATGAGGCCTTCGTCGCGGCTGACGATGCCCTCGTTGATCAGGCGGGCGATGTCCTGCTCGTAGGTCTGCGAGCCCTCGGCCATGGACTTTTCCATGGCTTCCTTGACGCCGCTGAAGTCACCACGGTTGATCATTTCGGAGATCAAGGTGGTGTTGAGCAGGACTTCGACAGCCGGCACGCGTCCACCAGCATTGGGGCCGGCTTCGGCCTTGAGCAGGCGCTGCGAGATGATGGCCTTCAGGCCCGAGGCCAGGTCGGACAGCAAGGCGGGGCGGGCTTCCGGCGTGTAGAACGACAGGATCCGGCCGAGCGCGTGGTAGCTGTTGTTGGCGTGCAGGGTCGAGAGCACGAGGTGGCCCGACAACGCGTACGAAATGGCCGCGGTCATGGTCTCGCGGTCGCGGATTTCGCCGATCAGGATGCAGTCAGGGGCCTGGCGCAACGCGTTCTTCAGGCCCACCTGCAGCGAATGGGTGTCGCGGCCCACTTCGCGCTGGTTGACGATGGACTTCTTGTTGGAGAACAGGAATTCCAGCGGGTCTTCGATGGTGAGGATGTGGCCCGTCATGCGCTGGTTGCGCAGCTCCAGCATCGACGCCAGCGTGGTGCTCTTGCCGGTGCCGGTGGCGCCGGCCAGGATGATCAGGCCGCGCTTTTGAAGGATCAACTCGCTGAGCACGGGCGGCACGTTGAGCGTTTCCAGCGCGGGGATGTCGGACGGGATGTAGCGGAACACGGCTGCCACCGATCCACGTTGTTTGAACGCGCTCAGACGGAAGATGGCCACGCCGGGGATGGTGATGCCCATGTTGAGCTCGCCGGTCTCGTCGAGCTCTTCCATCTGCGTGGGCGAGACCATCTCGGCCAGCAGCTGGCGCGGCTGCGAAGGCGTGAGGACCTGGTCGGTCAGCTGCATGATCTGACCGTTGATCTTGATGAGGATCGGCGTCTTGGCCGACAGGAAGACGTCGGACGCCTTCTTCTCGGCCATCAGGCGCAGCACGCGTTCGAGGTTGC
>JACCDV010182098.1_pt1 | contig 21707 bp, 14 predicted proteins | sample 7446131 | NCBI WGS metagenome assembly JACCDV01 (sample SAMN15323448, study PRJNA562643) | freshwater metagenome | isolation source: river surface water | place: USA:Blue River Watershed | collected 2017-08-17
CACCTTGCCGGGGATCACGCGGTCGGGCTTGTTCGTCTCGCGGCGGTTGAAGTCGAGGGTCTGGCCTTCGAAGAAGGACAGCAGCATCGCCTGGGAGACCGGGTCGTTGCGGTAGGACTGTTCGAGGATCTGGAACTCCGCCTGGCCGGCGACGTCGCGCAGGATGACCGAATCGGCTTCGACCTGGGCGGTCGCGCCGGCGAAGGACACCTGGTTCACGCCGGTCTTCAGTTCGATCGGGAGCGTCTCGCGGACCACCGCATAACCCCCGTTATAGAGGGTGAGCGCCGGGTCAGCGGCGAAACCGGCGCTGGCGGCGGCGAGCAGGAGGAGGATGGGGGCTTTCATGGGGTGGGTTCAGGGTGGTTATGGGGTGGTTTTTGCCAATCACTATCAAAGCGCCCCCAGGCGGGCCCTTTGTCTGATAATCGCGGGACGGGGGAGGAAATCCCTTTCGTCCGATATTTTTGACAAAGTCCAAAACTCATATTGTGTCCTCTTCGTGCCCGAACTCGCCTCCACCTTGCGCCGACACCGTCTCCCGGTGACCGCGCAGCGTCTGGCCGTGTTAAGGGCGGTCGCCCACCATCCGCATGCCACCGCGGATGAGCTGACCGCGGAGGTCCGCAAGGAACTCGGCACCATCTCGCGTCAGTCCGTGTACAACGTCCTGAACGTCTTCACGGACAAAGGGCTGATCCGACGCATCCAGCCCGCCGAATCGCCGGCCCGCTACGAGACCCGCGTCGGCGACAACCACCATCACCTCGTCTGCCGCTCCTGCGGGAAGACCGAGGACGTCTGCTGCGCCGTCGGCCGGGCGCCGTGCCTCCAGGCGCACGACGACAAAGGCTTCCGCATCGACGAAGCCGAAGTGATCTACTGGGGCCTCTGCCCCGCCTGCCAGCGCCCCGGCGCCCGCGCCGTCGCTTCCACTCGTCCCCCTTCCCCTCACACCCATGACTAACCGCTATCAAACCCTGAAGCTCCTGGCGCTCGCCGCCCTGACGCTGACGTTCACCCCGGGCCAGCTCATGGCCCAGGCCGCCCCTTCCACTCCAACCACCAAACCCGACATGTCCGACATCAGCAAATGCCCCGTCATGGGCAACCCTGCCCCTGCCAACCGTCACACCGCCGCCGCGGCGATGACCAACCGCGACTGGTGGCCGAACCAGCTCAACCTCCACATCCTGCACCAGAACCACCCCAAGGGCAATCCCATGGGTCCGGCGTTCGACTACGCGGAGGAATTCAAGAAGCTCGACCTCGAAGCCCTGCGCAAGGACCTCAAGGCCCTCATGACCGACTCGCAGGAATGGTGGCCGGCCGACTACGGTCACTACGGCCCCTTCTTCATCCGCATGGCCTGGCATAGCGCCGGCACCTACCGCACCACCGACGGCCGCGGCGGCGCCGGCTACGGCACCCTGCGCTTCGCCCCGCTGAACAGCTGGCCCGACAACGCGAACCTCGACAAGGCCCGCCGTCTCCTCTGGCCCATCAAGCAGAAGTACGGCCGCAAGATCTCCTGGGCCGACCTCATGGTCCTCACCGGCAACGTCGCCCTCGAAGACATGGGCTTCAAGACCTTCGGCTTCGCCGGCGGCCGCGCCGACGTCTGGGAAGCCCAGGAAGACATCTACTGGGGTCCGGAGACCGAGTGGCTCGGCGACAAGCGCTACAAGGGCGACCGCGAGCTCGAAAATCCGCTCGGCGCCGTCCAGATGGGCCTGATCTACGTCAACCCCGAAGGCCCGAACGGCAAGCCGGACCCGCTCGCCTCGGCCCGCGACATCCGCGAGACCTTCGCGCGCATGGCCATGAACGACGAAGAAACCGTCGCCCTCATCGCCGGCGGCCACACCTTCGGCAAGGCCCACGGCGCCGCGACGCCCGTCGGCAACGTCGGTCCTGAACCCGAAGGCGCCCCCATCGAGCAGATGGGCCTCGGCTGGAAGAACAAGTTCGGCAAAGGCAACGGCGCGGACACCATCACCAGCGGCCTCGAAGGCGCCTGGACGAGCACCCCGGCCCGCTGGTCGCACCAGTACCTCAGCAACCTCTGGAACTACGAATGGGTCCTCACCAAGAGCCCGGCCGGAGCCCATCAGTGGACGCCCAAGGACGGCGCCGGCGCCGGCACCGTGCCTGATGCGCACGACAAGTCGAAGCGTCACGCTCCGATGATGTTCACCACCGACATCGCGCTGAAGACCGACCCCGCCTACGCCAAGATCACCAAGCGCTGGCTCGAGAACCCCAAGGAGTTCGAAGAAGCCTTCGCCAAGGCCTGGTACAAGCTCACCCACCGCGACATGGGTCCCTATGTCCGCGGCCTCGGACCGCTCGTGCCCCCGGCCCAGCTCTGGCAGGACCCCATCCCGGCCGTCGACCACCCGCTGGTCGAAGCCGACGACGTCGAAGGCCTCAAGAAGGCCGTGCTCGCCACCGGCCTGACGAACTCGCAGCTCGTCTCGGTCGCCTGGGCCTCGGCCTCGACCTTCCGCGGCAGCGACAAGCGCGGCGGCGCCAACGGCGCCCGCATCCGCCTCGCCCCGCAGAAGGACTGGGAAGTCAACAACCCGGCCGAACTCGCCAAGGTCCTCGCCGCGCTCGAGAAGGTGCAGGCCTCCTTCAACGCCTCCGCCAAGGGCGGCAAGAAGATCTCGCTCGCCGACCTGATCGTGCTCGCCGGCAACGCCGCGGTGGAAGACGCCGCCGCCAAGGCCGGCACGCCGGTCAAGGTGCCGTTCCGCGCGGGCCGCACCGACGCCACGCAGGAGATGACCGACGTCGCCTCCATCGGCGTCCTCGAGCCCAAGCATGACGGCTTCCGGAACTACCTCGGTCGCAAACTCGACCGTCCCGCGCCGGAGAACCTCGTCGACCGCGCCCAGCTCCTGACGCTCTCCGCGCCGGAGATGACCGTGCTCGTCGGCGGCATGCGCGCGCTGGACACCACCGTCGGCTTCCCCGGCCTCGGCGTCATGACCAAGCGTCCCGGCCAGCTCACCAACGACTTCTTCGTCAACCTCCTCGACCAGTCCGTGGTCTGGGAGAAGGCGAAGGTCTGCGAGCACTTCTTCGAAGGCCGCGACAGCAAGACCGGCCAGGTGAAGTGGACCGCCACGTCCGTCGACCTCGTCTTCGGCTCCAACTCGCAGCTCCGCGCCCTCGCGGAAGTCTACGCGAGCGCCGACGCCAAGGAGAAGTTCGTCCAGGACTTCGTCGCCGCCTGGACCAAGGTCATGGAGCTCGACCGCTTCGACCTCGCCAAGAAGTAAGCCATCCGGGACCGTCCGGCCCGCAGGCCCGCCAGATCCGTCTGGCGGGCCTTTTTGTCGTCAGATGCGCCCGCTCGACGCGCACCCAGCCGACAGCTGGAGAAAGCACCAGCCCATCCGGGCAGCCTGACAACTACGCCGCTGAAAACAGCGAGCTAGCCGAGGGATTACTTGGCGGCGGCCACCGAGATATGGTCGAACGACACATAGCCGCCGGAGGCGTCCGGAGCCAGCGCGAGGCCCACGAAGGCGGTCTCGGCGAGCGGCAGCGTCTCCTTGCCGGTCTCCGCCCACGAACGACCATCGGCCGAGCGGAACGCCGTGACGGTGTCGCCCCGCCTGACCAGGCGGACCCAGTAGGCGCCCGCGGGGCGTTCGGTTTCCGTCGGGGCGAGCGCCCTTTGGCGGCCGCCACGGAAGCCACGGCGGATGGCCGGAGCCTGCTCAGGCGAGTTGCCTACGAAGGCCATCGGCGAATTCTCCGTCAGGTCGCGACGGACGAGCAAGCCGGCGTCCACGCCCGCGGAGCCGGGACCGGGCGTGACACGGGCCATGATCTCGCCGTCCCCGCGAAGGGAGCGATACACGAAGTGGAAGCCGCCGCCTTGGCGTCGGCCGGCGCCGTGCGCCTTGCCGCCGGCGAAACGTCGCGGTCCGGACTCGCCGACGGACGCGGCGCGGCCAGCGGAAGAAAGGCGCACCGTATCCGCCTCGAAGCGGACGAACGTGGGCGCGTCGGTCTGACCGACATCCTGCGCGTTCCATGGCCGGGGGATCAGGGGGGTCGCGGCGAAATCGGAGCCGGACCTGCCGTCCGCCTGCGCGAAGAAGCCTTCGGACACCGTGAGCTCCCGTCCGTCGTCCAACCGTTGCCAGCGGGCGCGCCCGGCTTCGACTTCGAGCCTCAGGCCTTCGGGCTGGGCGCGCATCGTCAGCGACCCTTGGTCCATGAACGCCACCGTCTCACCGGCTTCGATCCGCGGACCCACTTCTTCGGACGAGGCGAGGCGCAGCTCCCCGCGATGCAGACGGAACCGCCGGCCTTCGGCGGAAGGACGCAACGTGAGTTTCGCCGGGCCGAAGAGGGTCGAAGAGAACGTCTGCCCCGCGTCGCCGAACACCGCGACGCCTCCGGCGGCCACGATGAGGTCGTCTCCCGCCCGCAGCGCGAAACCGGCGGAGGGGGACGAGATCCGGCGGCCGTCGCGCTCGATCACGACCGAACGGCTTTCCCCCGAAATCTCCAGGTCCGGGGCGGCGGGGCGCAACGCGAACCATCCCGCGAGGACCATGAAGGCCAGCGGCATCGCGAGACGCATCACAGGTCGATCCAGCAGCCAGGAAAGCAGCTCGCGCCAGCCGGGCGAGGGTTCGGAGACCGGCTCGCGCAGACCCGCCGACGCGAACCGAGCCGCCGTCGACGCCGCGACCGAGGCGACCTGCGCATCGCGCAAAGCCTCCCGGACGAGCACGTCGAACTGCAGCTCCCGGACGAGCCGCGCACGGACCTCAGGCAAGGCCAGCAAGGCGTTGAACTCGCGCTGCTCGTCGGCGGTGAGCGCGCCGTCCTGCCATTTCAGCAGCAGTTCCTCGAGGCGGTTCATAGGCCGAGTTCCCCGAGCCGGAGTTTCTTCTCCACGCAGACCGCGAGCGCCTGCCGCAGACGCACGAGGGCCTTGATCACGGCATCGCCGGAATGCCCCGCCTTGGCGGCGACTTCCTTGAGAGGGAGTTCATGCTCATACCGGAGGGCCAGCAGCTCCCGCGATTTCTCAGGCAGCGAGCCGACGCATTCGCCGAGGGCGCGCCGCCGGTCCTGGCCGGTCTCATCGGTCGTCTCGTTCTCGGCGAAAGCCGTTTCCACGCAGTCCAGGAACTCGACGAGGGTGCTGTCCATGAGGACCTTGGAATTCTTGCGCGTACGCCAGTGCATCAGGATGAGATGACGCGCCACCGTCCGGCACCAAGCCGGAGGGTTGCGGATCTCAGCCCCCTTCTCGAGCTCGGCATGGAGTTTCAGCCAGACCTCTTGGAAGACATCCTCCGACGCCTGCGATTCGCGCAGCAGGCCGAAAATGAACGCCATGAGCCGATGGCGGTCGGAAAGGAACCACGCGGTGATCTGTTGCTTGGAAAGGCTCATCGGGCGTACCTGCCGGGAGCACCGTGGCCGGCATGGAAAATGCGGCCACGGCGCGACAGGGAGTCAACGTCAAACGCCCGTGGGCTTGTCGCGTCCGGCGCCCTTCCCACGGCACTTGCCCTTGCCCTTGCCGTGGCGGCCATGCTGCTTGCGATGCTGCTCAAGCGCCGCCCGGTCTTCCGGCGTAAGCGTGGCGAGCTCGACCTCGTCGAGCTTGCCGTCGCGGTTCTTGTCGTATTTCGCGAGCAGGTCAGCAGGCGCATCCGGCTGCCGGCCGCCTTTGCCCTTGCCACCGTGGGCGTCGGCGGTCGCGGTCATGGCCAGGAGGCCGAGGAGGATGGTGAGTGCTTTGATCATGGTCGGGGGTGTTGGGGTTGTTTTTAGGTGTCACAATGTCGGCGGTCGTACTTGGCTCGCCCGGGCGGGCGGGTAGCGACATGACATCGTTTCATAAAGGATGATGCCGACGGAGGCCTGATAGGGACATTTATTTTCCGAGACCTCGCCGAGAGGCATCAGGCGCCCCCGGGACCATCGTCGACGGGCGGCGCCCGCAGGCCCGCCAGATCCGTCTGGCGGGCCTTTTGGTCGGCGGGAGGCAGGACGCCCGGGAACCGCGGCTCCCGGCGGCCGGAAGGAACATTCGGCCCGCGACGGCGGTCTTATGAAAATCGAGACGTATCTGGCTTCCCTGTCCTGATTCATCTCCCAACCTAGCCGACTCCCCCTTTCGTCCATGCGTAAGCCTTTCCTCGCCTTGCTGGCCCTGCTCGCGGCCCCCGCCTTCGGCGCCGACGCCGTCCAGTTCAACCGCGACATCCGTCCGCTGCTCGCCGACCACTGCTTCCATTGCCACGGTCCGGACCCCGGCACCCGCAAGGCCGGCCTGCGCCTCGACACCGAAGCCGGTTTCTTCGCGCCGCGCGCGGACAAGCAGGGCAACCAGGAGCCCCCGACCATCATCAAAGGCCAGCCGGAGAAGAGCACGCTCTACCAGCGCATGCTCTCCAAGGACGAGGATGAGATCATGCCTCCGCCCGAGACGCACAAGCCGCTCAAGCCCGAGCAGATCGCGCTCGTGCGCCGCTGGATCGAACAAGGCGCCCCGTGGCAGCCGCACTGGTCGCTCGTCGCGCCGCGCAAGGCCGAACCTCCCGTCGTCGCCGACGCCGCCTGGAACGCCCATCCCGTCGACCGCTTCGTCCGCGCTCGGCTCGACGCCGCCGGCCTGCGTCCGGCGGAAGAAGCCGACGCCCGCACCCTGCTCCGTCGCGTCAGCCTCGACCTCACCGGCCTGCCGCCCTCGCCCGAATTCCTCGACCGCCATCTCCCGAAGTCCGGCGACCGCCTCACCGACGCCGCCCTCGGCGCGGTCATCGACGAACTCATGGCCCTGCCCGCCTACGGCGAGCACCGCGCCCGCTATTGGCTCGACGCCGCCCGTTACGGCGATTCGCACGGCCTGCACTTCGACAATCCGCGCGAGATGTGGCCTTACCGCGACTGGGTCGTGAAAGCCTATAACGCCAACCAGCGCTTCGACCAGTTCACGCTCGAGCAGCTCGCCGGCGACCTCCTGCCGAACCCCACCGAAAGCCAGCTCATCGCCACCGGACTCCAACGCTGCAACGTCACGACCAACGAAGGCGGCACCATCGCCGAGGAGAACCTCGCCAACTACGCCGCCGATCGCGTCCAGACCCTCGGCTGGGTGTACCTCGGGCTCACCACCAACTGCGCGCAGTGCCACGACCACAAGTTCGACCCCATCACCCAGAAGGACTACTATTCCCTGGCGGCGTTCTTCCGGAACACCACCCAGAAGGCCTTGGACGGCAACGTGAAGGACGGCCGCGGCCCGATCATCCACGTCCCGACCGACGCCGACCGCCCGCGCTGGCAGGCCCTGCCCGCCGAGATCCTCGCCGCCAACCAGGCCGTCGAAACCACGCGTAACGCCGCCCAGGCCGACTTCAAGCAGTGGCTCGCGACGGCCAAGCCCGCCGACCTCGACGGCGACCTGCCTTCCAAGGGACTCCTCGCGCATCTGAGCTTGGACGAAGGTCAGGGCGTGCCGGCCGGCACCAAGGCCACCGGACCCTTGAACTGGCAGAAGAACGGCCGCGACGCCGCGGCGCCCGTCTTCCGCAAGGACGCCACGCTCGAACTCGGCGACGTCGGCAATTTCCGGACCAAGCAGCCCTTCAGCGTGTCCGCCTGGGTGCGCGCCCCGAAGAGCGACGCGATCGTGACGCTCGCCGCCCGCATGGACGACGCGCGTGGCTCCCGCGGCTGGAGCCTCTACCAGATGGGCGGCACCGTCGGCTTCTACCTCGTCGCCGACTGGCCGAACGACGCGCTGGAAGTCGTCACCGCGAAGCCCGCGGCGAAACCGGACGTCTGGCAGCACGTGCTCGTCAGTTACGACGGCTCCGGCAAGGCCTCGGGCGTCCGGCTCTTCGTCGACGGCCAGGCGATCGAGACCAAGGCCAAGCTGAACAAACTCCGCAGCGACGTCCGGGCCGAGACCCCGACCAGGCTCGGACAGCGCAGCCAAAGCCAGGTCTTCGAGAACGGCTCCCTCCAGGACGTGCGTTTCTTCGGCCGGGCGCTCGCCGACCATGAGGCGATGCTCCTCGCGAAGGTCCCCAAACTGCGGCGTTACCTCGCCGGCAAGCCTGACGAACGCCAGAAGGGCCTCCTCCTCGAGCATTACCTCCTCACCCGCCGCGCCGACTTCCGCGAGGCCGGCGAGAAGCTCGCCCGCCTGACGGCCGAGCAGAAGGCCATCCGGGACCGCAGCCCCATCACCCACATCCAGGAGGAGCGCAAGGATACCATGCCCATGGCGAACATCCTCCTGCGCGGCGCCTACGACAAGCTCGGCGACAAGGTGGACGCCGCCGTCCCCGTCGCGCTCGGCCGGCTCCCGGAAGGAGCGCCCAAGAACCGGCTCGGCCTCGCCCGCTGGATCATCAGCCCCGAGAACACCCTGACCGCCCGCGTCACCGTCAACCGGATGTGGCAGGAACTCTTCGGCGCCGGCCTCGTGAAGACCAGCGAGGACTTCGGCATCATGGGCACCCTGCCCAGCCACCCCGAACTGCTCGACTGGCTCGCGGTGGACTTCCGTGAGAACGGCTGGGACGTGAAGCGCTTCTACCGCCTGCTCCTGACCAGCCGGACCTACCGGCAGGCCGCCGTGATCACGCCCGAGAAGCTCGAGAAGGACCGGGACAACACGCTGTTCAGCCGCGGACCCCGCTTCCGCATGGACGCCGAGATGATCCGCGACTACGCGCTCGCGGCGAGCGGCACCCTCTCCCCGCGGATGGGCGGCCCCGGCACCAAGCCCTATCAGCCCGAGAACATCTGGGAAGTCGTCGGCGTCGGCATCCAGCCTTACCGTCAGGACAAGGGCGAGAACCTCTACCGCCGCTCCGTCTACAACTACTGGCGGCGCATGGCGCCTCCCGCCAGCCTCGAGCTCTTCAACGCCCCGAGCCGCGAGGTCAGCTGCGTCCGCCGCGACCGGACCAACACGCCCCTCCAGGCCTTGGTCATGATGAACGACCCGCAGTACGTCGAAGCCTCGCGCCAGCTCGCGCAGCGCGCCCTGAAGCTCGGCGGCGACGACGCCGCGCGCCTCGACGCGGCCGCCGTGCGCCTGCTCTGCCGTCCGCTGCGCGCCGAAGAGAAGCAGGTGCTGCGCGAAGGCCTCGCGCACTTCCGCGCCCACTACTCCGCCCGCCCGGCCGACGCCGAAGCCCTCCTGAAGGTCGGCGACTCGCCCGCCGACGCCGCCCTGCCGAAACCCGAGCTCGCCGCCTGGACCATGGTGTGCAGCCAGATCCTCAACCTGGACGAAGTCCTCAACAAATAAGCCCATGTCCCTCCTCGAAGAATGGAACACCCTGCGGACCCGCCGCCAATTCCTCGGCGCCGGGGCGAACACGCTCGGCGCGGCCGCGCTCGGCTCGCTGCTCGGCAGCGCGCTCGCCGAAGCCGCGCCCGGGGCCGTGAAGCCCAACCATGCGCCCAAGGCCAAGCGCGTCATCTACCTCCACATGGTCGGCGGTCCCTCGCAGATGGACCTCTTCGACCACAAGCCGCTCATGAAGGAGATGTACGACAAGGACCTGCCGGCGAGCATCCGCCAGGGGCAGCGCCTGACGACGATGACGAGCGGCCAGAATCGCTTCCCCATCGCGCCGTCCAAGTACAACTTCAAGCAGTACGGCAAGAGCGGCATGTGGATGAATTCCGACCTGCTCCCCAACCTCGCCAAGAACGCCGACGACATCTGCTGGATGCGTTCGCTGCACACCGAGGCCATCAACCACGAGCCCGCCATCTGCGCCATGCAGACCGGCAACCAGATCTCCGGCCGCCCGTGCATCGGCTCCTGGGCCTCCTACGGACTCGGGTCGGAGAATGACAACCTGCCCAACTTCGTCGTGCTGATCGCCACGCCGACGAACCGCGCGCAGGAGCAGGCCATCTCGGCCCGCCTGTGGTCCAGCGGCTACCTGCCCGGGGAGCACTCCGGGGTGTCCTTCCGCAGCAAGGGCGACCCGATCCTCTTCATCAACAACCCCGACGGCGTGCCGGACGACGTCCGCAAGCGTACCATCGACGGCATCAACCAGCTGAACCGGCTGAACTACCAGGCGGTCGGCGACCCGGACATCCACACCCGCATCAAGCAGTACGAGATGGCCTTCCGGATGCAGGCCTCCGTGCCGGAACTCACCGACCTCAGCAAGGAGCCCGAGTCGACCTTCAAGCTCTACGGCGAGGAGGCCCGCAAGCGCGGCAGCTTCGCGAACAGCGTGCTCATGGCGCGGCGCCTCACCGAACGAGGCGTGCGCTTCGTGCAGATCTACCACAACAACTGGGACCACCATGCGAACGTCAATGGACGCATGCCCAGCCAGTGTCGCGACATCGACCAGCCCTGCCACGCGCTGATCGAGGACCTCAAGCAGCGCGGGATGTTCGACGACACCCTCATCATCTGGGGCGGAGAATTCGGCCGCACCATCTACAGCCAGGGCGGCCTTTCGCGCGACAACTACGGCCGCGACCACCACCCCCGCTGCTTCACCATGTGGATGGCGGGCGGCGGCGCCAAGGCCGGCCAGATCTACGGCGAGACCGACGATTTCAGCTACAACATCGTCAAGGACCCCCTCCACATCTCGGACTTCCACGCCACCGTCCTGCACCTCCTGGGCTACAATCACGAACGCATGACCTACAAGTTCCAGGGCCTCGACCAGCGGCTCACCGGGGTCGAACCCAGGAAGGTCATCAAGGCCCTGCTCGCCTGAGACCCCGGGCCGGGGAGGACCGTCGCCCCCGGCCCGACATTCGCCGCGAAACCCGGCTAAGGCGGTCGTCGCTTGCTAAAACAACCCCTCAGGCTACCCATTCCCGTACACTCGCATGCGCCTGCTCCGCCCATCCCTCCGTTGGACCACCCTCGGCCTCTGCCTCCTGGCAGCGTATCTGCCGGCCGCCGACGACGCCGCCTGGCTCCAGGCCAAGGGCACCCTCCTCTTCCACGACGCCTTTGAGCGGGAAGAGACCGGCACCGGGCTCAAGGCCATCGGCAACGGCTGGGAGAGCGCGACCGCCGACCGCGTCCCGCAGATCAAGCAGGCCGACCTGGACGGTGGCGTGATGAAGGTCGCCAGCGCCACCAAGGAGGCCGGCCATGCCGCGCACATCCATCATGACGCCGGGTTCGCCGACGGAGGCGTCATCATACGCTTCCGTTTCCCCGGCCTGAACAAGTCCGAAGGCCTCCAGCTGGGCTTCGTCGACCGCGCGCTCAAGGGCGTCCACGCCGGGCATCTCGGCTACGCGGTCCTGGCGCCGACCACCTTGACCCTGAGGGACAGCATGACCGGAGAGATGAACCTTGAGATCCGCAAGCAGCGGGCCGAGGCCGCCGCGGCGGGCAAGAAGATCACGCCCGAACTCGAGGCGATGCTCAAGACCAAGGCGAAGGTCGTGCCCTTCAAGGCCGACAACGAATGGCATGTCCTGACGCTCGTCACGGAAGGCGACGAGATGCGCTGCTCGCTGGACGGCAAGCTCCTCTCCGCCCACCGTTCGCCCGGCTTCGCGCATGACAACAAGCGCTGGTTCAGCTTCCTCGTCGGTTCGACCGTCTGGATCGACGACGTCAAGATCTACAAAGTCCGCTGATCAACCCGATGCGTCTGCCACTCTTCCTCCGCGCCTTCGGCGCCTGCGCGCTGTTCCTGACGGCCGACCCTGTCCGCGGCGCCGAGAGCGTTCCGCCGGCCCAAGCCGACGTCGTCGTGTACGGGGCGACCCCCGGAGGCTTCTGCGCGGCCATCGCGGCGGCCCGGGAAGGCGCCAAAGTCGTCCTCATCGAGCCCACCGCCCACGTCGGCGGACTCAACACCGGCGGCCTCAGCAGCAGCGACTCCCATCATGCCGTCCGGAGCACCCTGCGCGGACTCTTCGCGGAATGGCACCGCCGCATCGCGGCCGACTACGCCGCGCGCGGCGTGAAGCTCCCTTATGACCTCGCCGCGGCCGACGCCGCCGTCTGGACCTACGAGCCCCACGTCGCCGCGCGGGTCACCCAAGCCATGCTGGCGGAAGCCGGCGTGACCGTGCTCACCGAACAACCGCTCGTCGAGGTGGAGAAGGAAGACGCCCGCCTCACCCGGATCACGACCACGGGCGGACGGCACGCCGCCAAGGTGTTCATCGACGCCACCTACGAGGGCGACCTCATGGCGAAGGCCGGCGTCTATTGGCGCCTCGGACGCGAAAGCCGCGATGAGTTCGCCGAGCCCTTGGCCGGCCGCCAATACCTCAGGCCGAAGCTCGCCATCGACGGCTTCGACGGCAACGGACTCCCCCTGCCCTTCATCAGTTCGATCCGACCCGGCCGGGAGCAGGAAGGCGAGGAAAGCGTCATGGCCTACGGCTTCCGCCTGTGCGTCACCACGGATCCCGCGAACCGCATCCCGTTCCCGGAGCCCAAGGAATACGACCCGGCCCGCTTCGAACTCGCCCGTCGTTACTTCAAGAAATACCCCGACGCGCCGTCGCCGTGGGAGCTCCGCCCCTTGCCCGGCAACAAGTTCGACGCCGACCATGCGACGGACGCCGGCTTCTCCATGGAACTCGTGGGCGAAGCCGCGCCATGGTGCCACGCCGACGCGGCCGGGCGCGCCCGCCTGTGGGAGAAGCATCGCCAGTACACCTTGGAGTTCTACCGGTTCCTGACCACCGATCCGGCCGTCCCGGAGAAGGTCCGGACCTCCGTCGCGGCGCTCGGCCTCTGCCGGGACGAGTTCACCGCCACCGGTCATTGGTCGCCGCAGCTCTACGTGCGCGAAGGACGGCGCATGATGGGACGCCATACCCTGACCGAGAAGGACGTCTTCGTCGAAACCGCCAAGGAAGACTCCATCGCCGTCTCCTCCTTCCCGGTCGACTCCCATGACTGCCGGCGCGTCGCCCTGCCGGACGGAGTGGTGAACGAAGGCGCCATCCCGCCCGTGCGCATGCCCGGACGCGAGCATGGTTACGCCTTCCAGGTGCCTTACCGGGCGATCACGCCCGCCGCGGACGAGTGCGCCAACCTCCTCGTCCCCGTCGCGCTCTCGGCGACGCACGTCGCCTACTGCTCCCTGCGCATGGAACCCACCTGGATGACGATCGGCCAGAGCGCCGGCATCGCCGCCGCGCTGGCGGGACGCGCAGGCGTCTCCGTGCAGGAGCTGCCCTACGACAAGCTCCGCGAGCGCATCCTCGCGCAGGACATCGTGCTGGACCTCCCGAAACTCCCGGCCATCGCGGCCCCCAAGTGATGAGACGTCTGCTCCTGCTCGGCTGCCTGGCGCTCCTCGCGGGCTGCTCGTCGACCCGGCGAGAGCCCAAGGCCTCGGAGCCAGACCTCGTTCCCGCCGGCTGGGACGCCAAAGCCGCCGGCGACCAGGTGCTGGCCGGACTTTTCAAGGCCACCGGACCGGCGATCCGCGGCGCGGACGACGCCCGCTTCGTCATCGTCGGCGACCGCGCCTACGTCGTCGCCGCCGTCAACGAGCGCGAGGCCGGAGCGGACCCGGACCGTCCGTTCGTCTACGCCGCGCTTTCGATCGTCGACCTGCGCAACGACAGCCTGCTGGACATGATGACCATCGCCCGCTCCGAGCAGGCCTTCGCGAACGAGACCTTGCCCGTCGGCGCCTGCGTCGCGCCGCGCATCCGGCAGGTCGGACCCAAGACGCTCCGCTGCTGGTTCCGCAGCGAGCAGCCCGGCAAGCGCATGGGACGGAGCTATCATCGCGATTTCGACCTCGGCACGCTGACGTTCGCCGACGCCATCCATGCCGCGACGGGCGAGGACGTCGAAAGCCTGCGAACTCCCGGCCCGGAGGCAGCACTCGCCTCGGCGGCCGTGCGTGCCGACATCGAAGGCCAGCCCACCGGAGGCAGGTTCGGAGGCATCTACTACCTCGGCTGGCAGGAACGTGCGCCGGTCGGCGGCCCTGGCCGCGGGGCCTTCAACATCGACGTCTCGCGCGATGGCAGGAACTGGGAGCGCAAATACCGCATCGAGACCGACCGGACCTTCCGCAACCCCAGCTTCGCGGAGAACCACGGCGCGATCTGGCTCAGCGTCACGCAGGGAGACGAAGGACGGCGGGAACGCATCATGTTCGGACGGCTGGAATAAGCCCGGCCGGGGAATTCAACTATACGGTGGCGGACCGGCCCGGCATCCCCATCGTCGCGCCAACGGCCCACCGATGACCTGGCTCAGCGAGCACACCCTCCTCCCCGACTCGGGACTCATCCTCGCGCTGGCCCTGCTCGGCGCGATGTGCATCGGACTGTCGAAGGCCGGCCTGTCCGGCACGGCCACGCTCAACGTCGTCCTCATGGCGAAGATCTTCGGCGCCATGCCCTCGCTCGGGATCGTGCTGCCCTTGCTGATCGTCGCCGACCTCATGGGCTACCTCCTCAACCGCGAAGGCGGCAGCTGGCGGCAGATCCTGCCGATGATCCCGGCCGCGGTCGTCGGCGTCTTCGTCGGCTGGCTGCTGCTCGACCGCGTCGACAACCACGACGCCCGGATCGTCATCGGCGTCCTCATCCTCGCCCTCCTCGCCTTCAACCTCGTGCTGAAGCACGCCCGCGAACGCCTGGTCGCGCTGACCAGCCACCGCAGCTTCCGCTGGGGCATGGGCGGGGTCGCCGGCGTCGCCACCATGCTCGCCAACGCCGCCGGGCCCGTGATGACCGTGTACCTGCTCGCCCAGCGCCTGGAGAAAAAAGAGCACCTCGGCGTGTTCTGCCGTTTCTTCCTCTTCATCAACCTCTTCAAACTGCCCTTCAGCGGCAACCTCGGCCTCGTCACCGGCCCCTCCCTGATGACGAACCTCGTCCTGCTTCCGGGAGTCATCGCAGGCATCGTCCTGGGCTGGCAGCTCCTACGCCGCATGCCGCAGGACGCCTTCGAGACGGCGTTGGCCTGGCTGACGGCCTTCGCGGCGGTCTGGCTGATTATCGGCTGACCCTTGACTCCGCCCGGAGGCGAAGCGGAATGGGCGTCCCAACAGGCGGTCAAATCCGTCCGCGAACCTTTACCTCGTTCGATTGTCCCATAATTTCCGAACCTTCATCCTTGTCCCGACCATGTCCGCCCGCGCCCTCCTCCTCGCCGCCCTCCTCACGGGCGGAGCCGCCCAGGCGGGAGCCGTCGACCCCAAGGATGCCGCCTACTTCAAGTCGGACATCAGGCCGTTGCTGTCACTCTATTGCCAGGAATGCCACAAGGCGGGCAAGGAAGTCGACTTCCTGAAGATCAAGGACCTCAGCGAGATCCACTCGCAGCGCGGCAACCTCCGCAGCGCGGTGGACCAGCTGCGGAACCGCACCATGCCGCCGCCCAAGGACGACCAGCCCAGCGAGGCCGAGCGCCGGCTGCTCGCGGACTGGCTGGAGCGCGTCCTCCGTGCGACCGCGAGCGAGATGGGCCCCTACGCGGGCACCGTCACCGCCCGGCGTCTCAACCGGCTCGAATACGACAACACCATCCGCGACCTGCTCGGCCTGCAGATGAAATTCTCGAAGACCTTCCCCTCCGACGGCGGCGGCGGCGAGGGCTTCGACAACAACGGCGAGACCCTCTACCTTCCCGTCATCCTCATGGAGCGGTACCTGGACGCCGCCGAGGACATCGTGGACGAGTCGATCATCGTCCCCGAGACCCGCCGGAAGTTCACCCCGGCCGATTTCGAGCCCGCGCCGGACGCCCCGAAGTCCGACCTCCTGAAGACCGGCCAGCAAGCCTCGGTCTTCTTCCCCGTCACCATGACGGCCCCGCACCTCCTGACCCTGAAGGCCAAATCGGCCGGTCCGACCGACGCCAAGCTCCTGCTCAAGGTGGACGGCATCGCCGCCCAGTCGTTCGCCGTCCCGGCCGGCGCCGAGAAGACCTTCGACCTCCAGCTGCAGTTCTTCCGGGGCACCCATCGCCTGACCTTCGTCGCCGAAAGCGGCGCCGCGAACCTCCTCGGCATCGAGCTGGCCGACAAGCCCAAGGCCGCCACGCCCGAGAGACGCGAGGCCCATCGACGCCTCCTCGGCGCGCACAGCAGCGCTTCGCTCGCCGGCAAGTCGCCGGAGGAACGGCGCGCCGTCGCCTCGGCCCTCCTCCAGAAATTCGCCCGCCTGGCCTACCGGACGCCCGTCGGCGAGAAAGACATCGCCAAGAACCTCGGCCTCTTCGACCGCTCCGCCGCCCGCGGCGAGAACTTCGAGACCTCCATGAAGCTCGCCCTGCGCGGCATCCTCGCCTCGCCGCGCTTCCTCTTCCGGATCGAAAAGGACCACCGGGAGCCCGGCGTCCGCCCGCTCACCGACCATGAACTGGCCGTGCGCCTTTCGTACTTCCTCTGGAACAGCACGCCCGACGCCGCGCTGAACGCGCTCGCCGACGCCGGCAAGCTGAACAACCCGGCCACCCTGAACGCGCAGCTCCAGCGCATGCTCGCGGACCCCAAGGCCGACTCCTTCATCCAGAACTTCACCGAGCAGTGGCTCGGGACGAAGGCCGTGGGCGACACCGTCCCGCTCTCGCCCGAGGCGCCGGACTCCAAGGACATCTATTCCAAGGAGATCGGCGCGGACATGCGCAAGGAGGCGATCGCCATGATGGATCACCTCATCCGCGGCGACCGTAGCCTGCTGGAACTGATCTCCGCCGACTACAGCTTCATCAACGGGCGCCTGGCCGAGTATTACGGCGTCCCGGGCGTGAAGGGGAAGGAATTCCGGAAAGTCGTCCTGAAGGACAACCACCGCGGCGGCGTCCTCGGCCTCGGCGCGGTGCAGATGGTCACCTCGCCCGGCCTGCGGACCAGCCCGGTCCTCCGCGGCGCCTGGGTGCTCACCACGCTCATGGGCACGCCGGTGCCGGCGCCGCCCGCCAACATCCCGCCGCTCGAGAACGCCAAGGCCGGCAAGAAGAAGCCGAGCGCCTTCTCCATCCGGGAGAAACTCGAGATCCACCGGGCCGACGCCACCTGCGCCTCCTGCCACAACGTCATCGACCCCATCGGCTTCTCGCTCGAACACTTCGACCGCGTCGGCCGCTGGCGCGACGTCGACGAGAAGGGCAAGCCCATCAGCGCCTCGGGCGTCACCGCCTCCGGACAGGCCTTCCAGGGTCTCGACGAGTTCAAGGCGTTGCTCCTGACGCGCAAGCGGGACTTCGCCCGGCAGATGACCTCCAAGCTGCTCGGCTACTCCCTGGGACGCAGCCTCGTGGACCGCGACGACGGCACCATCGAAGGCATCGTCGACCGCCTGGAAGCCGGCGACTTCAAAGCCCAGACCTTGCTGCGCGAGATCGTCCTGAGCACCCCGTTCCGCAACCGGAACGAGCTGACCGTCGTCACCACCCCCGCGCAGAAGCCGGCCAAGGCCGAAAAAGCGCCGAAATAAGCCCGGCATCTTCACGCAACCACGATTTGCTTTCTCGGCCCGCCGCGCCTCAATCTGACTTCCGAGACCAAGACCATGTTCCGCCCCATCTCCCGACGAACCATGCTCCGCGGCTGCGGCGCCGCCATGGCGTTGCCGCTGATGGAGGCGATGATCCCGAAGGCCAAGGCTGAACAGCAGCTCGCCAAGCCCCCGCTGCGCACCGGTTATTTCTTCATGCCCAACGGCGTGAACGAGAAGCGCTGGCGCCCCGAGGGGAACGGCGAGAAATACGAGCTCTCCCCCACCCTGGCCCCCTTCAAGAACGTCCGGGACAAGCTCATCGTCCTCGAGAACCTCACCAACCAGCGCACCGCCGGACGCAACGGCCACTGGCCCAAGGTCCCGGCCTGGCTGCATGGCGGCTTCGTGAAGCGCAACGCCGGCAGCGACATCGACGTCGGCGGGGTTTCCGCCGACCAGATCATGGCCGACGAAATCGGCAACCGCACCCCGCTGCCGAGCTTCGAACTCGGCCTCGAACCCACCCGCTCGGGCGTCGACAACGCAGGCGGCGGCTTCGCCATGCTGTACGGCTCGCACCTCGCTTGGCGCGACCCCCACACCCCGGTCCCCAAGGAGATCGTCCCCCAGCTCGCCTTCGACCGCCTGTTCCGGACCGCTTCGGCGGGACCGGTCGTCTCAGGCTTCAACCCGAACCAGGCCGCCGTCACCAACGCCCTGCAGCGCGACGACCTCAGCGTCCTCGACGCCGTCAGCGAGGACCTATGGCTCATCAAGGGCAAGATCAGTTCGGCGGACAAGGTGAAGCTCGACGAATACCTGGAGTCCGTGCGCGCGGTCGAGAAGCGCATCGAGAATTCCCTCAAGCCCCAGAAACGCTGGATCAACCAAGGCCGCTTCGACCTGCCCCGCCCCGGCCCCGGCATCCCGCCGGACCATCGCGAGCACGTCCGCCAGATGCTCGACATCCTCGCCCTGGCCTTTTGGTCGGACTCCACGCGCATCAGCACCTTCATGATCGGGGACGCCCAGTCCACCCGTCGCTTCGAATTCTTGGACGGCGTGAACAACATCTGGCACGGCCTTTCGCACCACCACAACGAGGCCGCGACCATCGCCCAGTACACCAAGGTCATCGAGTGGAACGTCGCCCAGTTCGCCGGCTTCTGCGAACGCCTCCAGTCGCTGAAGGAGGGCGAGTCGAACGTCCTCCAGAACAGCCAGCTCCTCTTCGGCTGCTCCATCCGCGACGGCAACAAGCACGACATCGACGACCTCCCCCTGCTCCTCGCGGGCGGCGGCGCCGGCACCATCCGCTCGGGACGTCGCATCATCTCGCCGAAGAAGACCCCCATGTGCAACCTGCACCTCGCCATGATGGAGCGCATGGGCGTCAAGAAGGACAAGTTCGGCGACAGCAACGGCGTCCTGCAGCTCAGCTGAGCCGGCGGCCGGCTCATTCCGAAGGTGACGAGGAACCCTCCGCCCGCGGAGGTGTCTCCAAGGTGCTGCGACCGCGTGGCGATCCTCCACGCCGGCCGTCCTACCCTAACCCCATGCGCCTCCCCCTCGCCCTGCTTCTCCTGCCCGCCCTCGCCACGCTATCAGCGGCCGACACCCCCAAGGCGGCCCAGCCGGCGCCCAAGGTCGCGAAGAAGCCGGACCGTCCGTCGCCGCCCACCCGGGCTTATGATGCGCCGGGAGCGCCGGCGTTCGTCCGGCTCGAAGGCAAGACCACGCTCGCCGACGGCAACTATCTGATCGGACCCGACTACGTGGCCGCCCCGGAGACCAAGTCGGTCGACGGCGTGCCCCGGGGGAAGATCATCCAATTCCAGATCGATTCCAAGACCACGCAGCGTTTCAACCCCGGGATCGCCCGGAGCGAAGCGGGCGTGCCGGACCCCGCCAACCCCAAGACCCTCATCGTCAAGACGCACCCGATCGACTACCAGCGCACCATCACCGTCTACACCCCGGCGCAGTACGTCCCGGGCACCGCCGCCCCGCTGCTCGTCGTGCACGACGGCCCCGGCCTCGGCAAGCCGGACCAGAACCTCCCGCGCATCCTCGACAACCTCATCGCGCAGAAGCGCATCCCCGCCCTCGTCATGGTGCAGATCGCCAACGGCGGCGGCGACGCGCAGGGGCATGAACGCGGCAAGGAATACGACACCATGTCCGGCCTCTTCGCGGAATACATCCAGCTCGAGGTGCTCCCGCTGGTCGAAAAGAAAGCCGGCGTGAAGCTCACCGCGGACCCTGACAAGCGAGCCACGATGGGCGTCAGTTCCGGCGGCTCGGCGGCGCTCATCATGGCCTGGTATCACCCCGAATGGTTCCGGCGCGTCCTCACCCTCTCCGGCACCTTCGTCAATCAGCAGTGGCCCTTCGACCCCGCCACGCCTGGCGGCGCCTGGGATTTCCACGAGACCCTCATCCCGCAGAGCGAACGCAAGCCCATCCGGGTCTATCTGGCGGTCGGCGACCGCGACAACTTCAACCCCAACGCCATGCGCGACGGCATGCACGACTGGGTCGAAGCCAACCACCGCATGGCGAAGGTCCTGAAAGCCAAGGGCTACCCCTACCAGTATTTCTTCTGCCAGAACGCCGGCCACGGCATCGGCAACGCCCGCCCCCAGATCCTGCCTTCGGCCCTCGAATGGCTCTGGCAGGGGACCGTACCGGCCGCCCGCTGACCCGCGCCGTCCCTCATCGGCAGGGCCGTCGGACCTCATGCCGACAACCCTGAGGAAACGCCCCAAACGGGGCGGTGGTTGGCTTAATAGGCCGATGCCGACAGCCTGTCACCCGAGGCGAAATTCTCATTCAGTCTCGAAACCCGCCGCCCGCGGGATTGTCTCATCTTCAACCCCTTTCGTCATGTCCGTTTTCCGAAGCCTCTCCCTCCTGATAGCCGTGGCTGCCGTCGACGTTTCGGCCGTGGACTTCAACCGCGAGGTCCGCCCCATCCTGGCCCAGCATTGCTTCGCCTGCCATGGCATGGACGAACATTCCCGGAAAGGTAAGCTCCGGCTCGATCTGCCGGAATCCGCCCACGGCAAGGGCAAGTCAGGAGAGACCGCGATCGTCCCCGGCAAGCCCGACGACAGCGAGATCATCAAACGCATCTTCTCGACCGACGACGAGGACGTGATGCCTCCGCCGGAGAGCAAGAAGCCCATGTCGGCCAAGGATAAGGCCATCCTGCGCGCCTGGGTCGCGGAAGGCGGAATCTATCAGGCGCATTGGGCGTTCTCCGCCCCCAAGCAGGCGCCGCTGCCCCGGAAAGACCTCCACCCCATCGACGCGTTCGTCCGGGCGCGGCTCGACCAGCTGGGACTGCAACCCTCGCCGGAAGCCGACCGCTACGGCCTCATCCGCCGCGTCTCGCTCGACCTCACCGGCGTCCCGCCCACGCCGGAAGAAGCCGACGCCTTCGTCCGTGACACCTCACCGGACGCCTACGAAAAACTCGTGGACCGGCTGCTCGCCTCGCCCCGTTACGGCGAACGCTGGGCCCGCCGCTGGCTCGACCTCGCGCGTTACGCCGACACCAACGGATTCGAGAAAGACCGGCCGCGCACCATCTGGCCTTACCGCGACTGGGTGGTGAAGGCGCTCAACGCCGACCTCCCCTACGACCAGTTCGGCATCAAGCAGCTCGCCGGCGACCTCCTGCCCGGCGCCACCCCGGACGACATCGTCGCCACCGGCTTCCACCGCAACACCATGCTCAACGAGGAAGGCGGCATCGACCCCAACGAATACCGCTTCTACTCCATGGTCGACCGCGTCGGCGCCACCGGCGCCGCCTGGATGGGCCTGACGATGAACTGCGCCCAGTGCCACACGCACAAATACGATCCCATCCTGCACACGGATTATTTCGGCGTGATGGCGCTGCTGAACAACGCCGACGAGCCCACCTACCACATCCCCCCGGCGAACCTCGCCGAACTCCAGGCCGAGCACGCGCGCAAGGTCGCGCAGGCCGAGGCCGCCCTGCCCGGCAAGTTCCCCGGCGGCGCCGCCGCGCTGGAAGCCAGGCTCGACGCGTGGATCGCCGCGGAAGCCAAACGCGCGGCCAAGTGGGAGATCGTCCGTCCCGGCGCGATGAAGTCCACCATGCCCAAGCTCGAGGTCCAGTCCGACGGCTTCATCCTGGCGGGAGGCGACAGCACCAAGAGCGACGTCTATGACCTCACCTTCGACCGACCGCTCCGCGGCGTCACCGCGATCCGGCTAGAAGTCGCCGACCATCC
>JACCDV011015132.1_pt1 | contig 21684 bp, 17 predicted proteins | sample 7446131 | NCBI WGS metagenome assembly JACCDV01 (sample SAMN15323448, study PRJNA562643) | freshwater metagenome | isolation source: river surface water | place: USA:Blue River Watershed | collected 2017-08-17
AGAATAGCGGTTTTGACTGGCAATTGCACCTTTCTTCACAGATATTTAGATTAGCCCTAGCGAATTTTTTCTGATTGGGTTAAGTTTAACTGGTCGTAGCTGTTACCAGTCTGTAGCAGGGACGAGCAGAATTCTCAAATCAAAGTCGGAATGACTTGGTCAAAATAATAAAAATTCAGGACACGGGGAGATCTTATGAAGAAGCTTCTAGTTAGCCTAGCTGTAACCAGTGCACTTGGACTGGCCGGCTGTGGTGATTCGCTTCAAGATATTAAAACAGATACGGCGCAGAATAATGAAGTGCTGGTACCATTAAGCCGGGTTGTGTTTGACCCAACAGCGAGCAAAGTGTCGGTTCCAAACGACTTATTGTTCCAAGGCAGCACCGATGGCACTTTAGTGATGCCTGGTGAAAGTGCAACGACACCGAATTTTGCTGACCCACAAACTGCACTCGGTGCACTTGATGGTTGGTCGACACAAAACCCATTTGCGATCGAATTATCTATTGCGGGTGGGTACAGTCTGGATGCGACAACCGCAGCTCGTCCAGATGCGGTGCGCGTGGTTGAAGTATTGATGGGTGATCCAGCATCGACAGACGCAACATGTAAAACAGTTCCTCGTGGCGTCGCATGTAAAGCAGTGGCACAACTGACGTGGGGTACTGATTTTATCACCCGCGCAACCGGCAATAATGTGGCAGTTATTCCATTAAAACCGTTAAAGCCTGCCACGACGTATATTGTGGTATTAACCAATGTATTAAAAGACAGCGGTGGACGCTCAATAGCGCCTAGTACCACCTATGAACTGGTTAAACAAGATTTAGCGACATTGCCGTTAGGTTCAGAAGCACAACGTGCGTTACAAGGAGTGATCAACTCCTACGAAAATGCGGTATCGCAAGTAAACATTGCCAAAGATAGCATTATTTACACTGCGGCAATGACCACTCAATCCACTGCAAACGTGTTAGCAACCGTGAAAAAGCTGATGCTGCCAAGTGCCTTGAATGGTAACAAAGCGCCAAGTATCACAGATATGGCTGATACGTCTTTGTTGGTTTCCAACCTGTTATTCCCAGGTCAAACAATTCCTGATAATCCAGCAGATCCTCGCTTTATGTTTAAGCTGGCTAAGGTGTATTCGGGGACTATTGCACTGCCGTATTATTTAAACGTACCGTCCGCTACTAATCCGACGGCACCAGTGACTACCAACTGGGCAGCGCGTTGCGATAGCGGAGCTATCATTGCAAGCTTAAGTGCGACCCAAGTTGCCGCCCTAGAAGCTGGCATCAAAGACCCAGCACAAGCAGCTAATGATGCGTATTGTAAAGGTGCAAGCGGTGGCGCATTACGTGATTTTGGCTTAGATAAAGCACGTCATCTAAGCAAATTCAACGCTATTCCAAAACCACAATCGACTCAGACCTTAAAAGTACAGATCACAGTGCCAAACGCTGCTTATGCCGCCGCGGTGCCGACAGTGGCTAAGCCTGCTACAGGTTACCCTGTGGTGATCCTGCAACATGGTATTACCTCTTGTAAGGAAAACATGTTAGCCATAACGGGTGCTTTGTCTGCGCGTGGTTTTGCCACTATCGCCATCGACCACCCACTGCATGGTAGCCGCGGCTTTGATGTCAATGGCGACTCAGTGGATGACATCAACGCGTCAGGCGCAAGCTGTGGCAAGGCTGGTGACGCAACTGTTTACATGAACCTGTCGAGCCTGCTGACGGCACGTGATAACGTGCGTCAAAGTATCGCCGATATGTTGGGCTTGCGTTTAGGTATCAATTTTAACAACCAACCAGGCTTGTTAAATACCACCGATGTGCAGTTCCTTGGCCACTCATTAGGTGCAATTACTGGGACTAGCTTTGTCGCGTTAGCCAATACACCAACCGGTCTTGGCGCGACAGCCGATGGTTTGTACGCCATCAAGTCTGATATCCAAGCGATGCCGGGCGGTGCGTTAGCCAACTTCCTGTTAGAGTCGGGTTCATTTGGTAACTTGATTAAAGCCAGCGTGATTTTAGGTTCATCATCTCTGTCGACCGAGTTCAAAGCCTATGTCGCAGCTCAGCCAGCTTGTGCCAGTGCAACTACGACGGCAGCGTTTACCAACTGTGCCGCGACCCAAGTTAATAGCTACTTAGCGAAGCTGACAGCCGACGGTAAAACAGCAACGCTTGCCGCTATCACGTCAACCTTGACGCAGTTTGCATTTGCCGGCCAAACGATTTTGGATGCAGCCGATGCGAACAACTATGCGAGCATGTTAGTTGCGACCAAAACGCCAACTCACATTATTGAAGTGGTCGGTGATGGTACAGCTGCGAACAAGTCAGACCAAGTGATCCCAAATCAAACGGCCAATATGCCATTAGGTGGCACAGAACCTCTGGCCAAATTGCTGGGTGCTAAATCTATTCCTGCAACAGCGGGTGGCTATGCCGTCGATGGAACTGTGATTGCACGCTTTAATGCAGGTGACCACGGTTCTATCCTGTCCCCGACAGCAAGTGCTGCCGCGACCACAGAAATGCAGACACAAGCCGTGTCGTTCTTCTTAACTCGTGGTGCAGGTTTACAAGTAACCAACGCAGCGGTGATTAAAGGTCAATAACTGACAACTCTAAAAAAGTCGTTTGATTGCGGCTTTTTTATTCGAAATAAAGGCTCATGTCGCTGACAAGGGCCTTTGTTTTTTTTAAAGTGTTGGCTTTCTTTGTTTTGGAACATACCCATGGAATTTTTGATTGAATACGGTCTTTTCTTAGCCAAAACCATCACGATTGTAGTCGCTATTGGCGCTATCATCGTCATGGTGTTAATGGCGACGGTTAAACCGAAAGCCCGCAAAGGTGAGTTAATTTTTGAAGATTTATCGGCCGATCATCAAGATTTAGTGGCAGCGCTGCAGCAGGATTTATTAGATAAGAAGCAATTTAAGGCGTGGCAAAAACAGCAGGAACAGCGGGAAGAGCCAACCAAGCGCCTGTTTGTCATTGATTTTGATGGTAGCGTCGATGCGCATGAAGTAGAGCAGCTACGCGAAGAAGTTACTGCAGTGCTGGCTGTAGCGACCAAGGATGATGAAGTCTTGTTGCGCTTGGAAAGTGGTGGTGGCGTGGTGCATGGCTACGGCTTAGCTGCATCGCAATTGCATCGTATTAAAAAACAGCAGATCCCACTGACCATCGCGGTAGACAAAGTCGCGGCCAGTGGTGGCTATATGATGGCCTGCTTGGCCGATAAAATCTTAGCGGCGCCTTTTGCTATTGTGGGCTCGATTGGTGTTGTTGCTCAGTTGCCCAATTTTCATCGGCTGCTGAAGAAAAATGACATTGATGTTGAACAATTTACTGCTGGCGAATTCAAGCGTACCGTGACCTTGTTTGCAGAAAACACCGACAAGGGCCGCGAGAAATTCCAGCAAGAGCTGGAACACACCCACGACCTGTTTAAAAACTTTGTCAAAGAGCATCGAGCTGTGGTGGACATTGATGACGTTGCGACTGGCGAGCATTGGTTTGGCTATCAAGCTTTACCGCTTAAGCTCGTCGATGAACTGACGACCAGTGATGATTACTTGCAAAGTAAATTGGCGACACACCAGCTGTTTCATCTGAAATACCAGCAAAAACGCAGTCTTGCTGAGAAAGCAGGCTTAGCTGCGGCGGTGGCCGCTAAAGCGGTTTGGTTAAACGCCGCAAAAATGGCGATGGGACGTTAAGATGGACGCACAGTTTTGGCATCAGGTCTGGGAAAAAAATCAGTTGGGGTTCCAGCTCGAGCAACCCCATCCGATGCTTGAACGTTTCGCATCGGTTTTTGAAAACGCCGAACAGATTTTTGTGCCATTGTGCGGCAAATCGCCTGATATGCATTTTTTGGCGCAATATGCACCGGTGTTTGGCGTCGACTTATCGGCTATTGCTTGTGCGGCGTTTTTTAGTGAAGCAGGCGCAGAACCGCTGACGCTAAGCAATGGCCATCTTCAGGGTAAAAACGTCACGTTGTGCCCATCGGATATCTTTCTAGTCGAGCCAGGCTGGTTAACAGGTTGCAAGCATATCTATGACCGAGCGGCGTTGATTGCGTTACCAGCTAACATGCGTGAGGATTATGCGGCGTTGTTAAAGCGTCTCGTGCCAAGCGCCAGCATGCTGTTACTGACTGTCGATTATCCACAGCATGAAATGGCGGGGCCGCCTTTTGCCGTCGATGAATCTGAGATCCGTCGCTTGTTTTCAGGCTGCGAGCTGCAATTGTTGGCCGAGCAAGACCTAACCGGACAAAAGTTTGCGCGACGTCTGTTGCCGGTGTCGCGATTAACTGAACAAGCGTGGTTATTGCGTTGGTAAAACCAATGTCAGATAAAATGAATCCATAAAAAAAGGGAGCCGATGCTCCCTTTGTGTTGTTATACAGAATTAATAATGCTCACCGGCTTTTGGATTGTTGTACACATCCAAATCTAAGCACTTTTCACTGCGACCAACCAAGCACGACACCATCGCATCGCCGGTGATATTTACGGCAGTCCGTGTCATATCCAGTAAACGGTCGATACCGATAATTAAACCAATACCTTCAATTGGCAGACCTACCGACGCAAGAACCATGGCAAGCATCACTAAACCGACGCCGGGTACACCGGCTGTACCAATCGAGGCGAGGGTCGCAGTTAAAATCACCATCAAATAGTCGGACAGACCTAAATCAATGCCATAGACCTGGGCGATAAACACCGTGGCGACACCTTGCATGATGGCTGTGCCGTCCATGTTGATGGTGGCTCCAAGTGGAATGGTAAAAGACGCAACACGGTTATCGACCCCTAACTTCTGTGTTGTGGTCGCAAGGTTGCTGGCGACAGTGGCATTACTACTGGATGTACTAAAAGCAAACAAAGCGGTTTCTTTCATTTTCATAAAAAATACCACTGGGTTTAAACGACCCACTAGAGCAACAAAACTGCCGTAAACGATGATGCCGTGGAACAAGAGCACAAAAATAACCAAGAAGAAATAATAAGCAAGACGTTCTAAATCGCTTAACTCCAATACGGTGAATTGTTTGGCCATGAGGCAAAAAACGCCGTAGGGTGAAAAATGCATCACAATTTCAACAAGCTTCATCACAATGCTGTTGAGATCTTCAAACATTAAGCGGATACGCTCGCCTGCAGGGCCACTTAGCGCAATTGCGATGCCGAACAACACTGCAAACACAATGATTTGTAGCATTTCACCTTTAGCCATTGCTTCAATTGGGTTGTTGGGGAACATGTTGATGAATACTTTGGCAACTGAAGGTGCTTCACCAGCGCTAAAATTAGTTTCTGTAGGGACGGCCACACCGGAACCAGGTTTTACAATCAACGCAAAACCGATGGCAATCGCAATTGCCAGTGCAGTGGTGAGGATATAAAGCAGCATGGTTTTACTGCCAATACGGCCTAAGGTTCGGATATCTTTTAACGAACTTGTGCCGCAAACTAATGACACAAACACCAGTGGCACCACCAACATTTTTAAGCTGGCAAGGAAAATTTGACCACCGACGAAGAACAAACCGTCGGCAAAGAATTCTTTCACCCCAAATTTAAATAAAGTGAAATCAACAATGTAGTCTCCACCTTGCGCAACAAATTTTAAAAAGCTCCCGACTAAGATGCCGAGAAACATCGCAATTAAAATCCGACTGGTAAGGGTTAATTTTGTATTTGTAGTCATTGTCGTAATTGGGTTATAACAGATGGTTAAGGGTGGCGTAATGTAGCAGGTTTTTATCTGCGTGAAAAATACTAGCGCTGCAGGGTTGTTAGGACGCGTGTTCCTTGCGATCTTCGTATACGATAACTGTGTGCATAATATCTAATTAAAAGAACTAGCTAGGGAGAGTCTTCATGCGAATCATCCGGCATTTTTTCGTCGTGTTGCTGTTGGGTGTGCTGTCCGCGTGTGGCGGCGGTGGAACCATCGGCGGTACAGACAATGGCTCGGGTACGACAACCTCGACAGTCGCACTTGGGTTGACTGACCAAACGGGCGCCAGTGTAAGCCGGGTTACTCGATTAAAACCGCTGACTATCAAGGCCACGGTGAAAACCAATGGTGTGGCCGCTTCAGGCAAGTTGGTAACATTCAAGTTAAACGATACATCCCTAGCTGCGTTTGACAATGATGCCGGCACAGCACAAACCAATGCCGATGGGGTTGCTAGCATTGGCTTAAAAGTGGGGAGTAAGTCTGGGGCAGGTACCATCACGGCCAGTTTATCCACGGGCGAATCTGCAACCATCACCTTTGAATCTGCTGGCGATAGCGCCGTTAATGATGTGCTAACGATTAGCCTCAGTTTAAAGAATGCGGCAGGGCAAACTGTCACGGCCTTAAGCAATGCCCAACCGGTAACAATCCATGCCCAAATCAATTCTTCCTTAGGCATTAGCCAAGCCAACAAGTTAATCACCTTTGCCATGTCTAATACGTCGCTGGCAAGTTTCGCTAATGGCACTGGTACGGCGCAAACCAATGCCACAGGGTTGGCAACGTTAGGATTGTCGGTTGGTAGTGTTAGTGGCTCTGGCGAATTGACAGCGACCTTGTCCTCTGGCGAGACCGCCAAACTAGTATTTGATTCTGCCGGCGATAAACCAACCGAGAACTATAACCTACGCTTGTCCTTGGTCGACGTTAGTGGCAATGACTCGGTGACCTTAAGTAAGCTACAACCGTTGAAATTGATTGGTGTCTTGACATCCCCCAAAGGTTTGTCGGTGAAAAATCAGCTGGTCAGTTTTACTGTCAACGACCCGACATTGGCAGAGTTTGGCGCAACCAGCGGTACGGCGTTGACTAGTGCCGATGGTGTGGTGCAAATGAGCTTAAATGTGGGCACTAAAAGTGGTAGCGGCACCGTGACTGCGGCTGTTGGCACCACCATGTTAGCAACCCAAAATTTCAATTCGGCCGGCGACAAACAAACCAGTGATTCGTTAACGATGACGATGACCTTAAAAGACAATACTGGTTTGGAAACCTCGGCGGTGTCCAATGCCAAGCCATTAACAGTGGCAGTGCAAGTGGTCTCCAAATTAGGCGTAAATCAAGCCGGCAAATTAGTGACTTTTGTACTTAATGATAAAGACTTAGGTTTTTTCAGCAATGCTGCAGGGACTGCCGAAACGGACGCGAACGGTATCGCGCGTATCACCTTAAGTGCAGGCACTAAAAGCGGTGCTGGATTAGTAACTGCCAGCATCTCAAGTCCTGCTGCTCAATCGGTGCAAAAAACCTTTACCTCGGCCGGTGACGGTGGGTTAGTTGATAGTAAACCTGTTGGCAGTATTGTGTTGTATTCCGATAAGTTGGCTCTTGGTACGGGTGTCAATGATAAAGTAGCGCTCACGGCGCTGGTGCGTGATCGCAACAACGTGCTGATGAAAGATGTCAAAGTGCAATTTAGTGCTGACAACGACGGTGTGTTGCAAGTTGAATCTGATGTGACTGGTGTCGACGGCACAGCCAAAGCTTTTCTAAGCAGCAAATCCAATTACACCTTGCGCGATATTGTGGTTACTGCAACGGCCGGTAGTGACAGTTTGAAACAGCATGTAACCATTCAAGTTGTCGGGAATACCTTAAGCATCGCAAGCGCCAATACCATTGTGCTTAATAGTGAAATGGAATTGAGCTTTGCCTTATTAGATTCTGAAGGTCGCGGAATTCCGGATGTACAGTTACAGCTAGTCTCGTCATTGGGAAATACCTTTAGTACCGCAACACCACGAACTGATTTAATTGCAGGTCGAGTCAAGGTCAAGTATAAAGCCTTGGTCGCAGGGGCCGGTACCGACCGTATTACGGTGTCTGCACTGGGTGTATCTTCGACCAAAGCCATTGAAATTAACCCTGATGAATTTGCGTTTACCTCAGCAGCGACCGATATCGTTGAAATCCCATTAAATACCGCGGCAAGTCAAAGCGTGTTGTGGAAGCGAAATTCAGCGCCTGTCGTAAATTCAGGTGTGCGTTTTGTCTCCACGCGTGGTGCAGTAGCCGCAACAGCGGGCGGTTTAGGTTCTAATGCCGTGACGGATACCACGACAGACAGCACGGGTACTGCGACGGTGTTCTTGCGCTCAAGCCAGTCAGGTTTAGCATTAATCGCGGCAGAGTCAACCAGCGCAACGCCTGCAATCACCACATCGCGTCTTGTCGAGTTTATCGCCACCGATGCCAGCAAAGTCGAAGTACAGGCAGTGCCAGCGCAAATTGCGACGGGGGAGTCTTCTACCATTCAAGCTGTGGTGCGAGATGCTTTGAATAACCCAGTTAAAAACAAAACCATCGTGTTTAGTTTAGAAAACAGTTTTGGTGGTCAGTTATCGCCAGTTACCTCCACCACCAATTCTCAAGGTATCGCCACCACCACCTTTACTGCGGATACAACTACCCCAGGCTCTGGCAATCCAGGTAATGTCACTGGTCTTCGTGTCAAAGCGGCGTTGGTCACTAACGAGGCTATCAGTGGTACTGGCACTGTATCGGTTGGTCAACGTACCTTGTTCTTCCGATTTGGTACGGGTAATAAAGTCGAGACTAAACAGCTATCGCTCTATTCCAAACAGTTTGCTGTCTTGGTTACAGATGCCTCGGGCAATGCAGTACCGAACCAATCCTTAAACGTTGCGGTGTATCCAAAACTTTATTCCAAAGGTATTTGGGCTCGTTATCCGGTCACAGGCTCATTTAAACGTTGGTTGGCAGTACGTTCAACCACTGCAGCCAACGACTGTGGTACAGAAGATATCAACAGAAATGGTATTTTAGATACCGGTGAAGATGCCAACAATGATGGGCAATTAACCCCAGGTAACGTGGTATCTGTTGAGCGCGTTATTACCGCCAATAGCGAAGGTATTGCTTACTTCAATCTGGTTTACCCACGCGAATATGCGCCATGGGTGGATATCCAAATTGTGGTCAGTGGCGCTGCAGGTGGTACTGAAAACCAAACCTATCGTGATTACACGCTGGATGTGTTAAGTGATGATGTCACGGATGAAACGGTGCTGCCTCCTGCGAACCCTTGGGGGTATGATGCGCCGTTTGATGAAACCACCAATACCTTCACAGCGAATGATTTCTGTACCATTCCTTAATCATCAAAAGCCCTCTTCGGAGGGCTTTTTTTTGCCCGTCAATTGAGCCTTTCGCTGCTATAAATGAACTCTATGCACTGTTAATGCATAACAAATCGTTGTGATTTTTCCAGTCGTTCCTTGGTAGATTGACAGTGAATAGCCGCTTGATATATCAGTAAAAGACACAGAAAGTTCATTGTTGGTAGAGCGTGAGTTTTCTATATAAGTTATTGATTTTAAACCTGTAAATGGGCTTATTTGCAGAGTGTTGAGCAAGGTTTTGCACGATAACCTTTGCCAAGGCGACGTAGCGCCTAAAATAGTTTTAAAAATATGTTTAAGCATAACTATGCATCATCATCGGGGAACTTATGACTGTAAATACCACATCAACCTTTGCTTTGTTTGAGCAGCTGTTATGTCCACCAGGCGATGGTGTATATACCGTCAATACGGCAAAAGAGCGAAAGCTGCTTCTGCGTGAGCAGTTGTATGGCAAGTCTTTAGATGCGCGCGAGGCGTGGTTAGCGTCGATGTCGCAACTTGCTCAACGAGCTGATCAGGCGGTGATATTAGGTGTGAGTTCCGATTGTGGTGGCGGCATTTTGCGTGGAGCCAATTGGGGCCCGCTGTTTCTGCGGTTAGCCTTGCTTGACGCGAACGCGCATGAATACCCTGCAGATTTGGGGGATGTCCGAGTGATCCCCCATTTATTACACGATAAATATTTAAATAATGACACCATCGCTAATTGTCGTCGGGCCTTGTATGGCGATGCTGCACAACAGCAACCTGTTAGCCCGTTATCGATCACCGAGTTGGTCTGTGATTTGTTCTACCAAACGTACCCAACCAGAGGCATATTTGGCATTGGCGGCGATCATTCAGTCAGTTATCCGCTGACACGGTCCTATTTACGAGCGCGCAAAGCCAACGGCATCCGTACCGCCATTATTCATTTTGACGCGCACACCGATTTGTTGGTAGAACGGCTAGGTATTGATTTGTGTTTTGGTTCTTGGTGCACTCATATATTGCAAGATTTGCCAGCGCCGTCACATTTGATTCAACTTGGTATCCGTAGTAGCGGCAAACCCAAAGCGCATTGGGAACAAACTTTTGGTGTGAAACAATATTGGGCTGATGATATACACCAACGTGGAGCCACGGATGTAGTGGCTGAGATCATCGAACAATTAAAGCAAAAACAGGTTGATGAGCTGTATGTCAGTTTTGATATTGATGCTTTGGATGCCACCATTGCATCCGCCACCGGGACTCCCGAGCCGGATGGTATGACGCTTGAGCAAGCACAACAGATCATCAAAGCGTTGGCGGCAGAATTTCCAATTGCCGCCGCCGACATGATGGAAATTGCCCCCTTTACCGATAGCTCGGGGCTGGGTGCTATCAGTACAAAAACAACGCTTGATGCAGCAGCGGCTTTAAGCTCACAACTACTGAACGCCATCAATATGCCGAAAAAATAACAAAAAACGCTGTCACAACGCAGTGTTGTGGACAACGAGGCGAGCTGGATAAAGTGGCTTAAAATGCTGTTTTATCCAGCAAACAGACCAAAGATATCGTCTTGCTGGTGACAATTGTGCATCTGACACTTGTCACAACCGCCGTTTACGGATATACGTTAAAAAGCAAAGAAGACTAGCAAAATTTTATAGGGACTCCTTCACACCAATGGCGAAATCTCTGGTCATCGTCGAATCCCCGGCAAAAGCAAAAACAATCAACAAATACTTGGGCGCTGATGACATCGTAAAAAGCTCCGTAGGTCATATCCGCGATCTGCCTTCGAGCAGTTCGAAGGATAAAACCAAATCCGCAGATACCAAGTTATCCAAAGCGGAGAAAGAGTATCAAGCCTTGGTTGACCGCATGGGGATTGATCCTGCAAACGGTTGGAAAGCCCGTTATGAAATTCTTGAAGGCAAAGAAAAAGTTGTCAAAGAACTAAAACAGCTTGCCGAAAAAGCCGACACCGTTTATCTGGCAACGGACTTGGACCGCGAAGGGGAAGCCATCGCGTGGCATTTGCAACAAATCATTGGTGGCAAGCCTGAAAAGTTTAAGCGGGTGGTGTTTAACGAAATCACTAAAAATGCCATCCAAAACGCGTTCAAAGAACCCGGTGAGGTCAATGAAGACCGCGTGAACGCTCAACAAGCGCGTCGCTTCCTCGATCGCGTGGTTGGGTTTATGGTGTCGCCACTACTTTGGAAAAAGGTCGCGCGTGGCTTGTCTGCTGGCCGAGTGCAGTCGGTTGCAGTGCGATTGGTGGTTGAGCGCGAGCGTGAAATTAAAGCATTTGTACCTGAAGAGTATTGGACGCTAGATGCGCTGACCCAGACTAGTCAAAAATCGCCACTGGCGCTTGAAGTCACTAAACAGGCGGGTAAAACCTTCCGTCCGGTCAATGAACAACAAACATCGGCTGCGGTCGCGTTGTTACAACGTGCCCAATTTACCGTGTTAGACCGTGAAGACAAGCCGTCAAGCTCAAAACCACAAGCGCCGTTTATCACCTCGACTTTGCAGCAAGCGGCCAGCACGCGGCTTGGCTATGGCGTGAAAAAGACCATGATGATGGCTCAGCGTCTGTATGAAGCGGGTCATATTACCTATATGCGTACCGATTCGACCAACTTGTCGGCAGAAGCGGTCAGTGCGGTTCGTGATTTTATCGGTCAACAATTTGGCGGCCGTTATTTACCTGCGGACCCTTTAAGTTATGGCAGTAAAGCCAATGCCCAAGAAGCTCACGAAGCGATCCGTCCGTCGGATGTCCACGTGCAGGCAAGTGCTTTAGGCGATATGGAAGCCGATGCGCGGAAGCTGTATGAATTAATTTGGCGGCAGTTTGTTGCCTGTCAAATGACCAACGCCTTATACGATGTCACCAATATCACTGTCCAAGCCGAGTCGTTTGAATTAAAAGCCAAAGGTCGCGTGTTGCGTTTTGATGGTTGGACACGCGTGCTACCGCAACAGAAAAACAAAGACGACAAAGAAAACGAATTACCAGATGTGAAAGTCGGTGAAGTGTTGGCGTTGCAGCAGTTGCTACCGGCACAGCATTTTACCAAGCCGCCTGCACGATACAGTGAAGCCAGTTTGGTCAAAGAGCTTGAAAAGCGTGGTATTGGTCGTCCATCGACTTACGCAGCCATCATCTCGACTATTCAAGAACGTGGCTATGTCAAAGTTGAAAATCGACGCTTTTATGCGGAAAAGATGGGTGAAATTGTCACCGATCGCTTAACCGATAATTTCAGCGATTTGATGAGTTATGATTTCACCGCCAACATGGAATTAAAACTCGATGACATTGCATCGGGCACGGCAAAATGGCGTAAGGTGCTGGATAATTTTTACAGCGATTTCTCCGGCAAGCTTAAAACGGCAGAGTTAGACGCTGCCGAAGGTGGCATGAAGAACAACCAATTCGTGTTAACTGATATCGTTTGTCCGACCTGTGGCCGTCCTATGGGTATTCGTACGGCAACCACCGGGGTGTTTTTAGGCTGTTCTGGTTATAACTTGCCTCCGAAAGAGCGTTGTACCACCACCATGAATTTGATCCCTGGTGATGAAGTAGTGTCCGTTGAAGATGACGATGAATTAGAAACTGAGATGCTTCGTCATAAAAAACGCTGTGCGAAATGCGGCACTGCGATGGACCCGTACCTGCTGGATGAAGGCCGTAAACTGTTTATTTGTGGTAATAACCCAAGTTGTGACGGTTTCCATGTCGAAGCCGGTACTTTCAAAATTAAAGGCTATGACGGCCCGCTGATCGAATGTGAAAAGTGCGGCTCGGATATGCAGTTAAAGACAGGTCGGTTTGGAAAGTATTTTGGTTGTACCAACGATAGCTGTAAAAACACCCGTAAATTGTTGAAAAACGGTGAAGCGGCTCCACCTAAAGAAGATCCGGTGCATTTGCCCGAATTACGTTGTGAAAAATCAGATGCGTATTTTGTGTTACGAGATGGCGCTGCTGGCTTATTCTTAGCCGCATCCACCTTCCCACGCAGCCGTGAAACTCGCGCACCGCTGGTGGCTGAATTGCAACGTTTCCGTGACCGTTTGATGCCTAAATTTTTCTATCTGGCCGATGCACCAGCGGCGGATCCACAAGGCAATCCTGCCGTGATCCGCTGGAGTCGTAAGACAAAACAGCAGTATGTGATGTCCGAAAAAGATGGCAAAGCGACAGGTTGGAGCTTGTGGTATCAACATGGGCAGTGGGTTGCCGCCAAAGGCGAATAACCTAAACCGATAAAAAAAGCCGCAATTGCGGCTTTTTTTATCGGTGGCACTCGCAAAAAACGACGTGCTGATGTGTACTCGCTCAGAGTTGTTTAGGCCGTTACCACTTGCGTTTTGGCGCAAACAGAACATCCAAATCGTTGTTTTCTGCTTCTTCTTTCTTTAAGCGATCGCGAGCATTGCCTTCTTTTAATTCTTCAGCGATTTGCTCAAGGATCTGCATCACTTCCGCGCGTCGAGTTTGAATGTACTCATCGGCATAATTGGCATTGGACAACGTCGCCAAAGCTTTTTCAAAACACTGCCGAGCTGAACCTAACATGTGGTTACTGCGCGCTTGATTACCGCGTTTAACTTGGCTTTCAACGTTGATACGCAGCTGTAAATTTTCTAAACGCCGATCTTCATACACAACGACCTGGGTATCGACATTGCCTCGGGCATGTTCAGCGCGCAAAATGGTCCGAAGCTTCTTAATTCCTTGGATCAAACCGATGATTTGTTTTTCGGCATCGGGCATCACAATGTTTTCGCTACCGTGTGCGGCAGGGTTCTTACTTATTTCATCGAGTCGTCTCTGCGTATCGCCCAGCCGGTTTTTTAAGTCGCGCGACGAAGGCTCCAATTCGACCATGGCTTCAAGAATATAGGCAATACGCTTAAGCAACATCGCGATAATAGCGCTAGTCAGTGGTACATTCGCAGCATTGAGTAGGATATCTTCCGTATCCTCAAGCATCGAACGCAACTTGGCAAACTCGGCCCGTTTGAGGGTGGCGAGTCGATCCTTATGTTGTTGCACTGCGTTCATAATGACCGCAATGATCACTAACACTATCACCAGCACGATGATGATAGAAAAAATCATCTGCACCTCGGAAAGCAGTTATACAAGCATCTTAACCACAAATCACTGAAAATGCCATGTTGATCAATTACTCACGGCAGGTAGAGACTAAATAACGCGCCACCATATTCGCTGTGATTTTGCATTTCAATGCGACCACATCGGTCGTGATTGCGATGCGCCTCGGCAATAAGCTTTGCAAAAAATAGGCCTAAACCTGTACGTCCTGCGGATAAATGGAAAGAATCTGTGGATTCCATCGCTTGTTCGAGCATTTCAGCGGGATATCCCTGGCCATCGTCGTGGATTTGCACCACCAACCAGTCGTCTTGTACGAAGGCTTTTAATAAAATCTTGTGTTTGCTGTAGCGCATTGCGTTAATCAACATATCGTTGAGTAAACTGCTTATCAGGTCATCGTCAAAAAACCAGCACAAGTCTGCGTCACATTGCACGTTTACCAGGATATGACGTTGGCTACTGTACATTTCGTTTTTGATGACTAACTCGTCCAACAGATCTGCAAATGGATATTCATCCTGATGCAGCGGCAACTGGTTCTTTTCAATGCGATACAGTGCCAAAAGCTGTAATAAGTTGCTATTTAAGCGGCTAGCTTCGTAGTGAATACGACTTAACTCGTCACTGGCACTGCTTGACGTGGTTTGAAGTTCTTCTTTAAGTGCGTCCATCGATTGCAGCACCATACACAATGAATTCTTCATGTCATGAACTGCTGACGCTAATACGGTGGCGAAATCGATTTCTGGATGTTCCACAGCCTATCCTCAGATAATCTTGTTATAAAAATTTACTTTTTAATAAAAAAAGCTATTGAATCGCCCATTCTTTCGCTAGTATTCCACTATAGCCGAAGCGCGTTTAAAGTGCTGCAATCGCCGTTGCAATGGCCTTGGGGCATGCCACCAGAACTTGGACGTTAATACCATGAAATTACAACAGTTACGCTACATCGTGGAAGTGCTTAACCATAATTTAAATGTTTCAGCAACCGCCGAAAGTTTGTATACCTCTCAGCCGGGTATTAGTAAACAAGTGCGAATGCTGGAAGATGAGCTTGGCATTCAGGTGTTTGGTCGAAGTGGTAAACACTTGACGCATGTGACACCGGCAGGTCGAGACGTAATTGAAATTGCGCAACAAATACTGGCCAAAGTTGAAAGTATTAAAGCTGTTGCCAAAGAGCACACGTTACCGGATCAAGGCAAACTCAACATTGCGACCACGCACACCCAAGCTCGATATGCGCTGCCTGGAGTGATTAGCGGCTTTATTAAGAAATACCCGAAAGTCTCCCTGCACATGCATCAGGGGACACCGCAGCAGATCTCCGAAGCGGCAAGCCGAGGTGATGCCGATTTCGCTATCGCAACTGAAGCGATGCATTTATTTAGTGATCTCGTGATGTTGCCATGCTACCACTGGAATCGTAGTGTCATTGTTCGCACTGATCATCCGCTTGCTACACTGTCACGCCGTATCGAGGTTGAAGACGTGGCGCAACATCCTATTGTGACCTATGTGTTTGGTTTTACCGGACGTTCTGAGTTAGACCGAGCCTTTGGTGAAAAAGGCTTAGAGCCGAAAATTGTCTTCACTGCGACCGATGCTGATGTGATTAAAACCTACGTCCGGTTGGGCTTAGGGGTGGGGGTGATTGCGTCGATGGCAATGGACAAAGATCTGGATAAAGATTTGGTCTCGATAGATGCAAGCCATCTTTTTGCCGCCTCGACCACTAAGATCGGCTTTCGAAAAGGTTCATTCTTACGTACATACATGTATGACTTCATCGAACGATTTGCGCCACATTTAACTAAAGATGTGGTGGAGCGTGCCAACATGATGCGCAATCAAGAAGAGATTGACCGGATGTTTGCCAAGGTGCAATTACCGATCCGTTAAGCGTGATGTCCGCGTTTACTGAAAGAGCCAGCAGTTGTTGCTGGCTTTTTTCATTGCAGCGCTTAAAAGATTCACCGCAAAAGAACGCATGCGGTTTTACCCACGTATGTCTTGTCTGATGAAAGAAATGTTGCAGTCACAAGGTGTTCATATGGCCATCTAGATGTTGATATGTCTAAATTATCAAGGTAAGCTGCACTCTTTGCTATGGCCATTAAGTGAGAGTTGCTTTGCATGATCGATATTAAGTTATTGAAAACCTTAAAAGCGGTGGCTGATACCGGTTCGATGCAAGGCGCAGCGGCGCGTTTGTATGTCACACAAAGCGCCTTATCTCATCAATTACGAGATATTGAACAGCGGCTCGGTACGCCGTTGTTTGTTCGCAAGTCGCAGCCATTGCAGCTAAGTTGGCAGGGGCAAATGCTGTTGGAATTGGCTCACACAGTGTTGCCACAAATCCATCAGGTGGAACAACGGTTATGGACCGCCCAACCCGAGCAAGGGCAGTTACGCTTAACGGTCGAGTGTCATGCTTGTTTTCATTGGTTACTGCCGGCGATTAAAGCCTTTCGAGCGTTAATGCCAAGTGTTGAATTGCAGTTGATCACTGATATCGAACATCATGCGGTCGAGGCGATGGTGCAGGGGGATCTGGAGTTGGTGTTGACCACAGATCAACGCTTAGAGTCTCAGGTGCTGTACCAACCGGTGTTTGAACTGGAGTTGCAGGCGTTTTTGGCGCCGGAGCATCCATTGGCCAGCAAGTCTTACATAGAGCCAAACGATTTGATCGATCAAACCTTGTTGTGTTACCTCATCGAAGCGGAGCGACAAGACTTGTTCCGATTTTTCTTAAATCATCATGAGTTTCATGGGCGCAAACGGCAAGTGGCGCAGGCCAGTCAAATGCTGCAATTGGTGGCCGCCGGTGAGGGTATTGCCGTATTGCCGACTTGGTTGAAAGAACCCTTTGTCAGCCAAGGATTGATTGTGACAAAACCGTTAGGGGCTGCAGGTTTAAAACGCACCATGTACTTGGCAAGTCCGCGTCATCTGCAAATCACTGCGTTGGCGCAGTTTTATCCGCTGCTACGGCAGTTGGCTCCGCAATAACAACAGTTGCAATATAAACAAAGCCCGCAAGGTGCGGGCTTTGGCATTAAGCTTCGTAGACCAGTGGGTCTGTTGCTTCATTTAAACGAAAGGCTTCCAGTCGTTCTTGGCATGAGCCACATTTGCCACAGGCGTGAGCCCGGCCGTTGTAGCAGGTCCAAGTTTTGCTGTAGTCCAAGCCCATCGCCAGGCCATCGCGTAAAATCTCGATTTTGCTTTCGTGCAAATACGGGCTGATGATATCAATGGGCTCATAGTTGGCAATTTGACAAACGTCGTGCATTTTTTGTACGAATTCTGGACGACAATCTGGGTAGATAAAATGATCGCCTGAATGGGCACCGTAGTACACTGCGTTCGCATTTAATGACACGGCATAACCAACCGCCAGTGACAATAAAATCATGTTACGGTTCGGTACCACGGTCGATTTCATATTGTCTGCAGCGTAGTGTCCTTCAGGGACTTCGATATTATCGGTTAACGATGAACCAGGTAAAATCTGGTTGATGGCGGAAATATCAACGACTTTATGATTAATACCGAGTTCTTGGCAGACTTGACGTGCGCATTCCAGTTCACGCACGTGGCGCTGACCATAGTTAAACGACAGCGCATACACGTCGTGGCCAGCTTGAATGGCTTTATGCAACACCGTGTATGAATCCATACCGCCGGAATAAATAACAACAACTTTTTGCGGCATTCGTAGTGCTCCCGTTATAATGGTCGGCTAATTTTTGGGGCGCGCATTGTACTTCAATTTACGCTGAAGCTAAAGGACAACAAAACTGATGTATCCGGTGAATGAAATTTTTGAAACGATCCAAGGTGAAGGCAGCTATACCGGCACGCCCGCGATCTTTATCCGGTTGCAAGGTTGCCCGGTGGGCTGTTCGTGGTGTGACACCAAACACACCTGGGATGTCGAGCCTGCCAATTTAATACTATTAACGCAAACCAGCCGGAAAACCCAAGACAGCGATACCTATGGCAATGCCAGCGCTGCTGAGTTGTTGTCCCTGTTGCAAGCGGAAGGCTACCGTGCACGGCATGTGGTGCTGACAGGCGGCGAGCCTTGTATGTACGATTTAACGCCTTTATGTGAGCTGTTGCATGCCAATGGCTTTAGTACGCAAATTGAAACGAGCGGCACCTTTGACATCAAAGCGCCCGACAGCACTTGGGTGACCGTTTCGCCAAAAGTAAACATGAAAGGCGGCTATGAGGTGTTAACATCGGCGTTAGAACGCGCCAATGAAATCAAACATCCGGTTGCTATGGAAAAACACATCGAAGACTTAAAACAGCTCTTAGCGCGTATTGATACCGCTGGAAAGTTGGTTTATTTGCAACCGATCAGTCAAAAAGCCAAAGCCACCCGCTTAGCCATTGACATGTGTAAAACCTACAATTGGCGGCTCAGTGTGCAAGTGCATAAGTATTTAGGCATTAACTAGGTCCGCGCTTATTGCTGCTGTTGATCATCCAGCCACTGCCTTAATGTCGCAAGTGCTAGATCGGCGGTTTGTTCTGCTTGCAACTGATGTTTTAACGGCGCTGGCATTGTGAGGATCTCTAACCAACGTTTTGCAAGCGTTGCTGCATCTGCGGTGCTGTGGTCGGGATAGAGCGCTGAAAGCTCGGGGTTATCTTGATACACCTGCTGCAAGGTCGTGGCCAACATCCCATCCTCAGCACTGTATTTAACTGCGGGCCAGTCTGGCTGTAAGTCCACATGGGCCACATGCAGCAGGTCCTGTTCTTGCCAGCGATCAGTGATCAATGCGCGCTGCACGCCTTCAATCGTAATACCCAACAAGCCGTCTTCCAGCTGGCAAAAATCGATGATCCGGACTTGCGTTACCAGCGGGAAAATGCGGTTGGCGTGCGACGCAGCAACGTAAGGATTTAGCAATGCGCTGGCAAAAGGGCGTTTGCCTGCTGCGGCTTCACGCACGAGACGCTGATAACGTGGTTCGAACACCCGCAGCCTCATGCGGCCACCGGGAAGAACCATCTGACTTAATGGAAACAAAGCTAATTCAATTGCCATAACAACACCTCTATCTGTGACTACTTACGCGACGTTTTTGCGCTTGGATCCGTCCATATGGCAAAGAATGATTAAGAGTTGCATCGACGATTGTGCAATGACAGCGACCCTGTGATTTGTTATGGTGTTTACGGGTGAATCACTGTTGTAGACCTATGAAGCTCATAAAATTCAGCGCGTTATTTTGGGTAGCCACGGCCAACGCCGGTCAAACCTTTGATCATTTACCTTTGCTTGGGCAACCGATCAGGGCTGTGGTGAGTGACAGTAATCCGCCACCTTTTGCCATCTTTGATGAACAAGGCCAGCTGCGGGATGGGTTAGCCAAGCAGATGTTAGAGCAGATTGCTACAGAGTTACGGGTCAGTACTGAGTATCAAAATGTGCCACGCGCACGTGTGATGGAATGGTTAAAACAAGGCAAGGCAGATATAGCTTGTTTTCTCAATCCTGCGTGGGTGGATGAACCTGCGGCAGTGGATTGGAGTGTGGCGTTGTTAACCAGCCCGCAAGTGATTGTCCGGCGTCGAGATGCCACTGCGGTGACGCAACTGTCTGATTTAGATGGTAAGCGCATCGGTACTACTCGCGGTTTTTATTACCCTGAGTTTAATATGGCGTTCTTGCAAAAACAGATGATCCGCGATGATGCGATAAGTCTGTCCAGTAATTTACAGCGTCTGGCGCAAGGCCGCTTGGATGCCGTGTTGTCGGTAGACTTGTCGTTGCGATATACACTGAAGAACAATTCGCAGTTTGCAGGTATGTTCAGTGCAGATCCGTTATGGACTGAAGCTCCGACCTTGCATTGCGCGGTTAGCCACGCCTCGCCAAAACGCATGCAATTGTTACGGCAGTTAGCTCGGATGGAGGCGGAAGATCGACTGCCTGCGGTCGTAGCGGCATTTCAGTAAGTCAAGCACACAATGTGTCACTATAGGCGGTGTCGCTGAAGCGCACTAGACGCCAACAACACCGCGCATTGGATTGGTGGAGCTTGGTTTGGCTTAGTCGCGACGCACTGGATCGTCTTTTAACTTGGGGATCTTCAAGCCCAGCTCTCGGCCACGATTGCGAGCATAATAAGTACAGCCATAAAACATCAAACAGGCGGCGATCAGTTCTATCAACGCCAACCCTTTGATGGTTAAGTCACCGATCCACAGGTTAGTGAGACTGTGCAGGAAATAGATCATCACAATGAAATTAGCCCAAGCTAAAGTGTAAGCCTTGCCACGCAGCATCCCCCAAATCGGTAACCACAACGGTGTCCATAACAACACCAGTAACCATTGAGGACTGCCAAGTTTAGGCGGGGCTAACACCAACACCCACGTCGGGATCAACACTAATAGCATCAGGTAACCCAACTGAGCTATGCGCAACAAGCGTCGGGTTTGACTGGCTAACGGGACTTCATTTTCAAACAATACTCTCATTGAACTAACCTACATAATTTGGCCACACGAGCGCCCAAAGCCCGGCTTAAGGTGATTTCGTCAGGGCTTAAAGGGTCATTCACACCGCGGTGGACATGGGAGGGACCATAGGGCGTGCCGCCCGTTGTGGTGTGATGCAGCGCGGGTTCGTCGTAGGGTTGACCCACCAGCAACATGCCATGATGTAACAGTGGCACCATCATGCCCAGTAAACAGGCCTCTTGGCCGCCATGCAAACTGGAAGACGAGGTAAACACCGCCGCAGGTTTATCAATCAGTTGACCCTTTAACCAAATACTGCTGGTTTGCTCCCAAAACTGCTTCATGGCCGCTGTCATTTGGCCAAACCGAACCGGCGAGCCTAAGATTAGCCCGCTGCACTGGCCTAGTTCATCGACCGTCACCACCGGATGGCGTGGACTGAAGCTTGGTTCCAGCGGCGACACACATCGTAATTTAGCCACCATGCCTGCCGACTCACAGCCGTTGGCAATCTGTACCGCAAGTTCCGCCACAGAACCGTGCCGGCTGTCATAAAGCACCAAAATATAAGGAGTCGTCATACCAGCGCCAGAATTTGTTCAGGGGGACGCCCAATGACCGCGCGGTGGCCGTTGCTTAAGATAGGTCGCTCAATTAACTTCGGGTGAGCTGCCATCGCAGCGATCAGTTCGGGCTCAGACAACGTGGGGTTGTCCAATTTAAGTTCTTGATACACATCTTCTTTGGTGCGCAATAACTGGCGGGCAGTGCACCCCAGCTGCTGCAGCAACTGAGTAATCTCGTCCACCGTTAACGGCTCCATCAAATAATGACGAATAGTGACCTGATGGCCGTGTTGC
>JACCDV010598375.1_pt1 | contig 21672 bp, 19 predicted proteins | sample 7446131 | NCBI WGS metagenome assembly JACCDV01 (sample SAMN15323448, study PRJNA562643) | freshwater metagenome | isolation source: river surface water | place: USA:Blue River Watershed | collected 2017-08-17
AGGCGCAGCAGGCAAACCCGCCCCTATTCCCTGAAAAGGACGAAGCCGCCGAAGACGCTCAGCGATGATGAAGCGCCACGCTGCGTGAAACGGCCTGCATCATCGCCATACGATCCGGCACTGATGCCGTCGTGCTCGCGATCATAACCACCACGGCGTAACGCGTTCCATCCGGCGCGGTCATGATTCCGATATCGTTATAGCCGGTGGACACTGGGCTTAAAATCTGGCCGGTTCCGGTCTTGTGGCCAAAGCGCCAGTCAGCCGGCACGCCCGCCTTCAGCCGATTGGGGCCGCTCGATGTGCGCTCCATCATCGCCATTAACAGCCGCGTAGACGCAGGTGACAGTAAGTCGCCCCGCGCCAGTTCCGCCAGTGCGGCAGCAATGGCATCAGGCGATGCGCCATCAATGGGATCGGCGAGATAGGCATCAAGCGCGGCCTTGCGTCGTTCGACCGGCACAGCTTCGCGCGCTGCATAGAAACGCCGACCTAGCGCATAATCCTGCTGCCAGGCGACGCCGGCAATCTGGCTTTGCAGCAAGCGTTCCCCGGGGCCGAAACGGATGCGCCCCAATTGCTTGCGCTCGATAAAGCCGCGAACCGACTGCGGCCCACCCACTGCACGCAGCAGGCTGTCATTTGCCGTGTTGTCGCTTGCCGTGACCGCCTGTTCCAGCAGTTCCGAAATCGGAACCTCGATCGTTCCATTAGCGACCACGCGTTCACGGATCGGTTGATGAAAGACCGCAAGATCGTCCATCGTGATGCGGACCTTCTGGTCAAGCCGCAACCGCCCGCTATCGACCTGATCGAGGACCGTCAGCGCGACCCACAATTTCGAAACGCTTTGCTGGGGGAACCATTCGCCCAACCTTTTGCCCGTCGTCCAGCCGCCATCGATCCGCTGCACCGCAATGCCTGTCTTACCGGGAAAGCTGCGCCAGATGTCATGAAGTTCGGAAACCAGCTGCGCAGGTGCCTCGCGGCTGGCGGGGCGCACTGCTTCAGACTGGGGCTTGGTTTGCGGCGGCGTAGTGATCGCGGGCGCAGGCTTGATAACCGGTCGGGCAAACGGCACCGGTGGAGCCGAAACGCAGCCGTGCAGGAAAAGCAGCAAAATTGTGGTCAGACCCAGTTTCTTCGCACTCGGCACGCCTTGACCTCCAAGATTTTACAATATGTGCATAGCGGCAGCATTCGCCCATCGCCAGCACCGAATTCGGCCTTTGCGGCCAAGCGATGCAGGCGAGAGCCGGGCCACTCGCACTGCAAGGCCAAGGATGAGAGAGCGGATATTGCTTGACCTGAACAGACAGCCGTTGTTGTCCTTACACTTGCAAGAAAGTTCCAAAGCGGGAGCAAATCCAATGAGTGACGAAGGCCTTTTCATCGGTTCAACCGCCGAAGGTGCGCGCCAGTCGATCAACTGGAGACGCGCCAACCGCCATGGGTTGATTGCAGGCGCGACCGGCACCGGCAAGACGATCACGCTGCAGGTCATGGCCGAGGGCTTTTCAAAAAATGGCGTGCCGGTGTTTGTGTCCGACGTGAAGGGTGATCTTGCAGGCATGGCGATGGCCGGTGCGGCGACGCAGAAGAATCATGAAATCTTTGCCAACCGCGCCAGAGAAATTGGCGATGACGCCTGGGTATATTCCGAAAACCCGGTGCAGTTCTGGGATTTGTTCGGCGAAAACGGACATCCGGTGCGCACGACCATTTCGGAAATGGGCCCCTTGCTCCTGTCACGATTGATGGACCTCAACGAAGTGCAGGAAGGCGTCTTGACCATCGCCTTTCATGTCGCCGACAAAGAGGGCCTGCTGCTACTCGACCTTGACGATTTGCAGGCGATGCTCGTCAATATTGCGGATCGCGCCGATGAACTGACGACCATCTACGGCAATGTATCGAAGCAGAGCGTCGGCACCATCCAGCGTTCGTTGCTGCAGCTGCGTTCGCAAGGCGGTGACCATTTCTTTGGCGAACCATCGCTCGACCTCGATGATTTCATCGCCACCGACGACAAGGGCCGCGGCGTGATCAACATCCTTGCCGCCGAAAAGCTGATGCAGAGTCCGAAGCTTTATTCGACCTTCCTGCTTTGGTTGCTGTCCGAACTGTTCGAACAACTCCCCGAAATCGGAGACCCGGACAAGCCCAAGCTCATCTTCTTCTTTGATGAGGCGCATCTGCTGTTCAATGACGCGCCCAAGGCACTGGTTGAGAAGATCGAACAGGTGGTGCGCCTGATCCGTTCGAAAGGCGTCGGCGTCTATTTCGTCACGCAAAATCCGATCGACATACCCGATACCGTCGCGGGCCAGCTCAACAACCGCGTGCAACATAAACTGAACGCCTTCACCCCGCGCGACCAGCAGGCGGTGAAATCGGCAGCCGAAACCTTTCGTGCCAATCCGAAAATCGACGTGGCAACGGTGATCACCGAGTTGAAGGTCGGCGAGGCGCTGGTGTCTGTCTTGCAGGCTGATGGCGCCCCGACACCGGTCGAGCGCACCCTCATCCGTCCGCCTGCGTCCCGTACCGGCCCGCTGACCCCGCAGGAACGGGGCGTGATGATCGCGACCGACGCCATTGGCGATAAATATGATGCGCTGATCGACCGCGAATCGGCGGAGGAAATCATCCTGGCCAAGGGCGCACAGGCTGCAGCCGCAGCCGAGGCCGCAGAAGCCGCTGAGGCTCAGGTGAAGGCAGATGCCATAGCCGCCAAGGAACGTGCCAAAGCAGAGGCGGCAGCCGCAAAGGAGGCGGCGCGCGAAGCGGCACGGCAGGCGCGCGAGGATGCAAAGCCCAGCATGACCGAAAAGATGGTGCAATCAGCCGCGCGATCCGCTGCAACATCTGTCGGCCGGCAGTTGGCGGGAAGCCTCGGTAAATCGCTGGTCCGGGGTATATTGGGTAGCCTGTTTAAATAGCGATTTTTTTGCGCGCTCGCTTATTGCAATCCCCGATTTAATTGCCCAATTAAACGGCTGGAGAGGAATCGCGCATGACCAAGCCTGCCGCAAATGAACTTGCCGACTTCGAAGCCCAGTGCGACGCTTGGTTTCGGGAAAACACCGTCCCCGATCCGGGGTTCATGCTGCCGCTGACCTTCATGGAAGTGTCGACTGATCAGCAGTTTGATTTCCTGCAAAAATGGCAGAACCAGGTCTATGAGGCTGGCTATCTGGGGATGAGTTGGCCTGCCGAATATGGTGGTCGTGGCATGCACCCGGAATTTCAACGGATCGCAACGCGCATCATGAAAAATTATGACGCGCCGATCATGCTCAACGCCATTGGCAATGGCTGGGCCGGCCCGCTGATCCTCGACATCGGCACCGAAGAACAGAAAAAACGCTATATCAAGCCGATGCTCGCCGCCGAAGAAATCTGGTGCCAAGGCTTTTCAGAACCCGAACATGGCAGCGATCTTGGCAATGCGCAGACCCGCGCCGTGCGCGACGGCAATGATTATGTGATCAATGGTTCGAAAATCTGGACGTCGCTGGGCGACCGCGCGCACCAGATGATCCTGTTGGCCCGGACCAATCCCGATGCGCCAAATAAATATGCCGGTTTGAGCTTCTTCCTCGCCCCGATGAAGATTCCGGGCGTGGAAACGCGGCGGATCAAGAAACTCACCGGCGAATATGGCTTTGTCCAATGCTTCTTCGACAATGCGCGCATTCCCGCCGATGGCCTGATGGGTGAAGAGGGCCAAGGCTGGCTCGTCGCAATGAAGACGCTGGAATATGAACGCGGCGCAAAGGTCAATTTGGCGGGTGGTTCCTTCGTCAAGGAAATGGACGTGATGGCAATCGTCGATCTGGCGCGTGAGGCAAAGCGCGGCGGAAAGCCGGTGCTCGACGATCCGGTGATCCGCGACCGGCTGGTCGACTATCTGATCGACATCCAGGCGTTGAACCTCAACAATAGCCGCCGCCGGATGGCACCGCTGAATCGCGACCGTCCTTTGGGCCTTGCCTTGATGAACAAGCTGGCGCGCACCGAACTGGTTCGCGAGCTCACCGAATTTGCGCTGCAGTTCCAAGGCACAAAAGCAGGCTATTATGTCGGCGAGCAGGAAGCGATTGACGACGGCTATTGGCATCGCGCCTATTTGAACAGTTTTTCCGCCACGATCGGCGGTGGCACAAGCGAAATACAAAAGAACATCATCGGCGAGCATGTGCTCGGCCTGCCCAAAACCAAATAAGCTAAAATCCAAGGAGAGGACCCCATGAGCGACGCACTGACCGAAGTCCGCGATGGCATATTGATCATCACCATCAACCGGCCCGACGCCAAAAACGCGATGAACAAGGCTGCATCGGAGGCAATCGCCGCCGCGCTCGACCAGCTGGACGCCGACAATGATTTGCGCGTCGGCATCGTCACGGGTGCGGGCGGGACATTCTGCTCGGGCATGGATCTTAAGGGCTTTTTGCGCGGCGAAACCCCCTTTGTCGCGGGACGCGGCTTTGGCGGGATCACCCAGAAATCGCCCGCAAAGCCCCTGATCGCGGCAGTCGATGGCTATGCCTTGGCTGGCGGGCTTGAAGTCGCCATCGCCTGCGACATGATCGTCGCCAACGAAAATGCGAAATTCGGCATTCCAGAAGTGAAGCGCGGCCTTGCCGCCGCAGCTGGCGGGCTGATGCGCCTGCCCAAGAAAATCCCGCCGCATATTGCAATGGAATTGGCGCTGACAGGCGACTTCATCGACGCCAAACGCGCCTATGATCTTGGCCTTGTCAACCGCTTGACCAGCGGCACAGCGCTGGATGCGGCCATCGAACTGGCGCGGATCATTGCGGATAACGGGCCGCTGGCCGTCAAGAAATCCAAGCAGGTGGTCGTCGAATCCGGCGAATGGAACGAAGCGGAAATGTGGCAGAAACAGACCGAAACGCTGGGCAATCTTTTCGCGACGAACGATGCCCGCGAAGGCGCTGCAGCCTTTGCCGAAAAGCGCAAACCCAACTGGACCGGGAGCTGATCAGCCATGGCACATATCAGCGTTTTCGCACAGTCGAATCCCGACAAGCCCGCGCTGATCATGGCCGGGTCGGGCGAGACGGTCAGCTATGCCGCGCTTGAAGCGCGGTCCAACCGGGTTGCCCACCTGCTGCGGTCGCGCGGCCTTGCGATCGGCGACACGATCGCAATCTGCATGGAGAACCGGACGGAATTTTTCGACCTGGTCTGGGGCGCACAGCGTTCGGGCCTGCATTATGTCGCCATCTCCAGCCGGCTGACTGCGCCGGAAATCGACTATATCCTTGCCGATAGCGGCGCGAAGGCAATCTTCGGATCGGACTATCTGGGCGAGACTTTAGAAAAGCTGGATACCGGCGTTGCGCGCTTCACCGTAGATGCGCCTGTCGGCGCTTGGCAATCGCTGCAGGCGGCATTGGAAGGCAAGCCCGAAACGCCGATTGCAGACGAGCGTGCAGGCACGGACATGCTTTACAGTTCGGGTACGACGGGCCGCCCTAAGGGCGTGCGCATCCCGCTGCCCGAAGATCCCAATATCGCCGGCGTCAATCCGCTGACCATGTTGACTGCGATGGCATTCAAATCGACGCAGGATAGCGTCTATCTTTCGCCTGCCCCACTCTACCATGCCGCGCCGCTGCGCTGGTGCATGGCAATGCAGCGGCTGGGCGCGACCGTGGTGGTGATGGAGAAATTCGACCCTGAAGCGGCCCTGCGCTATATCGAGCAGTATAAGATCACGAACAGCCAGTGGGTGCCGACCCATTTTGTTCGCATGCTCAAGCTGCCCGAAGAAGTTCGCACCCGATATGATCTTTCCAGCCTGCGGGTCGCGGTGCACGCCGCTGCCCCCTGCCCGGTTCCGATCAAGGAAGCGATGATCAACTGGTGGGGCCCGGTCATCATTGAATATTATGCCGGCACCGAAGGCAATGGCATGACGGTGGTCGGTAGCGACGACTGGATGGCACATAAAGGCACGGTCGGCCGGCCGCTGCTCGGCATTGTCCATATCTGCGACGAAAGTGGCGACGAAGTGCCACCGCGCACCGAGGGAGCGGTCTTTTTCGAGAGCGAAAACCGCTTCAGCTATCATAACGACCCGGACAAGACCCGCGACGCCACCAACTAGCATGGCTGGACGACGCTGGGCGATGTGGGCTGGGTGGATGAAGAGGGCTTTCTCTACCTTACCGACCGCAAGAGCTTCATGATCATTTCCGGCGGGGTGAACATCTATCCGCAGGAAATCGAGAATTTGCTCGTCAGCCATCCGAAGGTCGCCGACGCTGCGGTCATCGGGGCACCCGATGAAGACTTGGGTGAAAAAGTGGTCGCAGTTGTGCAACCGCTCGACATGACACAGGCGGGTGATGCGCTGGCCGACGAACTGCGGGAATTCCTGCGGCAATCGCTGTCGGGCGTCAAAATGCCCAAGCAGATCGACTTCCGTGAGGAACTGCCGCGCCACGCCACAGGCAAGCTGTACAAGCGGCTTTTACGTGACGAATATTGGGGAAAGACGGACAGCAAGATCGTCTGAGGGAGAGCAGCGATGAGCGAGACAATACCGGTATTGCGCGGCGCAGATGCACATCGCGTCATCGACCCGAAAGTCTATGGCAACTGGACGGCGGCGCTCGACATGTTCGATCAGCTCCGCCGTGAAAGTCCGGTGGTGCGCGTCGAAAATGACGAATTTCATGATCCCTTCTGGCTGATCACTCGCCATGAAGATGTGATGCGCATTTCCAAGGATAATGCGACCTTCCTCAACAACCCTCGCCCTGTCGTCTTCAGTTTCCGCAGCGCGATCGAATTTGCAAAGGCAGTGACGGGCAGCAACATGCTGGTCGACTCACTCGTCGTCTTCGACGCGCCGATCCACATGAAGTATCGCCGGCTGACCCAAGAATGGTTCATGCCGAAAAACCTCAAGCTGATCGAGGCGGAGATCAAGGCGCTGGCGAAGAAAACCGTCGACCGCTTGATCGAAGCAGGTCCCGAAGCTGATTTCGTACAGACAGTTGCCGCACCCTATCCGCTACATGTGGTGATGCAGATATTGGGCGTGCCCGAAGCAGACGAGGCGCGCATGCTGTTCCTGACGCAGCAAATGTTCGGCGGGCAGGATGAGGATTTGAACAAATCGGGCCGGGCAGAAATGACCGCCGACCAAATCACCCAACTTGTTGCCGGCGCAGTCAAAAGCTTTGAAGAATATTTTGCCGCACTCGCTGCGGAAAAACGCGCGCGGCCGACACAGGATGTCGCCAGCGTGATTGCCAATGCAACGGTTGATGGCGCGCCGCTCAATGATCGTGACATGGCAGGCTATTACATCATTGTCGCGAGCGCAGGGCACGATACCACATCAGCCTCAACCGCCGGTGCCATGCATGCACTTGCACAGGATCCGGAGCAATTCGCGCGGTTGAAAGCCGACCGTTCGCTGCTGGCAGGTGTCGTCGAAGAGGCTATTCGCTGGTCCACGCCCGTGCAGCATTTCATGCGGACCGCCGCAGAGGATGTCGAAATCGCCGGACAGAAAATCGCCAAGGGTGATTGGCTGATGCTCAGCTATGTCGCCGCCAATCATGACGACAGTGTCTTTGCCGATCCGCGCCGCTTCGACGCGGCGCGATCGCCCAACCGCCATCTTGCCTTTGGCGCAGGCGCGCACCAATGCCTTGGCCTGCATTTGGCTCGGCTCGAAATGCGCATTCTGTTCGAAGAACTGCTCGACCGGATCGACGCGATCGAACTGGCGGGGGAACCAAAGCGTGCGAATTCGACCTTCGTCGGGGGCCTTAAAACCCTGCCAGTCCGGTTCCAAACCACGACTGGATAGTAAAGAGCACCGGCTTGCCATCGCCGCAGCGAAGGCCTAGACTTAGCCCCATGGCCAATATCATTGCATATCTGTTTGGGCTGGTCGCACTTCTCCTTGCGATTCCCGCCTTCATCCCGCTTCTTGGCTGGCTGAACTGGATTATTCTGCCGATCGCCGGCATTGGCGTGGCTTTCGGTTTTGCATCGGAAAAGAATGGCGGCCGCAATTTCTGCCTCGTCGTTGCTGCGATCTGCGCGATCCGGCTCTGGCTCGGCGGCGGACTGTTCTGAGCAAGCCCGAAACCCCAAGCCCATCGCCAATCGATCGAGGCGGGCTCGCCGCAGCCCTTGGCGCCTATACGATATGGGGCTTCATGCCCGTCTTTTTCCGCCAGATGTCCGCAGTCCCCGCGCTGGAGATTATTGCGCATCGGGTCATATGGGCCGTGCCATTGCTGCTTGGGATCATGGCCGTGCGCCGTCAGTTGGGCGAATATCGTGCGGTGCTATCGCAATGGCCGCTGCTGCGCTGGATGCTGGCGAGTTCAATACTGATTTCGATCAACTGGCTGGTCTATGTCTGGGCCGTCAATAATGGGCAAATTCTGGCGGCGAGCTTCGGCTATTATCTGAACCCGCTGCTCAACATTTTGATCGGTACGCTGTTCCTGAAAGAAAAGCTCAACCAGACGCAGGCCATCGCGGTTGCCGTTGCAATGGTCGGCGTCGCCGTAATGGGCGCGGACGCATTGGATACGCTGTGGATCAGCCTGAGCCTTGCGACCAGTTTCGGTATCTATGGCCTCGTCCGCAAAATGGCACCTGTGGGATCGGTCCCCGGGCTGGCGATCGAAACGACAGTGTTGCTGCCGGTTGCGATGGCCGCCGCATTCTGGTTCGCATCCAGCGGTCCGCACCCGGGCTGGGGCAGTGACACCAGCACGAATTGGTTGCTGATTGCAGGCGGCGCCATCACCGCCATTCCGCTTCTGCTTTTTGCAACGGCTGCCCGACGCATGGATTATAGCGCGCTTGGTTTCATCCAATATGTAGGACCGACCATCCAATTCTTCTGCGGCGTCATTTTATTTGATGAACCCCTGACCACGATGCGCGCGATCAGCTTTGGCCTGATCTGGTTTGCACTGGCAATCTTCAGTTGGGATGCGCTGCGCCGCATGCACGCCGGCCGTCAGACCTAGCCTTCAAAGCGCCAGCCAATCTCTTCGCCCGCATGAAAGGGCGATACCGGCGTGCCTTCGCAATCCAGGCTTTCGGGAACCGGCGTTGCCATTTTGCGCAGCGTCACCGTGCCTTCATTGAGCGGCAGCTTGTAGAAATTGGGGCCGTGGATCGAGGCAAAACCTTCGAGCCGGTCGAGCGCACCTTCCTCTTCAAATACCAGAGCGTAACTTTCGAGCGCGAACGGCGCATTGAAAATGCCTGCACATCCGCAGGCGGATTCCTTAGCCGACAGGGAATGCGGCGCGCTGTCCGTGCCGAGGAAATATTTCGGATTGCCCGATACCGCCGCTTCGCGCAGCGCCAGCCGGTGAAATTCCCGCTTTGCAACCGGCAGGCAATAAGCGTGCGGACGGATGCCGCCGGCAAACATGGCGTTGCGATTAATGTGTAGGTGCTGCGGCGTGATCGTCGCTGCGATATTGGGACCACTGTCGCGCACGAAATCAACCGCATCCTTGGTTGTGATATGTTCGAAAACAATGCGCAATTGCGGGAAATCGCGCACCACCTTGGTCAGGATACGTTCGATGAACACTGCTTCCCGGTCAAAGATATCAACCTCATGGTCGGTTACCTCGCCATGGATCAGAAGCGGCATGTCAATCGCCTGCATCCGTTCGAGCACGGAATAGATGTTGGCAATGTCGGTTACGCCATGCGCACTGCCGGTTGTGGCGTGCGCCGGATATAGCTTGGCTGCCGTGAACACACCTTCGCCATGGCCACGCGCAATTTCTTCAGGATCAAGATTGTCAGTGAGGTAGCAGGTTATCAGCGGTTCGAATGCCATGCCTTCCGGCAGGGCCGCAAGAATGCGCTCGCGATAGGCCGCACCGGCAGCGCTGGTCGTAACCGGCGGCGAGAGGTTGGGCATGACGATCGCCCGGGCAAATTGCCGGGCGGTATGATGGGCAACACCTTTCAGCATGGCGCCATCGCGCAAGTGAACATGCCAGTCGTCGGGGCGGCGGATCGTAAGGCTATCGGTCATGGCTTCCCTTTAGTCAAAGCGCTGCCTATTTGTAAGCCATGTCTGCACCCCGTTTGTTCGATCGTAGCGTAATCCGTCTGTCTCCGCAGGAGGCGGAGGAAGATGTGCGCGCGTTTCTGCAGGGCCTGATCACACAGGATGTTAAAGCGGAATTGCCCCGCTGGGCGGGCCTTCTGACCCCGCAGGGCAAGGCGCTGTTCGATTTCATCCTTTGGGCCGATCCCGATTCGCCCGATGATGTGCTGATCGATTGCGAAACCGCGCAGGCAGAGGCGCTGGCCAAACGACTTTCAATTTACCGTCTGCGGCGCAAGATTGCGATCAGCGTCGATCCCGCACTCGGTGTCTTTTGGGCTGTAGCCGCCGAAGGGAAGCCGGCAGATCCACGGCTATCGGAACTCGGCGTCCGCTGGATCGCACCGGTGAATGATGACGATGTCGATATCAGCGCATTTTATCGCGCCAATCGCCTGTCGCTTGGCGTGACCGAAGGCGTTGCCGAACTGGGCAGCGATGCGACCTTGTGGCTTGAAACCAATGCGGCGGAACTGAACGGCGTTTCCTTCACAAAGGGCTGTTATGTGGGGCAGGAAAACACCGCACGGATGAACTGGCGCCAAAAAGTGAACCGGCGGCTGATCGTGGTGAGCTCTGCCGATGCCGATCCGAAGCGGTTGCGGATCGATTATCCCGAACTTGGCTATGCAGTTGTGCATATGCGGGTTGAGGATCTCGACACCGCCACGCTCCCCCATTGGCTGGCATCGGCTTTGGTGGAATGAGGCTGTTCATCGACCGTCCATCCGCCTTGTGCTGGAACGACGCATGATCATGCTTCCAACATTGTTACTGCTGCTGTCAACGGCGGCAGTCTCGCCCGCTGATGCAGCACCCGCCACAGTGAATATCGAAGAGCGGCAGGAAATATATGGCAGCCTGCTGTCTTGTGCGGCCTTTCACACAATCGAAGCTGCACGTGGCGATGAACTGGCGCGCGCCTCGCAAAAGGCAGCGGCGCAAGATTATGCCGAGGCCGCTAAGCTCTTTTCCTCCGACGGCAAGACCGCCACGGTCAATCGCGATCTGGGCAATTTGCTCCAGATATTTCAGGCACAGCTGGACGCCGGCGAAACGCGTGCAATGGCCGAACAATGGACCGCGCTCGAACGATCCTGCACCGACCTGCATCCGCTAAAGGACCGGTTGATTCGAAGGGCGCGCAGCGAAAACGCGCCCCTCATCGAAGGCGAACGTTAAACGTCGAGATTGGCGACGTTCAGCGCGTTTTCCTGAATGAAATCGCGCCGCGGTTCGACCACATCACCCATCAGTTTTTCGAAGATTTCGCCTTCTTCCTGGCTATCCTCGATCGTCACCTGCAGCAGCGAGCGGACATTGGGATCAAGCGTGGTTTCCCAAAGCTGTTCGGCGTTCATTTCGCCCAAGCCTTTGTAGCGCTGGATCGACAGCCCCTTGCGTCCGGCGGCAAGAACCGCGTCGAGCAGTTCCGACGGGCGGGTGACCAGCGTTTCGGCAGGGGCCTTTCGGGCCGTTGTCGTCGTTGCGGCTTCGGCCTCGTCGGTTTCGGCAACCTCCACCTCGGGCTCTGCGGCTTGTGCCGCTGATTTCACCAGCTTTGCAGGCGCGGCATAACGCGCCGCTTCTTCGTCCGCCAGCTTGTGCAGCTTGCGCGCTTCCGCGCTGACCAGGAAACTGCGTTCGATGATGTGATGGTCGGTCACCCCGCGCCAGGTGCGCTCGAAATGATAACCGCCCTCTTCAGCGACCCGGCCCGTCCATTTATTTTCGGTGTCGATGGCGTCGAGCCAGCGTGCCGCCGCAGCCACAGCTGCTTCACGCGCCGCACCTTCCAGTTCGGGCGCCAACGCACCGTTCAACGCCAGCGCCTCGATGATGGCAGGATCAAATCGCCGGGGCACATAGGCCATCAGGCTGCGCATCCGCCGGGCATGGTCGACCAAGGACGCAAGCGGCTGCCCACTGATGCTGCCGACCGAGCCTTCCAGAGTCAGCCCGCCAAGCCCTGTTTCGACCAGATAATTGTCGAGCGCAGTATCATCCTTGAGGTAAAGTTCGTTCCGTCCTTTGGCCACTTTATAGAGCGGCGGCTGTGCGATGTAGAGATGGCCCGCCTCGATAATGGGCTTCATCTGCCGATAGAAGAAGGTGAGCAGCAGAGTGCGGATGTGCGAACCGTCGACATCTGCGTCGGTCATGATCACAATCTTGTGATAGCGCAGCTTGTCGAGGTTGAAATCGTCGCGAATACCGGTGCCCATCGCCTGGATCAGCGTGCCGACCTCCTTCGATGAAATCACCCGGTCAAACCGTGCTCGCTCGACATTCAGGATTTTACCCTTCAGCGGCAGGATTGCCTGATAATGACGGTCACGCCCCTGTTTGGCGGAGCCACCTGCCGAATCACCCTCGACCAAGAACAGTTCGGATTTGGCAGGATCTTTTTCCTGACAATCGGCAAGCTTGCCCGGCAGAGAGGCAACGCCCATCACGCTCTTTCGGCTTGCTTCACGGGCCTTGCGGGCGGCTTCGCGCGCAGCGGCAGCGTCGATGATCTTCTGGATCAGCGTCTTGGCATGGCCGGGATTTTCCTCCAGCCATTCAACCATCTTGTCCGCCATCAGGCTTTCCAGCGGCTGGCGCACTTCGGAACTGACCAGCTTGTCCTTGGTCTGGGACGAGAATTTGGGATCGGGCAATTTGACCGAAACGATTGCGGTCAACCCCTCACGCATATCCTCACCGGTAAGGTTCACCTTCTCCTTTTTGAGGATGCCCGACTTTTCGCCATAATTGTTGATGGTGCGGGTCAGCGCCGCACGAAAAGCGGCAAGATGGGTGCCGCCATCACGCTGCGGGATGTTATTGGTGAAGCAAAGGACGTTTTCGTAATAGCTGTCATTCCATTCGAGCGCGACGTCGATGCCAACCCCGTCACGTTCTGACGATATTGCAATCGGTTCGGGAATGATCGGCGACCGGTTACGATCAAGATATTTCACAAAGGCAGCGATCCCGCCTTCATAATAAAGATCATGCTCGGCAATGTCGGCATGGCGCTTGTCGCGCAGCAAGAGACGCACGCCCGAATTGAGGAAGGCGAGTTCGCGATAGCGATGCTCCAGCTTCTCGAAATCAAATTCGGTAACATTTTTGAACGTGTCGGTGGATGCAAGGAAGGTGACGCGCGTACCCTTTTTCGGCTTGCCATCTACAACCGGCGCATCGCCGACAACCTTGAGCGGCGCTTCCGCATCGCCGTGGCGGAAACGCATCCAATGCTCTTTGCCCTCGCGCCAGACGGTGAGCTCAAGCCATTCGGACAGGGCGTTCACAACGGAAACGCCGACACCATGGAGCCCGCCTGAAACCTTATAGGCATTATCGTCAGAGGTGTTTTCGAACTTACCGCCAGCATGGAGCTGGGTCATGATGACTTCAGCGGCAGAAACGCCTTCTTCCTTGTGCATGTCGGTGGGGATGCCGCGACCATTATCCTCGACCGAAACCGAGCCATCAGGATTCAGTTCGATCAGCACCAGATCACAATGCCCAGCCAGCGCTTCGTCAATCGCGTTATCCGACACTTCGAACACCATGTGATGCAGGCCCGAGCCGTCATCGGTATCGCCGATATACATGCCTGGCCGCTTGCGCACGGCATCGAGGCCCTTCAGCACCTTGATGCTGTCTGCGCCATAACTGTTCTGATTGGGATTGGCCGCGCTGTCGCCGCTGGGGGTGTTTTCACTCATGGCGGGACTATAGGCCAGCCCCCCGCAAAACCCAAGCTGCACCGCAGCTTTTCCACATAAAATTAGGCCGCAGGATCAGCGCTTTGCCGCAGAACCCAAGAAGCGAAATTTTTGGTTATGAAGCCGGACGGAATATGGCACTAGCTGCGGGCAAGGAATGTGGAGAGAGAGCATGACATTCGACCCTATGGCCGAACTGGAAAAGCCGTTTGGCGACTACACGGCACTGATCAGTGCTTGGGGGCGGGAGCGGCCGGATCGGCTGGCTCTTGACGATGGCAACGAAAGGCTGACCTGGGCGGAAACCGCAGCGCTGGTCGAACGTATTGCCGCGCAATTGCAGGCGGATGGGCTACAAAAAGGGCAGGCAGTCGCAATCCTTGGCACAAGCACGCTGCGCTATGCGCTGGCCTATCTCGGTGCGATCCGCGCTGGGGGTTGTGCGGCACCGCTGACGACATCGGCGACACCCGCCCAGTTGGAAGCGATGCTGAGAGATTCGGGGGCGATGCACCTCTTCATCGATGCACCCAAGCTTTCCGATCTGGCAGATCGCGACCTTCCGGCGGGCAAGATCGTGATGCTTGATGCCCCGTTGGGTGGCCGGCCGGATATTTTCGGATGGATGGCCGCTCCAGGCACTGAAGCCGCGCCACATGGCTGCGGGCCCAAAGACCCTTTCAACATCATCTATTCCAGCGGCACCACCGGCACGCCCAAAGGCATCGTCCATTCGCGGCAGATGCGCTGGCTGCACGCAACCGTCGGCACCAATACCGGCTATGGTGAAGCCGATGCCGCTTCCTTTGCTGCGACCCCGCTTTATTCCAACACGACGCTGGCGATCGTCATTCCCACATTGGCCTATGGTGGCACGCTGCACATCATGCCGAAATTCGATGTGACGGGCTATTTGGAGCGGGCGCAGGCGCACCGCATCACCCACACCATGCTGGTGCCGGTGCAGTATAAGCGGCTGATGGAATATGAAGGTTTCGACGATTACGATCTGAGCAGCTATCGCCTCAAATATTGCACCAGCGCGCCCTTTGCCCCTGCACTCAAGGCGGATGTGCTGAAACGCTGGCCGGGCGGGCTGGTTGAAATCTATTCGATGACCGAGGGCGGGGTCGTCTGTCTGCTTCTTGCCCATGAACATCCGGACAAGCTGCACACTGTCGGCATCCCCTGGAAGGGCAGCGAGGTCTTCACCATAGACGAAGCCGGCAACCGTTTGCCGCCGGGCGAGACTGGCGAGCTGGTCGGCCGATCAGCCACGATGATGTCGGGCTATCAAAACCAGCCGGAAAAAACCCGGGAAGGCTATTGGATCGATAGTGACGGCAGCATCTGGCAACGCATGGGCGATATTGGCCGCGTCGATGCCGACGGCTTTGTCGAACTGCTTGGCCGGTCAAAGGACATGATCATATCCGGCGGCTTCAACATCTACCCCGTGGACCTTGAAGGCGTTTTGCTCGGATTGCCAGGCGTGGAGGAGGCCGCCGTCATCGGGATGGCGAGCGAGCGCTGGGGTGAAACACCGGTCGGTTTCGTGTCCGGCGCGAATGGCGTTGAGCTTGACACAGCCGACCTGCTGGCCACGGCCAATGCGCAACTCGGCAAGACCCAGCGCCTGTCTGCACTTCACCAGATTGATGAAATGCCGCGCAGCCATATCGGCAAACTGCTAAAGACCGATTTGCGCGCCATTGCCGAGCAGATGGAGGCAGCCTGATGCAGGAACAATGGGGTTCCGATCTGGAAACTGTAATCAGCGTGCTGCAGGTGTCGCTGGCACCAGCCTTCCTTCTGGCGGCCATGGCCAGCCTGCTGAATGTCTATACCGGGCGGCTTTCCCGTATCGTCGATCGCGGCCGCCAGCTACGCCGCGACCTTGGCGATGCTGCGTTGGACGCACGCGCGCCAATCCTTGCGGAAATGCGCCAGATCCGGCGGCGCAAGAAATTGGTGCGGCTATCACTGCTCTTAACGATCGGGGCGGCTGTCGTCGTCTGCCTGATGGTCGGCATATTGTTCATCATGGGCCTGACCAGCTTTTCGCGCGCCGAAATCGTAATCGCCATGTTTGCGCTTTCGATGGCGTTACTGGCGATTTCACTGGCAGCGCTGCTCGCCGAAACGGGCATTGCGTCGCATGAAGCCGATCTCGACATCGACGAAGGCAGCGATATCTAGCCCCGCTTACGGACCATCGCCGCCAGCGATTTCAGCTTGGGCGTGACGACCGGAACCGTCAGCATCGTTGAGGCCACCGCCATCAGCAACAGGGCGGTGAAGGTCGCGCCGGAAATGATACCCTTGTCGAGCAGGACGCTTGCAAAGATGATCTCGATCAGGGCCTTGGTCTGCAACAGCCAGCCGATCACCGACGCCTCTCCTTTGTCCCATTTGAGGATTCGCCCGGCAAGGTGAATACCGATGATCTTGCCGCTGACCGAAGCCGCAAGCAGCAAGGTCGCCGCACCAAATACGGCGAGCCCGCCGACATCCCATTGGGTGCGCAGACCGGTCGACAGGAAAAAGACCGGCATAACCGTCAACAGCACAATTTTGCGAAAATTGTCCATCGCCTGATGGCCGAACCATTTGGCATCCAACACCACGCCAGCAAGGAAGGCGCCGACCATATAATGCAGCCCGGCCCAATCAGCGACGAGGCCGACCGCGATGAGCCAGATCAGGCCGGCATACCAGCGGTCGCTTTCAGTGATGCGCACCATCAGCCAGCGCATGCCGCCTGCCGTCAATCCGAACAGGATCAGAAAGGCGAGTTGCCGTTCGATCCGCGCCCAATCGAGAAGGATCAGCGCCAAAACACTCCAGATCGCGATATCGTCAAGGCTTGCATAACGCAGGATGCGCTGGCCCATGGGCAGGCGCAAAATGTCGAGTCTTTCGAGTAGTAACACGAGGATCGGAAGTGCGGTGACAGCACAGGCCATGCCGATGCCGAGCACAATCTGCCATGTCTGCGCCTTTTCCCCTGCCCAGCCGGGACCGGTTGCGAGCAAAAGCAAAGCGGCAGCACAGCCGAAGAGCATCGGAACGACAAGCGCAAAGCCGGCTGTCACCCCGCTCTCACGTCGCTGCGCCCACGCCTCTTGCAGGTCAAGTTCAAGCCCGGCGGCAAAGACGAACATCATCACCGCCCACCAGGCGACGCCGTTCAAAGCGGTTATGACTTCAGGCCGGAAAATCGCTGCATAATATTCGGGAAAGACGGCGCCCAATATTCCAGGGCCGAGTAACACGCCGGCGACAATCTGCACCACGACCAGCGGCGCATAATAATCGGTCTTGAACAGCCGCCAGAACAGCCATGGCAGCGCGAAGACGATAAGCATCGCGATCAGGAAAAGTTCGGTCGTGGTAATGGCTGGCAAGCGCTGCGTCCCCGTTCAGCAGTCGATTGACCCCTTCGTCAATCGCGGCACCAGCCGTTATCCTGCCATCATGCGACCGGCAAGGCGCATTCGATTGCAGGAGCAAGCCCGTTCAGAGATCGGGCCGCGATTGTCCCCATCATGGACAGGGCTTTTCAGGCGTGGTTAACCCGCTGGCGTCGATGCTGGGCGCTATTCTATAGATGTACGCACCAGTCGCCTCGGAGTTACATCCATGCACCGCGCCATAGTTGCTCTTTTCCCTTTGACCGCCGCAATTGCGGTTGCCGCCACAGCGCAATCGGGCGCGTCGTTCACGGTCGCAGAAACCGGACAGGAATTTGCCCGGCTTTCCGATGCGATCGACGCCATTGGCGACCGGCAGGGAACGGTGTTGATTGCGCCGGGCACTTATCGCGAATGCGCGGTTCAGCAGGCCGGCTATATTTCGTTCAAGGCCGAGGTACCGGGACGCACGATTTTCGACGGTGGAATCTGTGAAGGCAAGGCAGCACTCGTGCTGCGTGGGCGATCGGCGGCTGTCGACGGCATCATTTTCCAGAATATGCGCGTGCCCGATGGCAATGGCGCCGGCATTCGTCTGGAAAAAGGCAATCTTGCCATTACCCGTTCGGTGTTCCGCAACAGCGAACAAGGCATATTGACCGCGCAGGATCCCACCGGTGAAATCGTGATCGACCAGACGACCTTCAGCGAACTGGGGCGGTGCGACCGCGGCCTTTCGTGCGCGCATAGCATCTATATCGGCGATTTCGGTTCGCTAACCGTGACGCGCAGCCGTTTCGAACGCGGCAATGGCGGCCATTATGTGAAGAGCCGCGCCGCCCGTGCGATAATCCAGAACAATGCCTTTGACGATACGCGGGGGCAGGCGACCAACTATATGATCGATCTTCCTGCCGGCGCATCGGGCATGATCAGCGGCAATGTCTTCGTCCAGGGACAGGATAAGGAAAATTACAGCGCCTTCATCGCTATCGCAGCCGAGGGCAAAGTCCGCAGCAGCGCGGGGCTCGCCGTCAGCGGCAATGATGCCAGCCTTGGCACCGGTGTCGACCGGAACACGGTATTCTTGGCCGATTGGTCCGGCGATGCGATTGTGCTGGGCGCGAACCGCCTGGGGCGCGGTTTGAAGCCGTTCGAAAAGCGCTAGCTTTACCGCCCCTGCGCACGCCAGCGGCGGACAACACGCTCAAGGATCGCCTCTTCACCGCCGGTTTCCTGCCAGAGCACCGAGAATAAAGGATCTTCGGAAGCAGGGCGCTTGTCTTCCTCAAGCGTATCGAGCGCGACGCGTATCGGGATGGCAACACCTTCACCGCAGATAATGCATTCACGGTTGCGTAGCGCCGGAATCGAATCGAGGAAGCCACGCGCACCTTCGGGCATGGCCGCCCGGACATAGGCCTGGTCGCGATCATTGTTCAGTCGCATCGAGATGATCGTGCCGCATTGCGACAGCACACCTTCTGCAAGGTCGGACGGACGCTGCGTGATCAGGCCAAGCGAGACGCCATATTTACGGCCTTCCTTGGCTATCCGTTCCAGAATCGTGCGCACCGCACTGTCCCCGGCTACGCGATCCGACGGAATATATCGGTGCGCCTCTTCGCAGACGAACAGGATTGGGCGGTGCGGTTCGTTGCGCGACCAGATAGCATAATCGAACACCAAGCGCGATAATACGGCAACCACGGTCGAGGTAATGTCCGAAGGCATGGAGGACACGTCGATGATCGAGATCGGCTTGCCATGGCTGGGCAGGCGAAAGATCTTCGAAAGGAATTCCGCCATGGTGTCGCCAACAAGCATGCCCGAGAACATGAAATTATAGCGCGGATCGGCCTTCAGTTCCTCAATCTTGCCGCGCAGCCGCATGAATGGCGCGGTGCTGGTCGCTTTGTCCAGCTTGCCCATCTCATTCTGGATGATCGTCGTAAGATCGGAAAGCAGATAGGGAACCGGCGCGTCGACCGTCAATTTGCCGATCGTTGCAGCGAGGCGGTTTTTCGAACGGGCCTGCAACAGGCATTTTGCAAGAATGTCGCAGTCCATCTGCCGCTCATCGCCAGACGATGTGACGAACACCTCACAATGCTCGGCAAAGTTCATCATCCAATAGGGCAAGGCAAGGTTGTTGACATCGTAAAGGGCACCATTGCCCTTGAAGGCTGCGGAATATTCGCCGTGCGGATCGACCATCACGATATGGCCTTCGGGCGCCATGTCGCAAATCCGGTGCAGGATCAGCGCGGCGCTGGTCGACTTACCGGTACCGGTTGAACCCAACAGCGCGAAATGCTTTCCAAGCATGGCATCGACATAAAGTGCGGCGCGAATATCGCGGGTCGGAAAGACCGTACCGATATTCACATGCGCGCGGCTATCGGCCGCATAGACCTGTTTGAGATCGCTGCTGGATACCGCATAGACTTCGGAACCGGGCACCGGATAGCGGGTAACACCGCGCCGGAAATGGTAGATCTTGCCTGTCAGCCGTTCCTCATCGCCTTCGCCAAGGAAATCGACCTGCGCCATGATCGTGTCGGTTGATGCAAGATCGAGCCGCTGCGTGCGAATGTTGGCCAGCAACCAGACATTGCCGACCCGGATTTTCACCTGACTGCCGACCTGGCCAGCATTGGAAATGGCAGGGTCATGATGGCTCAGCAAATTGTTGATGCTCGACGCGCTCAGGCTGATCTGTGAGCCTGAACCCGCAATTTCAACAACGGCCCCGATCTTGTGAAGCGCGCCTTCGGTGGCCTGATGGCTGCGCTGAACAGGCTGGACACCAATCGGACTGGCAGGTGCAGCCGCCGGGGCGGGTTGCGACGGCGTGAAGCCGACCGGTCCGGTTGCAGCAGCTTCGGACGAACCCGGCACAGTCGGAATAGGCTGCATCCCTGAAAAGCCGCGGCCGGAAAAACTGTCGCTCATGCTGGTACCCCGTTGATCGAGCCGCAACGCTAGGGTGGTAAAGTTAATTTTCGCCTAAATGGCGCTCAAGAGGCGACCGTTAAGGTGTCAGAGCCGCCGAAATACGAAGCCCGCGAACCAACCGAGAAACAGCGAGATCAACACGGCAAACGCACCATAAATCAGGCCATAATCCTGCGCCATGATCGTCACGAAACGTTCGAATCCCGTCTTGCTGATGGTCACGGTGACGCTGTCATCGGCGACGATTACCCGGCCGTTCCGGATCAGCAATGTTTCGGCAGTATAGCGGCCTTCGGGCACGCTGGAGGGGATAGCAAGGCGCGCCCGATAGAGCACCTGATCGGTGATATCGACCGCCCCCGATTTTTCGGCATATAGCCCCCCGCGCTGGTTGAGATCGACCAGCCCATTTGTGAACCGGCGGACTTCCTCGCTGCGGATTTCACCGGTGGGGGAAAGCTGCAACTTACCCAGCCCCAGTTCATAAATTGCCGCTGTCCGAGCATCGACAATCTGTTCGATCGGGCGCGAAGAGGCAATGGCATAATAGCCGGGGGCAGAACGGAAATCGATGCTTTCGGCATTAACCCAGATACCCGCCACGCGCTGTTTTTCTCGCACGATGATGGGTTCGGTCGGCCCACGCAGCACGACTGCGACATCGACCTTCCCTTCCGGGGCGACGCCGCGCGGATAGATGATCGCCCCGAACAGCAGCAGTTCGGCGCCGGTAAAGCGCGACTGGATGTTGATGTTGCGCTGCGAGACATCTGGCACCAGCTTAGGTTCGACCTGCGCCTGCACCGCCGCCGGGATGGGCAGCAGCAGCACGAGCAGCATGAGCAGCCTGACGATCACAGCCCCGCCACCGTATAGATTTCATCCGGCCGCCAGCCGAGGCCGAGCGCCATGCGTAGCGCGACGATCAGGACAATCGCCGCAAGGAACAGCCGCAGATAATCCGGGCGCATCCGCTGCGCCAGCCGCGCGCCGATCTGCGCCCCGGTGACGCTGCCGATCAACAGAAAGACGGCGAGAACGATATCAACCGCCTTGGTCGTCAAGCTGTGCACCATCGTCGAGCTCATCGTCACGAACAGGATCTGGAAGAGCGAGGTGCCAACCACGACATTGGCGCTCATCCCCAGAATATAGAGCATCGCCGGTACCATGATGAAGCCGCCGCCAACGCCCAGCAGCATCGTCAATATGCCGGTGACAAAGCCGAGAATCAGCGGCGCGAGCGGCGATATGTAAAGTCCCGAACGATAGAAGCGCCAGCGCCAGGGCAGGTTGGCGACAAGCGGATGGTGTCGCCTTTTGCGGGCCGGCAATGGCTTGCCGCTGCGCGTCGCGCTCACGCTGGCCCATGCCTCGCGGGCCATCATGGTGCCGATACTGCCCAGCAGGATCGTGTAGAGGATGTTGA
>JACCDV010290987.1_pt1 | contig 21656 bp, 6 predicted proteins | sample 7446131 | NCBI WGS metagenome assembly JACCDV01 (sample SAMN15323448, study PRJNA562643) | freshwater metagenome | isolation source: river surface water | place: USA:Blue River Watershed | collected 2017-08-17
AAACCTCACAAGGCGTGATGCGTGGCCGTAAAAAACTGCGCGATGCGGGCAAAGAAACCGCTTTGGCCGTGCTCGACGCTGAGGTTGAACACTTTGGCCTGTTGGCCAACAAGGTCAACGCCATGACCGACGCCAAGATGGGCAGCTATCGCTTGCTCAGCACTTTGGGTCGTCTTGACATTGAAGCTTTGAACCTTGACAGCGGCACGTTTGACATTCCGGTTCAACCCATCGACAAGGCCGTCAAAGAACTCGTCGGTACGGAGCTTTTGGTGCGATGAAACTGCTGTTTGTTCACCAAAACTTCCCAGGCCAGTTCCTGCACCTCGCGCCTGCGATGGTGAAAGAAGGCCACGAAGTCCATGCCTTGGTCCTCAAGAAAGAGGCGCCCAAAGCATGGGAGGGGGTGCACATTCACACCTACCAACCGGCCAAAGGCACCGCCACAGGCGTTCATCCGTGGGCACTGGACTTGGAAACCAAGATCATCCGTGCTGAGTCGGTGTTTCGCAAATGCTTGGAGCTCAAAGCCCAAGGCTTCACGCCCGATGCGGTGGTGGCCCACCCCGGCTGGGGCGAGAGCCTGTTCATCAAAGACGTATGGCCCGATACCAAACTAGGCCTGTACTGCGAGCTCAATTACTCAGAAAGCGGCAACGACGTGGGCTTTGACCCCGAGTTTGCCAGCCAAGACCCAGGCGATGCCTGCCGCTTACGCCTGAAAAACATCAACAACGTGATGCACTTTGACATCGCCGATGCCGCCATATCGCCCACGAACTTTCAGGCCGACACTTATGCCTGGCCGTTTCGCGGCAAGATCAAAGTCATGCACGATGGGATTGACACGAAGCGCATCTGTCCCAACGACTTGGCCACCTTCAAGCTGCCTAACGGTCGCGCGCTGACGCGCCAAGACGAAGTCATCACCTTTGCCAACCGCAACCTCGAGCCGTACCGGGGCTACCACGTCTTTATGCGCTCTTTGCCCGTGCTGCTGCAGCAACGGCCCAACGCCCAAGTGGTGTTGGTCGGCGGCGAGTGCACCAGTTATGGCAAAGCCCCACCGGGCAAAACCAGCTGGAAGCAAACCTTCATTGACGAAGTGAAGCCTCTCATTTCAGAGGCCGACTGGGCCCGTGTGCACTTTGTGGGTCACTTACCGCACCCCCAATTTGTGAGCCTGCTGCAAGTCAGCACCGTACATGTGTACCTCACCTATCCCTTTGTGGCCAGTTGGAGCTTGCTCGAGGCCATGAGCATCGGCTGCGCCATTGTGGGCAGCGACACCGAGCCGGTGCGCGAGTTTGTTGAGCATGAAAAAACCGGCTTGTTGACCCCGTTTTTTGATCAAGCCGCTTTGATCAGTCAAGTGGTGCGTTTGCTGGACGACCCTGCACTGCGACAAACCTTGGGTAAGGCGGCGCGCCAAAAGATTCAGTTTTATTACGACTTGCACGCCATTTGCCTGCCCAAGCAGATCAGATGGGTCGAGTTTTTATCTCACGTCAGGAGCTAAACCATGCGGATTTCACTCATGAGTGCCAGCGTGGCGCTGGCTTTATGCCAAGGCTATGCGGTGGGACAAACCGTGTCACCCAGCGCCGGCAGCTTGCTGGCCAACACCCCCGAACTTGGCGCACACGCCGGTGCGTCAGCGCCTGAAGGCTTTCCGATCGAGTACTACCCACGCATGCGTTGGACCGACGACTTCAGCGTACAAGTCGACAGCATCGTGATTGAGGGTAATACCTTGGTACCTACAGCTCGACTGCAAGCGGCTGTGAAGGGGTATGCCGGCAAACGCCTGATGGTCGACAAGCTCTCGGTCGTCACATCCGCCGTGAACCGTGCCTATCGCGAGGCAGGTTTCAGATCCAAGGCCTACATCCCCGACCAGTCGTTTGGCGGTGGACGTTTGGTGGTTCAAGTCATTGAAGTGGGCACTTTGCGGTAAATCTGCAACCTCGGGCTTCAGAAATCCCCGCACCTGTCGACTCTTCGTCAAGCGTACTGGCATAGGAGCTGCTTTAGCTAGCCAGTCACCGAACAGACTTTATGAAACAAATACTTGCTGCTTTGATCATTGCCGCCGGCATCGGTGCCTACTTTGTGGTGGGCGACGATGTGTTTGCGCCTGAGGCGCCAGTGGCAGCTGCGCCCGCCCCTGAGCTGAGCGCATCTGAGGCGCAAGAGCCAGAGACGGTTGCTTCGCAAGCAGAGATGGTTGCTCCCGTTCAGGCGGAACCAGAGCCAGCATCGGTGCAGAGCAAACCCTTGGCTGAGCCGGCTGTCCTGCCAGCGCCCATCCAGCGTAAGCCTGCTCCTGTGGCAACTAAGCCTGAGCCTGTGGCCGTGGTGGAGCCTAAACCTGTGATCGCCGCTGTTGCGAAATCAAGCGTGGCACCAGTCAAGCCCGAAGCGCCTGCTGCACAAGACATGCGCTTGACCATCCGCGAAATTCAATTCGACGGTGTGACCGCCTTTAGCCATGGTGAACTGCAACAAGTGGTTCAAGAATTCATTGGTCAAGAGCTAGATCTGGAGCAGGCGTTTGCTATTCCAGCCCGCATCTCCAGTTACTACCAGTCTAAAAACATGGTCGCCCGTGCCACCTTGGTGGGCTCGCTTGAACGCAATGGCGTACTCAAGGTGGGCGTCATCGAAACCCAAGTGAGCCAAACCCAACTCAACCAACAGCTCAGCATCGTGGCGGCTGCCGAAAAAGCCGTGCAGGCCGCACCGCAGCTGAACCAAGACGATGAGACCGCACTCATCCTCAAGCAATACGCCAAACAGTCGCGCCAATACGAACTTTTGGTGGATAACCAAGGCTTGGAAGGCGTAGGCGCAGGTCGCGTGGGCTTGGGGCTGGTGTGGAACGACGCGCTGGGGCAAGGCAACACCTTGTCCGTGCAAGGCATCAAAACGCAAGGTAGCCAGTTCTTGCAAGCGGCATTCGCCTGGGCAACAGGGCTCGATGGCCTCAAGCTTGGCCTGCGTGTGTCTGACCTCAGCTACGAAGTGGTTGAAGCTGTACAAGACGCCACCTATGCCAGCGGCGAAGCTGTGAAAAAAGGGCTTTTTTTGGCCTACGAGTTAGTCAATACACCTTCAAATTACAGCAGCCTTGGCTTGCGTTACGACACGGCCAAACTGCGTAACCAAGTCATCGGCCTCAATGAATCGGCTTACTACGACACCCGTGTCATGGGCATCGAATTCAAAGGCTTTGAGCGCGAAATGGTACCTGGCGGTGCCGTGTTCACCTACGACGCACGTTTATCTAAGGGCGAGGTCGATATGGCCGGTTCGCCCAACCAACAAGCCGACCTGCAAGACGAAAACACAGGCGGTACCTTCACCAAGTTCCTCTTCACGGGCAGCATTCTTCAGCCCTTGGGTGGCATCAACTCTGCCTACTTTGGCTTGACCTTGCAAGACGCCAACAAAAACCTGGATGCTTCTGAAAAGCTCTACTTGGGCGGCCCCTTGGGTGTTCGTGCCTATGGTGTGGGCGAGGGGGCAGGCAGCAAAGGCCAAATTGCCACCTTCGAGTTGCGTCAAAGGCTGTCGGCTAAAACCACCTTGGCCGAGTTCTACGATGTCGGTCGCATCCGTTCCTGGAAGGATGCGGGGGGTAATACCCAACCCGGCACCAGCCTCAGCGGTGTGGGTTTGAGCTTGACCCACAAGCTAGACTCAGGTGTCAACGTCAAGGCGACCTGGGCACGTCGCACAGGCGATACCCCCGAGGACAATGACGCGTACGATCGCAACCGTTTCTGGTTATCGCTCGAGACTCGTTTTTAATGACACACGCACGTACCTGCTATTTCGTTTCAGGGCTTTTCATGGCAGCCAGTGTGGCTGCTCAAAACCCGCCTGGCGTCGATGCTGGCGCCTTGATGCGCCAAACCGAGCAAAACATTCGGCAAAGCCAGCTGCAGCAGGCCGCAAAAAAGCGCGACTCACTGCCGCCTGAGGCCGTTTTGACCGACGTCACGGTGGTCACCGCTGAGCGCTTCAAGTTCTTAGGCAACCAGCGACTCAGCACTGAACAGTTACAGGCTGTGGCAGCTCCTTTTGCTAATCGTCCCCTCAATCAGCATGACTTGCACCATTTGACCGATGCCATTTCGCAGGAATACCGAAAAGCAGGCTGGCTGGTGCAAGCCTATATCCCCCGCCAAAACTTGGCTGGGCCTGAGCTGGTGATCCAAGTCATTGAGAGTATTCCTCCCAATAAACCATAGCGATACCTTCTCAAAGCTAGATCCATCGCGATCTGGTGACCTAAAACCTCGGCAAAGCCGCATCAACCGTCAATAAAGCGGCAAGGCACGGAACTTGCATTAACTCAACCCTTATGGTTGATTTAGTTCTCGTTTTGTGAAAATTACACGCTCGCGATTCATTGCTGCGACGGTGTTTCTGTGCCTTTTGGGTGGGTCGTTGGACATCTACGACCCCGTTTTGCCCAAAGACGCAGGCACCGTGCTGCGCGCGATCGAGGACAAAACACAGCTGCCCGTCACCGACTGGGTTGAATCCATGACCGGCACCCGCATCGCTCCCGCGGCTGGCAAGGCCGCTCGCAAGACCTTGGTTGACGCGGCAATGGACAAAATGGTTGAGCAACAAGAGGTGGAAGAGGCCGCCAAAGCACTCATCACCCTCAAGCACATCCAGTTTGAAGGCGTCACCATCTTGGGCGACATGGAGCTGCGCGGCATTGTTGAGCCGTTCCTCAACACCCCCTTGACCTACGAGCAAATGCTCGAAATCGGCATGGTGGTCGAGCAGTACTAGCGCAACAACAACTACTTAGCCAGAGCCATGTTGCCGCCGCAAGACCTGACTGACGGGCTTTTGACGATCGATGTCATCGAATCGGTGTTCTCGAAAGTCGAAATTGAGCAAGAACTCGACGACTTGCCCAACACCCAAGCCCATGTGGAGGCCATCATTCAGGCTCAGCAACCCACGGGAGAGCCCCTCAACACCAAGTCGCTTGACCGTGCCTTGGCCCTGGCCAACGACATACCAGGCATGAACGCCCAAGGCTCACTACGCCAAGGCCGCGATGCCGGCGAAACAGAATTGCTGCTTAAGTTGTACCAAGGTCGTACGCGTCAAACTGAGCTGACCATGGACAACGGGGGCTCCCGCTCAACTGGTGCCATCCGCTTGATGGCCAACCTGACGTGGTTCAACCCCAACGATTTGGGCGATTTGCTCAATCTTGTGGCCGTCCACACCCAAGGCAGCGACTACGCCCGCTTGGCCTACAGCGTACCTGTGGGCACCGATGGCTGGCGCATGGGGGCCAACGCCTCTGTGATGGACTACAAAGTAGTGGTGGGTGACCAAGGCATGGTCGGAGCCGTGGGCCGCGCCATTACCAAAGGCTTGGAATGGACCTACCCCTTGCTGCGTGCGGATGACCGCAGTGCCACGGTCAGCCTAGCCGCCGACACCAAGAAGTTTGAAAACACCTCGGCCCAAGGCCTCTTGATGTCGGACTACCAAGCCAAAGTACTGACGGCCCAAGTGTCAGGCCTCTACCGCCACCTCAACGCTGGTGGTGGCTCGGGCACCTACAGCGTACAGCTCAGCAACGGCGACCTTGACCTGACAGGTTCGCTCAGCCAACAGACCGACAAAAACACCACCAAAACCGAGGGCGTCTTCAACAAAATTCGCCTCAATGGCACATGGCAGCAGGCCTTGTCCACCCAAACCACGGCGTTTGTTTCGTACACGGGGCAAATGGCCGACAAGAACCTAGACTCGTCCGAAAAAAGGCAGCTTGGCGGCATGAATGGCGTGCGTGCCTACCCAACAGGCGAGGGCTCTGGCTCTGAGGGGCAGTTGATCCAGTTTGAGCTCAGACAGCAGCTAGAAAACGGCATCAGCATGGCCGCGTTCTACGACTGGGGCCAAGTCTGGCTGCAGCACGACCCAGACTATCCCGGTGGACCCAAACAAAACCTAAATACCTACAAAGGCTTCGGCGCCAGCGTGGGCTACACCTTTGAAAACGGCGTGTCCGTCAAAGCCACTTGGGCGCGTAAAGACGGTAACAACCCCAACCCGAACCCCATCAACGGCCACGACATGGACGGCACGCGGGACCGCAACCGTTACTGGTTGCAAGTCAATTTGCCGTTTTAGCGCATGACCGTTTCGCGCCGACAACATAGTCACGATCCCCCCTCAAGATTCTCCGACTCGTTCCGAATCGGAATGGCTATGCCACGCCCTGGTCAAACACGCCCCTACGAAACAGACGTCCAGCAACGTCTGGGCGTGCTGCCGCGCTTATCTATTAGCAGGTTGACCGCTTTGCTAGCCACCGTGGGCGTCCTGTCCATGCCAGTAGACGCCCAGACAACCGTCTCGGCCAACCAGCTCCCCACCGGCGGGCAAGTGGCGGCGGGGCAGGCCAGCATCAGCCAAACGGCCAACACGCTCAATGTCAACCAAACCAGCCAGCGGGCTGTGGTGGACTGGACGAGCTTTAACGTGGGCCAAGACGCCACGGTCAATTTTCAGCAGCCCAACGCCCAGTCGTCCACGCTCAACCGCGTGATGGACAGCCAGCCCAGCCACATCTTGGGCCGCATCACGGCGCCAGGCTCGGTGGTCTTGGTCAACCCCGAAGGCGTGTACTTTGGCAAAACATCCAGCGTGGACGTGGGGGGCTTGGTGGCCACCACGCACGCTGCCGCTGCCCGTGAATTCATGGAAGGCCAGCTCAAATTCAGCCGCAACGGCGCCACGGGCAAGGTCACCAATGAGGGTGAACTGCGCGCCGCGCTGGGCGGCTACATCGCCCTGTTGGCGCCAGAGGTGCGCAACCAAGGCGTCATCGTGGCCAACCTGGGCACCGTGGCCATGGCTGCTGGTGAAACCTTTGAGTTGAAGTTTGATGGCAACGGGGCCTTGAGCCGCGTGGTCGTCACCGCCGCGGCCATCAACACCTTGGTGGAAAACAAAGGCGCCGTGCGGGCGCCGGGCGGCCTCATCATCTTGTCGGCTCAGGCCGCCAGCCGCTTGCAAAGCGGTGTGGTCAACAACAGCGGCACCCTAGAATCCACGGGCTTGGTGCAACGCGCTGGGCGCATCTTGCTTGAAGCCACCAGCAGCATTTTGAACAGCGGCACCCTCAAAGCCGACGCCACGGCAGGCGCCAACGGTGGGCCTGCGGGCAGTGTCACGCTGAATGCCCCTGATGTTCAGAACTCTGGCACCGTAAGCGCAGCCAACTTACAAGCCACTAACTTAGCGGCAAATTCTTACCCCGACAGCGGCAGCTTGGCGGCAGAAGTTGGCCGCATCGAAATCAATGCCGACACCTTCACCCAAACCAGCACTGGTTTGCTCGACGTGTCGGCCATTGCCCAGCAAGCGGGCCACATCGACATCGTGGCTGCTCAGTCCATGGCACTCAGTGGCCGCGTGTTTGCCAACGGCGTGGTGACCGACCCCACGCAAATTGTGGCCAACGCCTTGGGCGGCAACATCCACCTGCAAGCCACGCGCCGCATGGACCTGACCACCGCTGTGCTTGATGCCTCGGGTGAGGGCGGGGCTGGACGTATCCACATTCAGGCCGATGGCTTGCCCGCTGTGCCGGCCGACCCAGCCAACAACACACCCGCCCAAGCCCCCGTGCATGGCGCTGTGCTGCTGAGCACCAACACCGTCTTGCGCGCCAACAGCGCCCGCGCCCATGCGGGCCGCGTGGAAGTGGAGGGCGACGACATTGCCCTAGAAAGCGGCACCCGCATCGAAGCCACCGGTGCCACCGCAGGCGGCACCGTGCTGGTGGGCGGCGACTGGCAGGGCAGCGGCACCTTGCGCCAAGCCACCACGGTGAGCATGAGCGCTGACAGCGTGATTGACGCCAGTGCCACGGACAACGGGGATGGTGGCAAGGTGGTGATGTGGAGTGATGTGCACAACGACAACTCTGTGACTACCGTGAACGGCGCCATTTACGCTAAAGGTGGTACGAATGGCGGGGATGGCGGACAGATTGAGACATCTGGCCACACCATCAACATTGACGGCATCAGCATCAATGCGGGCTCGGCCTACGGCACCGCAGGCTTGTGGCTGATTGACCCATACAACTACGACATCAATGCATCCGCCGCCTCAGCCATTGGCACTGCCTTGAATTCAAGCAGCGTCGAGGTCACGACCTCGACCAGCAACACCAGCTACGGTGGCAGCACCAACGCCGGCGACGGCGGCCAGCTTTGGATGTCATCCAACATCACCAAAACAGCAGCAGGCACCACCACGCTGACTCTCAAATCTCACCAACGACTGGCGATGAACAGCTACGCCATCAGTTCAACGGGCGGCCCTTTGAACGTGGTGCTCTGGGCTGATAGCGATGGCAATGGGGATGGCGGTGTGTCTGCGCTCAACACCATCAGTAGCAATGGTGGCCATATTTGGGTGGGTGCGGGCAGTGCAACCACCACTTGGAACGGCTTGACTGTGCCCAACGGGCCTTCCCAATCTGCCCAGTCAGCCAACTGGAACCCCATCGATTGGACCGGCAAGCTCACCAGCTCTGGCGGCGACATCATGCTTTGGTCAGGTGGCGTTGGCTCAGGAACTGGCCCAGCTGCCTTTCTCACAGCCAGTGGCAGCGCGGGCATTGACGCAGGGTCGGGCAATGTGACGATTCGTGCGCGCAACGTCGATTGGCATCTGACCAACACCGCTTATGGTGGGATTGTGTCTCTCGAGGTGACAACCACAGGTGATTTGAAAATTTTGCCTGACAGAGATACAGGCGGATTTGGTCAAAACATTGACAACCGATGGTTTGATCTGACGCGTGCCACGCCAAAAAGTTATCAGTTTGGCAATGCGTTTAACAGCACTGAATTTAGTGTGGGCAGTGATCTGACCACCTCTGGCGGTCCCATCACGCTCTACGCAAGCAATCTGATATTGGGTGTCGGCTCCAAGCTCAATGCAACAGGTGACATCAGCCTCAATCTTTCCGCTGGTTCTTGGCTCAGCACCTCACTCAACGCTTATCCTGAGCTCAATGCCAGCAATGGTGGTGCCATCACCATCAATGCAGACAACTTCAGTTGGGCTGGTGCAGCGCCAAAACTGAATACTTCTGGAAACATCACGATTCAATCCACCAGCGCCTCGTTTGGCATGGGTGTCAACAACGCGTGGTTTCCGATCATTACCACGCCAACGGCATACCAGCTCGGTAAGTCAACCAATACGACGTCCATTGATATGAATTCGGCTGTGACGGCGACGGGGCCGATCAGCATCTATGGGTCTAATATTTATCTGAATGCCGGAGCCAACCTGACTTCCACCGGTTCTGGTCAAGGCATTTTGCTAAAGGCCACCAACAGCATGGTCATTGGCGTGGGCTCGGCACTCGGGCTGCAAACCAACAACGGCAACATCACTTTGTGGGCCGATTCGGATGGCAGCAACGAAGGCGTCATCAATGTGCGCGAAAACGTCACGTTCAATAGTGCCAATGGGTTAACCAACCAAGTCTCGGGCGGCGGTGCTATCACTTTGGCGGGTGGTAACACCACCGACGCCAATGGTTTGCCCACAGGCTACGCCTTTTCAGTCAGTGGCAACACAGGCGCATGGGGCAGCAATCCCCCCAGCGGTGTGCAGCTGGGGGCATTTACAAAAGATCACGCTGGTGGCTCGTACACCAACGAGATCAAGTTTTACAGCGGCGGCGGCAATGTGGTCCTCAAAGGCAAGTCTGCCAACGGGGCACCCGGCATTTCATGGTACGGCGGCAGTGCGGGTGGCACACAAGTCATCGATGCAGGTGCAGGCACCATCTTGTTGGACGGTCAGTCCGTGGGTAACGGCCACGGCATTGAACTGACGTATTTCGGTGGCGTAACAACTCCCACTTTGAGATCTAGCAGCAGCGCCACTGAGGCCATTTCGCTCATCGGCTACACCAGCACCACGGGCGGCTGGGCTGGCTATCAGGGCACAGTGACGATGATTTCTTCGGGAACCGGTGGCATCAAGGTCAGTGGTACCACTTTAGGTACCGGCTCCGCTGTGAATGCCGGCAGCCTCGGTATGTATGCCTTGAGTGGTCCCATCACCGTGACGGGTATTGGCGGCACAGGCTTAGCTGTTGGAGGCACTTGGGGCAAAGGCAGCTTGGCCAGCAGTAGCAGCAGCATCACGCTCACATCCAATGCCATCAGTCTGAATCCGACCACCGTCAACACGACGGGGGCCATGACCGTGCAGCCCTACAGCACAAGCTTCAGCGGTAGCGGTTTGACGTGGCCCTTGAGCAACTTAACACTTTCTACCACTTTGGGTGGGTTGACACTGGGCAAGGCGAACAACGCATCCAACATCACTATCAGCTCCGCTCAGTCGGTCAGTGGCCCAATTTCGGTTTACGGGGGGACCATTTATTTAAATGGCAACCTGACCACCTCATCTTCTGATATCTCGCTCACAGGTGCTGTCAAAGTGGGCGTCAACGCTTTAACGCTGACCAGTGCTGGAAATATCAATTTCACGGGCGAAGTGACGCCCGACACAACTGCCACACGAAGTCTGAGCCTTTCTGCCAGTGCCGGCACGATTACCTTGGGTTCAGGCCTAGGTACATCTGCACTGAAGTTCACAGACATCAACTTGACCGCAACCGGCCTGTTAGTTAACCAAGACAGTACCTTATTTGCCACCAACGACATCATCACCAACGCTGGCATCACCAAAAATGCGGGCAGCGACAGCACGTTGACATATCGCGCTGGACGTCATTTGGCATTTGGCTCAACCAGCTTGATCAGCTCAACCAGCAACAAGCTCAACCTGCTGTTCAACGCCGATACCGACAAATCGGGCGATGGCTTTATCAAGTATTCAGGCAGCGGTATCACCACCAATGGCGGGTATCTGCAGGTGGGTATTGGTGACACAGCCGTGCTCAATGGCTCCACTGTTTATGTGGGCGGTGACATTTATTTCGATGGTTCTGTAGCGCAAACCGTCTCCACTGGGGGCGGTGCATTCACGGTCTATGGCGAAACACTGGTGGCCAACACGGCTGGCCTGACCCTCAACTCTGGCGGTGGCAACGTGCTTTTCAAAGGCGTGTTGAACTCCGCCAACCAGTACTCAGGCATTTATTCAGCAACAGGCCTGACATGGATTCAAGCCAATACAGCCGCAACGGGCGTGGCCAACAGTTATTTGGCCACCATCACCTCTCGTCTCGAAAACTCACTGGCTGCGCTGGCTGGTAACTACAACACTGCATGGATTGGTGGGCGTCGCCTCAGCAATGGCACTTGGCAATGGCAGGGGGGACCAGAGGCTGGTCAAGCATTTACCTACACCAACTGGGCATCGGGCGAACCCAACAACTGCTGTACCAATACCACCAACGGTCTGGGCTATGGTGGTGAAAACGCCACTCAATTCACCGGCACCAACGGCAACTGGAACGACCTGTTTGATAACAGCAGTACGCTGAATTACTACATCCGCGAAACCACGATCAACGCAGCCCCATTGACGATCAATGCCGGTGCAGGCAACGTCACTTTTGAAAAAGCGGTCGGCACGGGCAAGGCCTTGGCCAGTTTGGCCGTCACAGGTAATCAAGTTAACTTCAATGGTGCGTTGCAGCTCGACACCACGGGTGCCACCATCACCCACACCGCAGCAGCCAGTGTGGCGGGCAACATCAGCGGCTCGGGCAGTTTGACGAAAAACGGTGCAGGCACGTTGACGCTCAGCGGTGACAACAGCTACACAGGTGCCACCGCGATCAATGCAGGCAGCTTGCTGATTGAAAACAACGCCCCAACGTTCACCACCAGTGGCTACACGGGGCCGGGTAGCTTGACGGTTCAGTCGGTGGGCACCTCGTTTACCAGCCCCGTTTCGTTCCACAAGCCCACTTCAGGGTTGACGGGCTTGACGATTGGCAAATCCACCAGCACAGCCAATGTGTCGGTGATCGACTCGCTCAGCGTGGGTGGTGCAGTGCGCATCTATGGTGGCAGCCTCTACTTGGGTGGCGGTTTAGCGTCCACCACAGGCGGACAACTGTTGCTGCAAGGCACGGGCGATGTCACCGTGATGGGTAACGTGTCCACGACCAGCACTTTCAGCGCCACGGCCGGTGCAGCGAGCACCTTGGTGATGGGCATGAACTACAGCACGGGCCTTGGCGCCACCATCACAGCCGATGGTGGCGTCACGCTCAGCGCAGGCACCAGCTACTTGGCAGGCAACATCACCACCGTGGCCACAGGCATCAGCATCACGGGCAACGTGCAGCTGGCCAACCTCAGCGCCACTCCCGACGCCAACCCTGTCACCTTCAACTCGGGCGGCGGCAACATCAGCTTGACCGGCGGCACGGTGTCGGGCTTTAGCGGCACGGTGGCTGACTATGGCTTGGTGGGTTTGAATAAAAACAAAGCCATCATGGGCAGCACTGTCGGCATCAGCGTCATCTCGGTGGCCGGCACAAGCTACATGCTGTACCAGTACAACACCACTGGTAACGCCACTTTTTACACGCCATATGGCGTGTCATCCGTTGACTACTTGGTGGTTGGCGGCGGCGGTGGTGGCGGCACCAGTGTGTCTGGCAGCACGACCGGTGGTGGCGGCGGCGGCGGCGGCGTAGCCGATGGCACTTACACCCTGAGCGGTAACACCACCAGTCTGACTGTGGGTGCCGGTGGCGCCGCAAGTACACAGGGCGCTGACTCTGCTTTTGGCTCAATCTTGGCGGGCGGCGGCGGCAGGGGTGGTAACACTGGCAGCAACAACGCCGCGGCGGGCACGGGTGGTGCTGGCTATGCGGCGGGCGGCGGTGGCGGCGGTTCTGGTTTTAACGTCAGTGGGAACCAAGCGGGTGGTTCTGGTACTCAGCGCAATGGTGGTTCCGGTGCAACAACTGGTCTCAACGGCTGGGGGGGCTCTGGTGGTGGAGCTGGGGGCAATGCGTCCTATTCTGCTTCTTCTAGTCTTGTCGCAGCTGGTGCTGGCGTTGCATCAAGGATCACTGGAATCAGCGTCATTTACGGTGCGGGCGGCGCTGTACCGGGTACTGCCGTGGCTGGCACGGGCGGCGGCGGCGGTGCGGTGTCTTACGGCACGCCTCAGGCGGCCAATGGTGTGGTAGTCCTACGCCATGCTGTGACCAATGGCTCTCAGGCAGCAGGCACCACCCTCAAAGTGGTGTCTGGCGCTGGCGCTTTGTCGTTTGCGTCGAACGCCTCTAACTTGAGCAACCTCACCCTCGATGCCAGCAGCAACAACAACTTCGCTGGCAGTTTGATGGGCTCAACCGGCCTGACCAAGCTGGGTACAGGCACTTTGTCTTTGACCAACACCAACACGCAGACGGGTACCACCTATATCAATGCCGGTACTTTGCAAGTGGGCAACGGTGGGGCCACCGGCTCGTTGGGCTTTGGCAATGTGGTGAACAACACCGCACTAGTGTTTAACAGCACAGGCAACTCGGTGGCTAGCGGCGTCATTTCAGGCGCGGGTACCTTTACCAAGCTGGGCTCTGGTACTGTGGCTTTGACAGCAGCCAACACCTACACCAGTGCCACCACCTTGAGCGCAGGTACTTTGGGCATTTACAACAACACGGCGGCAAGTACTGGCACGATCAACGCAGCCGATGGCACCAAGCTCTTGTTTGGCCGTGCTGTGACCAACTTTGCCAATAACGTGGTCATGACGGGCAACGTCACGTTTGATTTAGACAACGCTGTTGAGTACCTCATCGTCGGCGGTGGCGGCGGTGGTGGTGGTGGTGGTTGGGCTGGTGGTGGCGGTGCAGGTGGCTTTGTGTCTGGAAGCACAGACCTTAGCGAGGGCGCTTACACAGTCACTGTGGGCGCAGGCGGTGCTGGTGGTGGTGCATACGTTAGTGCAAGCAACGGCGGAAACAGTAGCTTGGGAACTTTGACTGCTGCTGTTGGCGGTGGCGGTGGCGCAGGTTATGGCTGGAACAGTGGCTACGTGGCCAGCGGCAACTCTGGTGGTTCTGGCGGTGGTACCGCTGAAGATAACCAAGTGACATCTGGTGGGGCAGGAACTGCTGGACAAGGTAACAGTGGTGGCGGCAGCGCAACGACTGGTGTGCAAGCAGGCGGCGGCGGTGGCGGTGCCGGCAGTGCTGGAGGAAGCGTGCCATCTTCAAGCGGCCCCAGTGACCGACAGCCAGGCAGTGGCGGTTCTGGTAAGGCATCAGACATTACAGGGACGTCAACCATGTACGCGGGCGGCGGCGGCGGAGCTACTGCTGTTCCGGGACCAAGCCGTAGTTGCGGCATGGGGGGTGCAGGTGGTGGTGGCGCTGGTGCCTGCAACAGCTCTAACCCTGTTGCGGGTACAGCCAATACGGGTGGTGGCGGCGGTGGTGGTCAAACTGGCAACGGTGCGAGCGGCGGATCAGGCGTGGTCATTGCACGTTATTTGGGTAGTTCTGCCGGTACAGGCGGAAACCCAACAGCTGGGGGCGGCACTGCAGCAGGTTATACCGTACACACTTTCAACAGTTCGGGGACTCTGTCGTTCAATCCCATCAACGTCTTGCTCAGCGGCACCATCAGCGGTACGGGCTCAATGATTGCTAATGGCACAGGCGGACAAATTTCGCTCATGAAGGCCAACACCTTTGGTGGTACCACCACCATTGCAGGTGGCACTTTGGGCTTATACAACGCTAACGCGATCAACGTGGGTGATTTGATTGTCCAACAAGCCAACTCTACCTTGTTGCTGGGCCGCACCATCACCTCTTTCGGCAACAACATCATTCTTAACGCCAATGCCACCGTGGCTTATGACGCCAATGTCGAGTACATCGTGCTCGGCGGCGGCGGCGGCGGCGGTGCCGACCAAGGTGGTGGTGGCGGTGGTGGTGGCTACGTCACAGGTAGTACCGACATTTCATCGACAAGTCTGACAGTCACCGTGGGGGCAGGCGGGCTTGGTGGAACAGCAACCACCAAAGGTGCGAGTGGCGGAAGTTCCAGTTTAGGCACCATCACAGCAGCAGGTGGCGGCGGTGGTGGTTCTGGTGCCTCTGGTCAAGCAGCTGGTTTGTCAGGCGGCTCTGGTGGCGGTGGCGGCGCAGAAGTTGCCGGTGGCACCGGTGGTGCGGCATCACCATCTGGTCAGGGCTATGCTGGTGGTTCGGTAAGCAACGTCAACTATGGCGGTGCGGGTGGCGGTGGCGCAGGCGGCGTTGGCAAGCCTGCCGTGCCAACCGCAGGCGCCGATGGCGGCATCGGTGTCGATATTTCTGGTTTCTTTGGTCAAGCTACTGGCACCACCTGGGTGGCCGGTGGTGGGGGTGGCTCTCATATCAATGCACTCGAAAGCGCAGCCTCGTTACCGATCAGCTACAAGAGCAACGTGGATGCATCTGGCAACCGCCTGGTGGGATATGGCGGTGTGGGCGGCGCAATTCCTACCAACGAAGCTGCCAACACAGGTAATGGCGGCGGTGCGTCTGGTGGCATCGCTTGTAGCGGTGGTTGTACCTTGAGCGATGGTGGTCGTGGCGGCTCTGGTCTGGTAGTGGTTCGCTATTTGGGCGCAGCCGCGGGTACGGGTGGCACGGTCACCACTGGCACGGGCAGCGCGGCAGGTTACACGCTGCAGACTTTCCGCTCGGGGGGCACATTGGCACTTAATGCGCTGTCTGCCACATTCACGGGCAACATCACGGGAACGGGGGCACTCACAGCCAACCCTGCCTCGGGCGGTAAGTTCACGTTCACGGGCGACAACTCTTACGGCAACACCACGCTGAGCACGGGCACTTTGCAAGTGGGCACGGGTGCTACTGCTGGTTCACTAGGGGCTTTGAGTGCTGCTGTTATCAACAACGGCTCGCTCATCTTTAACCGTTCCGACTCGCTCACCTACACAGGCGCTTTCAGCGGTACGGGTGCATTGACGGTGGCCACAGGTGGCCTCACGCTCAATGGTGGCGCCACCTACAGCGGCGCTACGGCCTTGTCTGTCGACTCGGCTGCGCCGACCAGCATTGCCTTTAACAACAATGTGCCGCCTAGCACCACAGGTTTTAGTGGCTACGGCACGGTGTCGATTGCGCCTGCAGCTGGTTCAACCTTTACCAGCGCATTCACACCCAGCTACACCTTTGCCAACACGCTCACAGGCTTGACCTTGGGCAGCAGCAGCAACACACAAAACATCACGCTCAACAACGCCATCAAGATCAATGGCCCCATCACGGTGGATGCTGGGCAAATTAGCCTTGGCAGCACCCTAGAAACCACTGGGGCCAGTAACGACATCACCCTTCGCGCCAAAACACACATCTTCAACACGGCGCTGACTACGCTCACTACGGCGGGGGGCAATATTTTGTTGGCTTCTAACGTGGACGATGCCACCGATGCTGAGTCGACCACCAACGGCTACATCCGTTTGCGACTGGGATTGGTCGCCACTTCAAACGGCGGCAACATCACCTTGGGCGGTGGCAATTTAACGGGTTCTTCCTATGCCATGGGGGCTGCCGACGCTGCCAATTCCGAGGGCATTCGCATTGATGTGAGGTCCAACATCACGTCCGGTGGCGGCAACATCATCATGCGAGGCAAGTCCTACGCCATCGCTGTGGGTTCTGCAACGGGTGGCTCTGGGCTTGGTTTTTTTGCCTTAACCCAAGCGGGTGGCATCGACAGCGGCACAGGCAAGATTTATCTCGACGGTTATACCCAAACATGGGGCACAACCAATGGCGCAGGCGTTTACTTCTATACCAATCAACCTTTCACCATCAAGTCGGCCAACACCAACGCTGATGCCATTCAAATCATTGGTACGGCCACGGGACCAAGCAATGATTCGTGGGGTATAGAGACAGAAAACAGCTCGCTCTCCGTGTTGGCCACAGGTGCCAGCTCGGCTACAAGCACGGGCGGTGGCATCACCATCAAAACCTCACAACAAAACACCGCCAGCCCATACGAAGCTGTGTTCAGAGGGGTGACCGACATTCTTGCCAAGAGTGGCCCCATCAATTTGTTGGGCCGTGAAGGCACGGGCATTGCGAATGGCATTTGGTACATCAGTAACAGCTTCAACTTGGGCTCTAAGTTAGGCAGTGCTGATGTTTCCAGCAGCTCCAGCGACATCACGATCAAGTATGACAATTACAACTTCCAAGGTTTAAACCCAAGTATTGCAACGACGGGAAAAATTCTCTGGACTCCCCCTGATACTTCTGCAAGCTTTGGCCAAACCGTATCGCCGAATTGGTTTGCTTGGAATCAAAACGGTCAAACGGCAAGCAGCATCACCATCGGCAAAGACGGTATGTCCTCGGATGTGAACCTGGATAAGGCCTTGACGGCCAACGGTCCCATCATGGTCTATGGCGGAAACCTCGTTGTTTCTAAGAGCCTCACCAGCAACGGCACGAGCGCTGGACAAGGCATTTACCTCAAGGCCAAAGGCAACATCACGTCTTACGGCGACCTGAACTACATCACCAACGGTGGTGACATCACCTTCTGGAGCGACAGCGATGCCTCAGGTGGTGGCTTTATCCACATCCAAGACCGCAACAAGCTCGACTCGCGCACCAACGCCAATCGCACCGCTGGCCTGATTAGCACGGCCAGCGGTGGCGGCACCATCACGCTCGGTGGTGGCAGCACCAGCACCACACTGGCTTCTGGCACGGTAGTACCCACAGGGTTTGCGGCTGACAACACCAGCACCGTCCCTGGCGGGGTGTCGTTGGGTTATTTCAATGCTGGTCACTCCAGTGGTATCAATTTCTATTCGGGTGGCGGCAATATCACACTGCGTGGCAAGTCCACATCTGCTTGGAGTAGTTCGTCTGATGGCATAGCGGCCCTTGAGGGGCTCACGATGGATGCAGGCTCAACAGGCAACATCACCTTGGTGGGTGAAGGGGCGGCGAGTGGTGCCACGTATTCATCGGGTGTGTATCTGAATTTCTGGGGTGGTAGCACCACGGTCGGTAGCCTGTTCAAAACAGGCAACGGCAACATCACCATGACCGGAACTGGCACGGGAGCAACGAACAAGCGTGGCTTGATTTTCATTGGCAGCACCAGCAAGGGCGTGACCATCGAGTCCACCGGTACGGGCTCAATTACCCTCACTGGCAGCGGTGCGACCCAAGATTTGCAATTCTTCAACACCAATGTGTTGGCTTCCAGTGGTGCCATCAACATCGTTGGCCAGGCAGCAGGCCCGTTGCAGGCCGACACAGCGCTGAGCACCTTTGGCTTTAAAGCTGGCACCGATGTGACCAGCTCAAGCAGCAACATCACCATCACCGATGACAGCTTTAGCTTGACGTCAGGCAAGGGCTTGCAAGCAAACACCACTGGCACGGTGACCATCGAGTCTTACAGCGATAGCTTTGCCAGCGCTTTGACTTACCCCATCAACGATTTCACGCTAAGCAGTGGTGTGAGTGGTTTGACGATTGGCAAGTCCACCAACACCGCCACCGTTACTTTGGGGGGGGCTACTAGTATTGCTGGCCCCATCACGGTGTACGGCGGCAATATCAACGTCAACCAAAACCTGGCCAGCACACGAAGTGGCTCTGCCATTCAGCTGATTGGTAGCAACACCATCACGTTGGGCGCGAGCAAAGCCATCACCACCAACAACGGCAACGTCTCTTTGGTGACCAAGGGCGATATTTTTGGCAACACGGGCGCGTCGATCAGCAGCGGCACGGGCAACATTGTGTTGGCGGCTGACAGCGATGCCACTGGCGGCGGTGCCATTGGCTTGACGGGCACCAACTTCACCACTACTGGTGGCAACATCACCTTGGGCGGTGGCAACGCTTTGGGTACGGGCTATGCAGAGGGCTCTGCCACTGTGTTTGCTGATTCGACGCACCGAGGTGTATGGCTACAAACTGCCAACCTCAATGCGGGTGGCGGCAATATTTCTATCAAGGGCAAAGGCTGGCAAGGTGCAGGCAATGCCGTTTTGTATTCCATCGGCGTGGACATCGTCACGGGCACCACCATTCAAACGTCCGGCGCAGGCACCATCACCATTGACGGCGTAGGCGGTGTGAACACCGACAACAACAGCCACAGCGCGGGCATTAACTTTTACGCGCCAAGCGCGTCCAACAATATTTTCAATGGCAGTGGCGCTATCAGCATCACGGGTACCGCCAGCCCAAGTCTGCTGTCAGGTCGCGTCCATGCGGGCATGGTTTTGGACTACGGCCCAACACAAATTTATTCCACATCTGGCGACATCACGCTCAGAGGTGTGGGTACCAGTTCTGACACGGGCATTGTGGTGCCCGTCAATTCCACTTTGTATTTGGGGCGCAAGTCAGATGGTTCTGTGACCACCTCGGGCAATATCCGTTTGAAAGCCAACAGCTTCAGCTGGGCGGGCACAGGCGTGGTGGCTGGCACGGGTTCTTTGACGATCGAGCCCGATACCGCAGGCACCACCATGGGCATTGGCTCTGGCGCGGGCACGCTCAACCTGGCCAACAGCTTGTTCAGCGGCACTTCGGTGTTTAAAGATGGCTTTAGCAGCATCATTTTGGGCAGCAGCAGTGCAGGCAACCTCACGGTGGGCGGCGCCAACAGCTTTGTGGACAACGTGTCGATGGTCACCGGGGGCGACCTCACTTTGGCATCAGGCGCCACCGTGGCCACCACGCAAGCCTCGGGCTACATTGCTTTGGCGGCCACGGCTAACTTTATTAACAACACCACTGGCATTGCGCTGACAGCGCCCGGCCGTTGGTTGGTCTATAGCGCAGCGCCCACCAACGATGTGTTTGGCACGCTTGACAGTGCCAACGCCCCGGTGTGGAACGCCAGCTTTGACACCATGGCCCCATCTTCTGTGGCGGTGACGGGCAACCGTTATTTGTTCACCGGCACACCGTCGGTCACCGTCACTGCTGGCGGCAGCAAGGTGTATGGCACGGCATGGACGGCTTCGGATGTGTTGGGCCTGAGCAGTAGCTCGGGCAGCTCTAGCGTGTACACCTTGCCCACACTGGCCGACGTGTTCAGCGTGAACCCTGTGGTCACGTCTGGCGGTTTGGCGGCTACGGCTACCGTGGCGGGTGGGCCCTATGCCATCACCGTGGCGCCGGGTACATCCAACGGCAGTTACACCATCAGCTACGCCACACCCGGCACCATCACCGTCACGCCCAAGGCGCTGACGGTGACTGGCACCACCGTGGCCAATAAGGTGTATGACGGCACCTTGGCCGCTGTGCTGAGCGGCGGCACTTTGAATGGCGTGGTCAACAATGACGCCATCACCTTGGTGCAAGCCGGTAGCTTTGCCACCCAAGACGTGGGCACCGCCATTGGCGTGACTGCGTCGGACAGCATCACTGGCGCCAAGATCGCCAACTACACCTTGACCCAGCCCACGGGCTTGAGCGCCAACATCACACCCAAAGCGCTCACCATCACGGCCAACAACGACGCACGTTTTGCAGGCCAAACCGACACCGCGGGCTACTACGGCGTGAGCTATGTGGGCTTTGTGAGTGGCGAGAGCAGCAGCAACCTCAGCACACTGCCCACCATCGCGCGCAGCAACAGCAGCGAAGGCACAGCGGGCAGCTACAGCGGCGTGTTGGTGCCTTCGGGCGCGGCGGCTACCAACTACAGCTTTAACTATGTGAACGGCAACTACACCATCGTGCCAGCTGACCAACTGTTGATTCGCTTGGGCACAGTAAGCAGTGTGTACGCCACCACGCCCACCTACAGCGTGACCGAAGCCAAATACATGTTGCCCGGTAACGCGGGTGTGGTTGACTTGCTCAACACTGGCGCGGGTAGCGCCAGTGTGAGCGGGGCAGGGCAGGTGACCATCACCGACACCAGTGGGGCATCGGCCTCGTTCAACGCCGTGGCTTTGAACGGCACGTACAGCACCTCGGGCTGGCTCAACGTGGGCACGTACCAGTGGGCGGCAGACCCCACAAGCGTGGTGTTGTCTAGCGGTGTGAACTTCAACAACACCATCAACGTGGTGGGCTCACAAACCGTGACCACCAAGTTCTTTGCGCCCACGCCCACCATCAGCAAGGTGTATGACGGCACCACCACCATTGCCGCGTTGTCGGGCACGCCGATTGGTGTGGTCACGGGTGACGTGGTGCAGATTGGCGGCGCGGGCGCTTTTGCCAACAAAAATGCCGGCACCAGCAAAACCTACACCCTCACCAACTTGGCCCTCAGCGGCGCCGATGCGGGCAACTATGGCCTCAGCAGCGGTAGCACACTGACCGCCAGCAACGGCACCATCACCGCCAAAGCCATCACCGTCACAGGCATTGCTGCCAACGACAAGGTGTACGACGGCAACGACACGGCCACGATGAACGTGAGCAACGCTGTGTTCAACGGCATGGTGGCGGGCGACGCACTGACGGTGGCAGCTACTGGCACCTTTGGCAGCGCCAACGTGGCCTACAGTGGTTCTGCTTTGGCCGCGCAAGTGGTGGCTTTCACCAGCAGCTACGGCGGGGCGGACGTGAACAACTACACCTACGCCGGCAGCCCCACCACCACCAC
>JACCDV010086943.1_pt1 | contig 21644 bp, 17 predicted proteins | sample 7446131 | NCBI WGS metagenome assembly JACCDV01 (sample SAMN15323448, study PRJNA562643) | freshwater metagenome | isolation source: river surface water | place: USA:Blue River Watershed | collected 2017-08-17
AGTTCTTCGACGGCGACCAGTTGGATCTACGTTGGGACTGATCATCAAGACCGGTAGCTTCGTGTCTCTTTAGTTAGCCCCTTCCAGGGGCTTTTCCATGCTACCGGCTCTGCCGGTAGTCATGACTCAGTTGTCTCATGAGAGAAGATATAAAAAGAGCCCCGCTTCTTTGGGAAGGAGGCTTGAGAGTGTTGTAACATTCTTACACACCGAGCCGCCTTCCTTTTAAAAGGAGTAGGAGGAGGCCGGTGAGCAAAGCGGTATGAAAAATCATTTTAAGAATTGGGTGAGACTCTTTTATATGATCCACGAATATGGCCATCGCCTTCAGGATGACGGGGCGAAGCACCATACTTTTTCTCCCCTGCAACGATTGCTGCAACTTCATTTTGAAACGATGCTGCCGTACTCCAGTTTTCTCTTGCTGCGAAGTTTGCTTGGTAGGCTTCCGCAGGACTGAGATTATCAATGACATGCTTCCATTCGCCTCCTATCTCATGTGAGGCTCCATATGCTGAGGCTGTGATGCCATCAGTGGGATCGAACTGGAACCCCACTGAGAATGATTTATCGATACCCATAATTGAAGAAAAGAGAAAAGAAATACAAAAAAACCGGTCTCCGCTTGGAAGGGAGACTCGTGCTTGTTGGGGATTATTTTCTACGCACGCAGCCCGCCTTCCGCCGTAAGCCCTCCGACAAAGCTCAGGGCAGGGAGGAGAAGAGAAAGGCCGAGGAGAAGTCCTCTGAACTGGTGCATGTTGGACGCATTGTAGCCGCTTTTTTTGCCTTGGCAAGCACTACAGCAGTAATTACTTACTGACACTGCAAGAGAAAATCTGAAGGGCTAAAGCCCAAATTATGCGTTTCGTTAACCCCGCCCTTAAGGGCGGGGTTAACGCTCTTGTTCACAGGGCTTTAGCCCTTTCGGGCAAAATCAGAGAGCAGTTACCTACGGCATCATTTTCAACAATTCATTTCTTTCCTATTTCTCGCACAAAAATATGAATGGTATTGTGTTATGAGCGTCCAGCTCGTCCCGCATACGCGGGGCGAGCTGGCGCAACCTTCCCTATGTAAGCAGAACGAGAGAGCATGGGGTCCTAATCGTCGAGAGGAATTTGAAGAACAACGGTGTCGCCCGCGAGGAGACGTCCGTCCTCGCAAAGAGAGAGTTCCGGAGAGCGGATCTGATCCTTGATCCATTTGTGCCAACTTCTTCGGAGGCGAACTTGAAGCGGCCACTTGGGTGCTTGGTGTCTGCGGCATGTACGGTGCCTTGTGTAGACCCGGTTCGCCCAGTTCGTGATGATGGTGAGATGGATACTTCTTTTCATAGTGACGATCCTTGTGAGAGAGGGTTGAGGAGGGGCCAAAACTGCATTGTCTGTATTCATGTGTGCATCCTTTCTTGCTCTCCTGTCTGCTTAGAACAGGGAGGACTGCCCGCATCGTTTGGAGCGTGGCACTCCGCCGTGTTCGGAAGGCTATGGTGTAAAAGAACGGAAAAACCCCCTTCGCTTTTGCGGGGGGAGGAATGAGTGAACGATAATTTTTTCCTTTATCTACTCATCATCCCCGCGCTCTGCGTGTACGTAGAGCGGACCATCTTGATGATGGCGCAAAACGCGCAAAGCGGGTGAAGACAGAGATTCATGAAAAAGTACTGTGATTTTAAGCGCACATTTGGAGGGTATGCAAGCGGATTTTTACAGCTTCAGCTCCAGGGCTTTGTTGTAGAGCCACGAGAGGATCCATCCTGTAATTGCTCCATCCACGAAACCCCAGATGCCACCCATGATTGCCCCCGGAATAGTGTTGTCGTACCCCAGGTACACAGAACTTAAAATACTGATGAATGTGTTCCCGTACGAACCGTGGACCATGGAGATAAGGGAGAGAAGAACGACGCCGATTGCCATTGTGCCGCCGAGCGCGAGAGCGAGAGCTTTGGGGTTGCAGTGCTGCATGATGAAGGGAGGAATTGGAGAAAAGTGTAGCATGAGCGAAGCTTATAGCTAATAGGGAATAGCTTATAGGAGGCAGAAATTTGAGCTACTTCCGTGCAGCATCCTATAAGCTATCAGCTATAAGCTACTCATAATGAAACCTCTCCTCATCTACGACGGCGATTGCGGATTCTGCAAACAATGGATCGAACGCTTTCGAAGAATCACCGGTGATCGCGTGGAGTATGCACCGTCGCAGGAAGTAGGGGATCGCTATCCTCAAATCTCACGTCAACAATTTTTAGAATCCGTCTGGCTCATTGAGCCAAATGGAAAAATCACTGCGGCCGCGGAAGCGGTGTTCCGCGCGCTTGCGACATCAAAATGGTGGAGATGGTTGCTCTTCCTCTATAGAACGCTCCCCGGCTTCGCGCCGCTCAGTGAATGGATCTATCGATGGGTGGCAAAGCACCGCTCCACGCAGTGCACTATAAAAAAATAAGCAAGCAAAAAAATTCTCAGGAAATGTGGAGGAGTAACCTATCCTTTTCCTCCGAGGGCGCGGGCATCATCTGCCATCCTGCTCGAGGTTTGGCGAACCTGATCCAGGATGGAACCCAAATCGGGATTGATTGCCTGTGCTTCCTGAGCGAGGCTCCATGCTTTCTTGGCATGGACGATCGTTGCATCGAAATCCTGTGAAAGACCGGCGCGGTACCCCATCACAAGTTCCTGGAATGCCTGTGCGATTTTGACGGCTCCCCGCGTTACTGGCGAATCCGAGCGTTGCAGATGGGCCCCGCGGGCCGCAAGAGTGCTGCGGGTAGCGGCGCGGCTTGCTGCCTCCACATCGTTCCTGCCTAAAGCATCCAGAATGCGCGCGATTTCTGATTCTGCTTCAGAAAGCAGCGCCTGAGTTCTGCGCTCTTCTTGGAACATGAGGAAGCGGTGTGTAATGATCGCAACATCGCTGCGGGTGAGCTCCCGTGCCGGGGCAAGATTTTCTCCTTCATCTGCTTGGGTCAGCGAGTACGCGATTGCTGTTCTCATGTGTGGGTAGTACCACTCACCCGTGTTTCGCACGTCTGCCGAAAGCGGATCCTGAATTTCACCGAATGTTGCACTGGAATCAACCCCGTTCGCGACGAGCAGCATTTTGATGAATTCCGCCTTTAACACGGCACGACTGCCTTCGAAAGCAAGGCGCTTTGGTGGTCCATCGATGAATGAAAATGCGTTCACTGCAGCGACGAGGTATGGCATGTACCAGGCGTCTTTTGGTACATCTTGGAAATCGACAGAGCTCTTCTTCAGCTCTGCGAGTGCATCTGCGGAGATGCGAGGAGCAGCAATAATCTTTACTGCTTCTGCGCGATTTACTTTCTTGCCCGGTTGAAAGGTTCCATCCGGATATCCTCCGATGACTCCCTTTGATTTCAAATATTCTACAGCTTCGTATGCTGGATGATCTGGCGAGACATCGGAGAACGATCGTTCTGCCAGCACGCTTGTTGGGAGGGCGGAAAAGAGAACGAGGAAGGTACTCGTGACAATGGTGATTGATCTCATGGAGGACAGTGTAGCAAGGAGCAATATGTTCAACAACATGCGTCTTGGAAGTCCGATGCCATGTGAGTAATAGATCACACAGTTACAATGTTCATGCTCAGTCCTATTGCTCCACGAGTGCGGAAGGATGGAGATGTTCTGATCATTTCGAAGAGCTTTGCGAACAATATGATCATGAGAATGAGTCATGAAATCCCATATACAGCTTTATTGAGCCAAAAACAGGTCACCTCCTTTCCAAAACCTCACAAGGCGAAGGTTCGGAGTGAGCGGGACAGAAAGTTGCATTATTGGTACAATATAGTACGAAATATATAAACAGCATTTCTGTGTCAGATCCACATACAAATAACCATCGCGCTCTTCGTGCCACGCCCGCGGATATCGAACATTTCCTTCGATCTGCAGATACGCTTCATCTGAGCGAAGCTGCGTGCGAAAAACTCCGATGGTTTTTGCATGCAATGCGGAATGGCGGAAATGTTCGTAAGACCTGTGAGCATTTTTCTATTGCTCCGTCCACATTTAACCGGTGGGCGATCCGGTTTGATCCTGCAGATCCGATGTCATTAGAAGAGCGATCCAAGCGTCCTATCCGCATGCGCAAATCTACAGTGCCGCCCGCGATTATAGAGCAGATCCGGAAGTATCGGCTTGATGATCCCCATATCAGTCGCGATGCCATCCGCGCAAAACTCATTGCGGAACACAGTATCACGCTCTCCGCTTCTTCCATTGGACGCGTGATCCGGCGACATAATTTTTTCTTTGCACAGACTTCTGCGCATTGGCTCAAGCGCGCCGGAGAGAGCACGATTGCGGCGTTGGAGCAGGGGATTGTAGATCGCATGGTGGAGGAACGCATTCGTACCATGCAAGATGGATTTGGAAGCTCAGCGGCGGCGTTTGATGTTGAGCAAAATTCCACGATCAAAAAACAGAAATATCGCGGATGTGCAGACGGTCATCTCTTGTTATCCATTTTTATTGTTTCTGCTTCGCTTGTGGCGGCTGGCATTTTCCTCGGCAGTGAGAAGGCAAATGCACTTGCGGGGAATTCGTATCAGCTTTTCGAGGATTTTGCGGGCGAGACATCTGCGGGTACGGTCGCTGGTTCAAATTTCCAGATTGCTACGGCATTGCCAGCCGCAAACTCTTCTTCATCTACATCATCTTCTACTAGTTCTTCCAGTAGCAGCGCAACGCGTGCTGGCTTTGGAGGCAGCAGTACTCCGCGCGTTGCGCCTCCGAAACAGAAATCCATTCGTCCATCTCCAATCAATAAAAAAAAGGCGACATCTGTTATGCGCAGCCCCACGAAATCGAATTCACAGGCACATTCTGCCGCCCCATCGGCAACTCCAAAAACTCGTGTGAATCCAAAATTTCGCTTTCCGTCGCAAGGTGTTGTTCCCACCATACGACTCCTGCCTCGTAAGTCGAAAGCTTTTGATGCGATGGATACGCCGGGATTTCTTCTCCTTGATGTGCCCACAAAAAAGGCTCCTCAATTTTCCTCATTACCACTCAGCAATTCTACAGGAGAATCAATGTTTTTCCTTCTTGCTGGCGCGCTCGGCGGACTTTTTCTCCCATTCCGCAAGCATAGGATTTTTCTTTCGATGGATATGCCTCTCGTGCGACTGAGTGCGGGGCCTTATGCATCGGAACGCCGTCGATTACATAAGTCGGTGCGATACGGCATCGATATTTTCCTGCCGATGATCGGCATTACAAAAATCGCAGGGAAGGAGAATTGCGGGGCGTTCAATAAAAACCCGATCTACCGGCACTCAAGCCGTATGTCGACACGCATGCGGAAGGGGATTCGGCTGGATTTCTTCGTCATCATTGCCGTGCTCGTCGGCTTCTTCCTTTTTTGGGGTACATCAAAGGCTTTTGCCGCAACTTCTACGCCGCTCACTCGTACGTACAATGGCCAGCTTCTCGACAGCACCGGCAATGCGGTGACGACGGCAATTACCATCCGCTTCAGTTACTGGAAGAACGCGGACTTTGTTCCCACGGATCTTACGAGCACCGGTGCAATCAACACTTCCGCGACACATTATGTGAATTGGACGGAAGAACACACCATCACTCCAAAAAGCAATGGCTACATCTCTCTGCAGCTTGGGAGCAGCAAAGCTTTTCCTCCAATTGATGCGACGTCTCTTGATACGCTCCTCAATCTCTATCTACAGATCGAGGTGAAAACAGCTGGTGCTGCGGATTCTGCGTATGACTTCCTTGATGCCAATGCCGGCAGTTCTACGCTCGATCGCTCACCCATTCTTTCTGTGACGTTCGCGCTCAATGCGGATCTCCTCGATCTTCGCGATGTCGGCAGCGCAAGCGGGGATCTCGCCATACTTGGGCCCGGCGGCATGTTCCGGCCGGCGCAGATTGGCGGTGGCACGGATTCGGCAAGCTTCATCATTGATGATGACGCATCGGAGGCTGATGTCATTTCACTCACGTTCGGGAAAAACTTGGAAAAAAAGCTGAGTTACGAAATAGGCGCAGGAAGATTTGTCTTCAATGATGATCTCCATGTGGTGAACAAAATAACGGCGAGCGGGGGAATCGTGGCAGATGGGGCATCGCGCTTTAAGGATTCCCTGTCGATCGACGGGCTTTTGAGCGGCGCGAAGCTCCACATCAGCGGAGCTGCTTCGTTCTCCGGCGGTACGAAGACGACGGGAACGGCGATCTTCTCCGGAGCGGAAAATGCGGAGCGCATCCGGCTTGAAGATAAAACCAATAACACTTCCATCGGTTTTTACAGCGGAAATGGACCGCCTGAAGGAGTGATCACTGCTCAACTCGGATCTCTCTACTTTGATCACGCAACGGGACAGGTTTACAGGAAAAATTCCGCGCTCGGTTCCACAGACTGGCTCGCATTCTCCACTGCCTCGGGTTCGCTCCACATGGCGAAGATGAGCCGAAATGCCGTTCAGAGCATCGCGAGCGATGCCCTAACAAAAATCGCTTTCGATACGGAGATGTTCGATATCGGAAGCATTGCCGATTCCGTGACGAATGATCGATTCACCATCGCGCACGACGGCAAGTATTTGATCAGTGCAAGTTGGAGAACACCGTCTGTTATCGATGTCGGCGAAGAGGTGGCAGTGCACATCTACAGGAACGGACAGAGCGTGAAGCAGAGCAATCTCTTCGGAGTGCTTGCGCTCAATGCTTCCTATGAGGTGTCCGTGACCGACGTGCTTGATCTTAATGCCGGGGACACGATCGAAATGTACGTGTACCAAAAAGAACTCGCCTCACTCAATACCCTCAGCGATGATCCGGGCGAGCCCAGGATGTCCGTGGTCCAACTCGATGGTGGCTTACAGAATGGCAATGCCGAGAGAACGGTAGAACGCACGTACCATGCTGGCTTTGAAGGCGCCTCGTACCAGGGAGATGCCTCCGATAATGTGGGACAACTTCATGTTGATCACGATAACGCCAACGATCGCAATTACTACCTTTGGTCGAGCTCGCTCGCCTCGCTGCAGGATTACGACATTATTCTCCTTGTCACGCTTCCGACGGACTTCGTGCGTTGGAAGGATAACCAACTCAAGCTGACGTACCGTTCCACATCGGCCGATGCCAATGATAACCAGCTGGATATTGCGGTGTTTGATACGAACGGATCGCCGGTGTCGCTCTCCGGCTCCAGCCTCTCTGCGGGCCAGAACCTTGTCGGGACATCGTGGGCGACGGAACAGATCGAATGGACAGGTACACCCACATGGACTGCGGGGCAGGACTTCCTCATTAAGCTCAAAGTGCAGGCGAAAAACGATAAACAGATGCACGTTGGTGATCTCATTTGGCAATACACCGAACTTCCTTCCGAATAAATTCTTTTTTTACCCCTCCTTATATGTTCCACTTTTCTTTCTCCCATGGACGACTGTCCGCTCTCAGTCGCCGGCTGAGGCGCAACCCGCAGAGGGCATTTTCGATTCTCTGGCGTAAATGCCGTCCGTTCATTGGTTTCTGCCCCTCGGAAAAAATGAGGAAATGTGGTACAATATTCGGATTTCAAACACACATGAAATTTCTCACTTCATTTCCTGCCGTACAGCCACTTCGATGGTTTGCACTCACGCTTGTGCTCGTGATGGGCATGACGCTCATTGCGCCATCGCAAGTCTTTGCGAGTAGCTGGAGTCCGACGCTGCTTGTGAATACCGAGGCATTCCAGGTCATTGATGATGGAGACGGATCGAGCAATATCGAATTGAGGTTCGGTGCAACCGCCAACGAGATTTTGCGCTGGGATGTAACAAAGAGCGCGTTCGTGTTTACGGATGACTTGAATGTGCAGGGAAACCTCACTGCTTCCGGTACGCTCTCCGTGGAAGGGGCGTCATCGTTACAGGGGAACGTCACGGTGACCGGCACCGTGGATACGACGGGCACTATCACGACCGATACGAACCTCACCATTAACGAAGATAACGGCGCCGCAGACGCGGTACTTACCTTCGGCAGTGATGGCACAACGGAAAACATCACATTTGAAAACACCAATGATCAATTTGCATTCAGCGACGACGTGGAAGTTCGTGGCAACCTTTCCGGTGCCACAATTCATGCAGAAGGCTCACTCAGTGCATCAGGAACGCTCTTCCTACAAGGAACACTTACAGGTGCGCTCTCCTTCCATGGTCCATTTACGTCGGATTGTGACGATGCAACAAACAGTAAATTGCTCTGGGATTCCTCAACAGGAAAATTCTCCTGCGGCACGGATCAGTCGGCTGCGAGCGGTCTCAGTCAAACCGATGCAGATGCCAGGTACGTGAACCAAAGTGGAGATACGATGACGGGCAATCTTGTGATCGGCAACGCAAAGACTCTTTCTGTTTCTGGCGCTGTCGTCACCGAAGGCAATCTAACAATTAACGAAGATGCAGACAGTAATAATGCTGTTCTTACCTTTGGATCGGATGGCACGAACGAAACTATCACTTGGCAAAATACCGGCGATCGGTTCGAATTCAGCGACGATATCGCAACCACAGGATCCATCAATTCTTCCGGCGCCATTCTCACCGAAGGGAATCTAACGATCAATCACGATGGCGGCGGCGCTGATGCCATCCTTTCCTTTGGCAATGATGGCGGTACGGAAACATTCACATTCAGCGATACATCCAATAACTTCGAACTCAGTGACGATCTGGATGTGACGGGAACAGTGAATACGACAGGAAACATCACATCCGATGCCAATCTTACTATTAACGAGGATGCAGACAGCAACAACGCCATACTCACCTTTGGCTCCGATTCCACGAATGAAACGCTCACATGGCAGAATACCAATGATACCTTCCAGTTTAGCGATGATGTGAATGTGACAGGGCAGCTCTCTGCGAGTGGAGGACTGAGTGTCGAAGGAGCGACATCGTTGCAGGGCACAGTGACATTTGGCTCCACGACGACGCTCGGCGGAGTTGCCTATACGTGGCCATCCGCAACTGCGGCTCAATCGGGGTCCGTTCTCTCCGTGAACCCATCCACTGGGCAGCTCACGTGGACGAGTGGTATTGCGAGCAGCGGCTCCATAATGTCTCTCCATCCTGAATATCCGGGCGCAGTGTACTTCTCAAGCGGAGCCACGTTCATCGGCCAGCTTGCGGGATCGGGTGGTACCGCCTCGCGCGAGAACGTGTACCATTGGTCCTCAACCAGCGCCGCAATACAGGATTACTGGGTCTCCGCACGCGTGAGGGTTCCAGATAACTTCTCCTCGTGGAACCCGGTATCGCCGATCCAGCTCCGCTACAGAACATCGAATGCAACTGTCGGCACAAACCATGTGAAGCTTGTACTGCGCGATACCGCAGGATCGCTCGTCACCCTTACGGGTAACGAAGGACTTGCAAATGCATCGTTCACGACAGCAACAATTACAGGGCCGCAAGCCGCCGGCACGTACACACCGGGAGGCTACATCACCATTTACGTGAAGCTTGCATCACTCGCAAACGGATGGGCGGAAGCCGGGTATGTGAATCTGAACTGGGAAACAAAGGATTAAAGTAAATCTGTAACGGACCCTGCTCGTTGTGAGCGGGGTCCTTTTTTTATTGCTCCAGAGACGGATTTTTTGTACCATCGTGGCATGAATACTCTCCAAACATTTTTTTCCAACATCACGGCGGGATCCCACAGGTTTTGCCTCTTCGTGAGTGCTGTTGCTGTTGTTCTTATGATCGGATTCACGAGTCTGCAGGAGTTTATGTTCAGCAAACGACCGCTGCAGATTAAAGAACTTGCGGGCCGTGAGGTGAGCACAGATAAGATGGTGGAAGTATTCCTCCGCATGGATGAACTGGCATTGCGGCAGCATTATCTTCTCGTTTGGACAGTGAACGGAGTTATATTTCTTTCGTCGCTCTTGGTTCTTAGGACGCTTGGAGGAGCCATTTCCAAAAAGTAAATCTGACCTAAGGAACATCTGAATAAAGGGGGATATATTGGTCATGACCCGATTTTTGGAGAGTAAGTCGTGACGTCTCTCCTCTATTGACTTTATCCATTAAGTTCTTCTATAATGTACATATTAGTACATCTTCTAAGAACATATCGGCAAAGCGTATCGCTCTACTCGCGGCAACGCAGCAGCCACTCTTCCATGCCAACGATCTCGCACTTTTGCTGAATATTGAAAGTGCAAACACGCTGCGCGTTACGCTCCACCGCCTCACGCGGGCGGGGATTCTCCACCGCATTCAGCGGGGTCTCTACAGCGTCCTGCCGCCGGAGAAGATTGATCCGATACTCATCGGGAGCGCGGTCCTACATCGTTCCTCCTACCTGACGACCGAGTCTGTGCTGCGGGATGAGGGATGCATTCTCCAATCCATCGATGCTATCACATTCGCCTCCGGTGTCTCGCGGAAGTTTGAGTGTATGGAACATCGCATGATCAGCCGCCGGTTGCATCCGCGCTTCCTGCAAAATCTTCAGGGGATTACGAGAAGCGGCGGCGTGCTGAGGGCTACGCCGGAACGCGCGATTGCGGATATGTTGTACTTTGATCCGTGGTACCACTTCGATAAACCGGTTGATTGGGATCGTGTTTCTGCACTTCAAAAGGAAATCGGGTATCCCCTTACTCCCCATCGCTATGCTGATTCCAAATGCTCATGATGCCATCCATCGCGCGTGGATGCTTCGGCTGCTTTCTGCGATTGCCGATGATCGCAGGCTTGCTGCCTTGCTCTGCTTTAAAGGCGGAACGTGCGCTGCCATGCGCGATCTCCTCGATCGTTTCTCGGTGGATCTTGATTTCGATCTCCGTTCCGGCGATGACATCGCGACGGCGCGAAAACATCTCGAGAAAATTTTTACGGCATTGGATCTTGTCATCAAAGATCAGAGTAACATTATCCCGCAGTATTTCCTACGCTATGATGCCAAAGAGAGTCCGCGAAAGATCATCGCACTCGACATCACCGTGCCTCCGCCAAAGTCGAACGAATATGAAACTGTACGATTCGCGGATATTGACAGGTTTCTCACGTGTCAGACGGTTGAGACGATGGTGGCGAATAAGCTTGCTACGCCCATTGATCGCTTTCGGAAGCATGGCACTATCGCAGGTCGCGATATCTACGACATCCGCCATTTTCTCCTTCAGGGTCTTCCATGGAATACAGCGGTGATCGAGGAGCGCTTCGGAATGTCCGTGCAGCATTCTCTTCGGACGCTGTATGATTTCATTGATGAATATATTACGCAGACGGTGATCGATCAGGACTTAAACCCGCTGCTTCCTCCCGCGCAATTCCAAAAGATCCGCCGTACCCTGAAGCAAGAGACCCTCACGCTGCTCCGGCAGCATCTCATGGGTGGTACATAGGGAGTCTTTACATCCAAAAAAGAAGCATTGTAGAGCATGCGGTAGATCGATGCGTAACGCTTCACAGTGAGAAACTCATCTTCACTGCCCTCGCTCGCCGCGAGTCCCATTGCGGTGACGGTGTCGCCAAAGGCATCCCCCTCGGGGATAGCCTTGTTGAAGGTATTTCAATTTCAGCCAATCAATACCTCATATCTACTTCTGCATACACCATCGAAGAAATTTTTGCGATAAATCGGGACATCAGCTCAAGATCGGTACCGCGCGTCATGATGCATAATAAGTATGCCCTTTGGGGGTGATATATAATGCCGCAATCATGCAATTGATCCGGGTCTTCAGCGATATTGTCGCGAATTCCGAATTTATGTGCGACCGTGATTTTTGATGGCAATCCGGCGATGAGCCCCTGCGTGAATGTCGTTCGCGCAAGAAGTTTCAGTGCAGCATTGGACATCTCGCGATTGAGAAATGTCGCATGGTACAGCATACGGAAGAACGACGCGTACGTCTTCACGCTGAGAAAATCACCCTCACGGTAATTCTCCGTTGCAATCCCCGCCTCTTGCAGAGTTTCCAGAAGCGGATCTTCCTGGGAAGTGTGAATGGTAAGTAGCCGCCTCAGGATGTCTTTAGAGCGGTTGTCCGAATTCACGATCATTTTCTCGACCAGTTCTGCAATCGTGTATGTGTGTCCGTCCATGACTGTTTTTTCCGCTTCAATATCCTGATTGGGATTTTGCATGCTGCCTTCGATTTCGATTTCCTGCTTCAGGATTGTCGGTTCCTGTTCCGCCTCCCTGAAAATGGCGATCATCACGGGGACCTTCAACAAACTTGACGGTGAGAATGGAACGCTCTCGTTGATGCCGAACGTCGGTCCGTTCTGAAGATCGCGAAAATACACGGCGGATTCTGTCACACCGTACTCCGTAGCATGCTCAAAGATCCAACGCTCAAGAGTTTCGTGAAAAGCATCGAAGGTTACTGCTTCTCTTGCGTCTCGCGAGATGCAAGGGGTTGAGGGATTGATGAGCGGATAGTCGGCATTTGAGCACTTCATGAATGAGAGTGCCACAGTGGTAAACGCAATACCGCCAATGAATGCTGCAAGCAGCCACATCGGACGGCGTTTCTGAACATCAAACATTGCGCCCATGCTACCGTGCCTCCGACACAGAAGAAAGACATCGGTGATTACCCGCCGAGTTCCGCAAGCGAGACGCGAACGTCCTCAGCCGTATCTGTTGCCGTACCCGTTGCCTCTGCGCTAGTGCAGACGGTGTACTTGATCGTCCCGGCAACCCCGGGATTGTGCAGGAACGTCCCTGATACCTGCCATGGGTGCGTCGTGGCTGTGGTAAAGCCACCGATCATCGGCTCCCCCAACTGTGTGCTGGTACTGCAAGACGGGTCACTCCCGTTTGTTGTGTAGACGATGCGTGCGGCGAGGAAGGCATCGTTTGCCGTATTCGATACAGTCCCGCGCATATGCACTGAAGCGAGGACTGTGGATGAAGTGGTATCGGTGACAATATTCGGCTTCGTCGCATCATTGAAAAGCTCGGTGGTGTTGTTATCAGCAAATGCCGCTGGGCCGGTATCGATAAAAATTCCGGTGTCCGGCGCCCCCCCGCCTCCCGTCTGATCGGTCTCACAGGAGAATTTCTTGGTGGCAGAAAGCCATGTCAATTTATTGGACGTACCGGTGCAGTTGCTGAGTCCTGCGCCACCAAAACTATCGGAAGCGTAGAGGTGTGTTCCAGACACCGATTTTGTTGCATACATGTTGATGCCGGAAGCCGTGCCGACGATTTCGAGCTTCGTATTCGGCGTGCCGGATTTGCCTATACCAAGGCTTCCGAGAATAGAGGAACTCGTAACGCCCATGAATGTGAGATTTGCGCCGGAAATGGTCCCAGCGACATCCAGCTTTGTTTCCGGCGCAACGGTGCCGATACCGACGTTGCCATTGTTTATTTGCATCCATTCACCTGCATCGCCGCTTCCTTCGCCAAATGCAATTGTATTGTCAGTGGTTGCGGAGGCGCGACGAAATTCAATCCATGATTGTGCACTTGCATCGTTATCGATTGATGCTTGGAGCCGAAAAGCACTGCTATGCCACACACTGTCTCGAGTCGTGTATGCACGTGTCATCAGATCAAGAAAATTACTGTTACCTCCGTCAACGAAGTTATCTTTAAAGCGAGTAACCAATGTTTCACTGTTGTCAGCAAGTGCTAGCGCATTACCAGCACTGACATGAAAATTTGCTGTAGGAATCGTGGTCCCGATGCCAAGATTACCCATAAAGTAATTGCTGCCCGCACCGTTCTGTGTAATGAGTTGCCCAGAAATCGTTCCCCGTACCGTAGTATTGGCGTTGATGGTGGTTGCTGCATCGAATGCTACCGCGCCACTCGCAGAGAGTGTGCCTTCTACATACAGATCATCGGTAAAGCGAAAGCGGCTGCCTACGCGATCGAAATACAGCCGCTCGTTGAGCGTGCTGCCGAACCGCACCTCCACATCGGTTGTCGAGTTTCCTTCATCGATAACCTGAAACGCTTCTGTATTTACAAATACTGTAGGGCTCCATGTGCTTGCAAACGTGTGCAACGGAGAGAGGATGGTGTGCCCAATAAAAATGAGGCATAAAATCCAACATGCCACGATGTGTGTCTTTTGGTTTTTGTGCATAATAATCTTATTATTATAGCATAAATAATCCTCGCCGAGGAGGGGACATAGAGTGTCGGTGGATACGACTATTTGTCATTAGGAAGCGACATTTGACACATCCTCCGTCGTATTGTTATTCAATTTTTCTCTCAACAGTGGTTATTTTCTTGAGATGTAGTTTGTTCATAAAAATCCGCACTGTATCCGGATTCATAAACAGCGGATACCCAGCGGCGAGGACAAAGAGCCACCACTTTCCAAGGAGGAGTCCGATGCCAACGTGGAGGAATACCCCGATGATCATCGTGAGTTTTTGCACGGGCCGGATCCACAAACAAAATGGAAGCATGAGAGCGAATGCCTTGATGAAGTAGAGCTTCCAGTTATAGAGAGCAATCGGAAGCGGAAGCCGCGCAATCCGGGCGGCAAACGCCGTGCCGAGCGATCCCACGAGCGCCGATCGAAGCCGCATGCCGCTCATCCATACCGGCTGCCAGAGCACGTAGTATCCGATGTAGAAATACGCGATCGTGATCACTATTTTTAAAAGTTCCTGTGGCAATGCCCGAACATCTTCCCATTCAAGAGCCGATCCATAGCGGAGATACATGGCGTACGAATACGCGCGATCGGCGTGACTGAAAGCGAGAAGTGCGAGCAGCGGAACAAAGAGCGCCGCCTGCGACAGACTTGTAACGGCATTGGCATGGAGTCCGGCGCGGAGCAGTAACACCCATTCAAACGTGTAAACTGCCGCAAGAATCAGAGCGGTGTAACGGAGCCATGCTCCGATCGTCAAAAGGAAAGCCATCACCAGCATTCCGAGAAACAGGGACCAATCAATTGGCGTCAAAGACTGTGCATTCGGGAGCAAGGATAATGATGCGAGCAGAAGGATGATGCCGAATGTCATGCGGAAAAAAGCGAGTGCGTGGGGCGGGGCGCTGCGATAGGAGCGAGGTTTCGTTCCTGTGTTCGTTTGTTCAGCCATTTTCAGGGGGAGTGTAGCAAAAGAGGAGAAGATCAACACTCTGCTGCGATTTTCACGATAGTTGCGAAAGCTTCCGGATCGAGCGATGCGCCGCCCACGAGTCCTCCGTTCACATCTGGCAGCTTCAGCAGTGCTTCGCAATTTTCCGGCTTCATCGAACCTCCATAGAGGATGCGGGTCGATTCGCGAATTTTTGCAGGGAGCAGAGAACGGATGAATGCGTGCATCTCCTGCGCATCATTTGGTGTTGCTGCCGGCTTCGTTGGATCCCCCCGGCTGATTGCCCACACGGGTTCGTAGGCGTAGGTCACTTCCGCATCGCCAATTTTTTTGAGCACGGCACTCAGTTGTGCTTCCACCACTTCTTTTCCGCGGCCGGCATCTCTCTCTTCCTCGCGCTCGCCGACACAGATGACAGGATGGAGCGAGAGTTCGATTGCTCTTGCTGTCTGCTCTGCCACGAACTCATTCGATTCCTTATGAAACCATCGTCGATCGGAGTGGCCGCAGAGAAGATAAGTGCATCCCTGCTCTTTCAACATCGCGATACTGACATCACCTGTGTACGCACCCGTGTCTTCGGGTCGTCCGAACTGTCCTCCCGTCACGATTTTGGCTTTGATGCAAGATTCCAGATCGAAGAAATTGGGAAACACCACAACATCCACATTCTTAAGAGAAAGATAGTTTTTAAGGCTGTCTGGTGCGGGATACATTTTCCAATTTGCGGCGATAAGAAGACTTCTTTCCATCGGCGCTTAGCGTAGCAGAAATTCAGGGGGGAAATTCTTGCGTCGGCCCCCTCCTTTATATAGGATCGCGTGCGCGATGGAACACTACATCCACCCGTAGGGTCAGAATCCCGTATCTGCGGGAAAATCTGATTCTGCGGGTGGGTGTACTCCCACCCGTTTTTATTTGCGCTTCGGCGCAAATAATCCTGAGTGAGTCCCGCGAAGGCGGGACGAATCGAAGGATCGGGTGAGATGTCCCATCCGGCGATCATTGAAATCACCGGTACGACATCTAATTTATTTTTTATAATAACGCTGCAATTTCACTTCAAAATTTTTCAATCGCAATGCAGTAATGTCTACATACTGCTTGCTTGCCCCTCACCCTTAAAAGTGAGGTGGCCATGCCGCACGCGAAAGCGTTGCGGCTCTGACATATGAACAGCGTTATTTCCGACTCTTCTTTCCTCGCGCGAGTGAGCGAAAGAGAGAAGGTTGTCTCTTTTTAAGAGATGACCGAGCACTTAAGCAAGAAATGTTACTCATGCGCATCACATGGATGCCTCGACTCTGTATTCCGATGAAGGACGTGGCCAGCTGCGATAAGCTTCGGTGAGCCGCTAGGCAGGCGCTATTAACCGGAGATTTCCGAATGGGGAAACCCGTCAGGGGGAATGCCCTGATACCCTCACTTTATTGTGAGGGAGGACACTCTGTGAACTGAAACATCTAATGTAGCAGAGGAAAAGAAATCAAACGAGATTCCCCGAGTAGTGGCGAGCGAAAGGGGATCAGCCTAAACTCACCTCGCTCTTGGCGCCACGATGGTTTGTGTTGGCATTCGTAGTCCTTGAGGAATACGAAAATGCGATAAATACGAAAATGCGGAAATGAAAAATATTTTCGCATTTGCGAATTTCCGAATTTACGCATTTTCTCAAGGGAACAATATCCAGCATAAATCTCTGTGGAATCAGGAGCGGGGTGAGGGTTGCAGGAGCCCAATATCCGATCTCATCACGTTAGCTGAACGAGCCTGGAAAGGACGGCCAAAGAGGGTGATAGCCCCGTAATCGAAAGCGTGATGGACGGTAGGGATTTCCTAAGTAAGGTCGGACACGTGAAATCCGGCCCGAATCTGGGTGGACCACCATCCAAGGCTAAACTAGATACAGAGATCTATAGCGGATAGTACCGTGAGGGAACGGTGAAAAGCACCCCGGATAGGGGGATGAAATAGTCTCTGAAATGTGATGCGTTCAAGGAATAGGAGCGGATGTCACACTTAGTACTGAAATACTTGCATTTGTAAAAATGTATTGTACATTGCTCAATATGACCGAGATTGGTATTGATACGGATCAATGGATCGATGGTGGCGAATATCTCTGGCCGGCAGGTGCCGTTCAGAACATTCGTACGTCTGTTGATTTATCCTCCATATCTTTCCCACAGAAAGGAGTTGAACCTCTCTCATTTTGCAGAGAGGCAATTCAAACCGGTCAAGCAAACTCTGCCAGTGAATTGTCGGAGCTCTTATCGAGGAGCGGATATGGAATCACCGGCATCAATGTCGAAAATGATTTGTTTGATGAATTAAAGAGAGCTGCGTAATCAGTATTGAGTGTGGCATCCGTGACTGTGTGCCTTTTGTATAATGAACCAACGAGTTCGTTGTATGCGGCTTGGCTAAGGGAGTTTTACCCGGAGCCATAGCGAAAGCGAGTCCGAATAGGGCGTTTATGGTCGCATGCACGAGACCCGAAACCGGGTGAGCTATCCATGGGCAGGGTGAAAGCTACCGAAAGGTAGCTGGAGGCCCGAACCATAATGTATCGCAAGACATTGGGATGACCTGTGGATAGGGGTGAAAAGCCAATCGAACCCGGAGATAGCTGGTTCTCTTCGAAATACCTTTAGGGGTAGCCTCGTTCGTACACACAGGGGGTAGAGCACTGTTTCGACAAGGGGGTCTTCCCGGCCTACCGAGTTGTGACAATCTCCGAATACCTGTGTTTCAAGAACGGGAGTGAGACGGTGACAGCGAAGTGCCATCGTCGAAAGGGGAACAGCCCAGACCGTTCGCTAAGGTCCCTAATACACGTTCAGTGGTAAAGGAAGTTCGGTGACGGAAACAACCAGGAGGTTTGCTTAGAAGCAGCCATCCTTTAAAGATAGCGTAACAGCTCACTGGTCGATGTTACTGTGCGCCGAAAATTTAACGGGGCAAAACGTGTAACCGAAGCGGCGGGTGCGTGGCTCTACTTTTGATTTCCCTTCACGGGGAAATCATGGGCAGAGCCACGCGCAGTAGAAGAGCGTTCCATTCAGCAGTGAAGCGGAATCGTAAGATTCCGTGGAGCGGATGGAAGTGCGAGTGTTGGTATGAGTAACCACGAGGCAGGTGAAAACCCTGCCCACCGAATTCCCAAGGTTTCCCACGCAACGTCAATCGGCGTGGGGTTAGTCGGTCCTAAGGTCAGGCCGAAAGGCGTAGCCGATGGAGAACAGGTCAATACTCCTGTACCTCGTGCGAATCGCCAGGGGATGTTGGTTGATAGGCTTGTTGGCCTCTATCTGTGCCTCATTGGATTTCACGAGAATCTGATGAGGCACAGGTACGTCATCAGGCAAGGATACTTTCATCCTAGGCGCGGGGTGACGGAATGGGAGGACCGGAGCGTGCGTATTGACTGCACGTGCAAAGAGCGAAGCATTGATCCCTGTAGGCAAATCCGCAGGGAGAGTTGAGCTCTTACGCCAAATGCTCCTCCGCAAGGTGGAGTAAGTCCGCATCCTTCTGCTTCCAAGAAAACCCTCGCGACCGAGAGTCGCATGAGACCGTACCGCAAACCAACACTGGTGGGATGGTCGAGTAGACCAAGGTGCTCGGGATAACTCGCGTCAAGGAACTCGGCAATAAAGCGTCCGTAACTTCGGAATAAGGACTGGCCACGCATAAGCGTGGCCCGCAGCGAAAGAGGCCAGGCGACTGTTTACCAAAAACACAGGTCCCTGCGAACGCGGTTAAGCGGATGTATAGGGGCTGATGCCTGCCCAGTGCCAGAAGGTCACGGGAGGGGGTTAACGCTCCCAACCTAAGCCCTGGTGAACGGCGGCCGTAACTATAACGGTCCTAAGGTAGCGAAATTCCTTGTCGGGTGGTCGGTATAACCACTTGCCCGAATGATCCGAAAGGATCAACACTGAGGAATCATCCGTCTATGTTTTTGGTTAGTCTTGCTCGCATAAGCGAGCACCGCTCGGATCGTAAGTGAAGAGCGGCCTCATGTAACTGCACCGAGTTTTAATTTCATCACTTCGGGAAGTGATGAGAACTGTCTCCTTATATAAGGAGATGTATCAGTCCGTTGCTTGTACGTTTTTTCTCCGCAGGATAAATCCCGCGGAGCGGCCACTGAAGTGGCCGGTTACCGATCTGAGACTAATCGGTAACGGCGGTCTTTAGACCGCCCCTCGATGCAATTTATTGCATCGAGAAAAAATAACTACAAGCCATTCATATAAACAGTGTAAAACGTCGCTATATGCTGGAACATCCCGCGTATCCTTCATGCCGAAAGGGAGAAGGTGGGGACAATCAGCAGGAAACCCGAGAGGGGATCCTCAGAGACTACACGCGACGCACCCTGAGTTAATCGAAGGGTGATGATATAGTCCGATCCCTCTGGCGACAGAGGGGGGCATAAAAATCGAGTGCTCAATAAAAAACCATCGTAAGGTGTCCCTCGATACGATTTTGCTAAAGCAAAATCACTCGGGATGACATTCTTGGCGTTATGTGCGATCAGGTTTGATCCTGAGTTCTTGGTTCGCCACCAAGAGGAACATTTCCGCGAGTCCTTTTTCTCCAATATATAAGGGATCGCGAAGGCGGGCTTCGCCCGCCTGGAGCGATACCTCTTAAGGGAAAGGGGGCCCGTGGGGGAAAACCGTAGGTTTTCACCCACGCCTCAATGAAGTTCCGACCCGCACGAATGGTATAACGGTCTGGTCACTGTCTCGACGCGAGTCCCGGTGAAATTGCAAACACGGTGAAAATGCCGTGCACACAACGGAAAGGCGAAAAGACCCTATGCAGCTTTACTATACGTTGGCATTGAGTCATTGGTTTATTTGCGCAGGATAGGTGGGAGGCTTTGAAGCTCCGGCTTTGGCTGGGGTGGAGCCAACCTTGAGATACCACCCTTGTGTTCCGATGATTCTCACTGCGAGTATGAAACATACCGCAGGACAGTGCTTACTGGGTAGTTTGACTGGGGCGGTTGCCTCCTAAAAAGTAACGGAGGCGCGCAATGGTTGACTTACGCCGGATGGAAATCGGCGTGAAAGTGTATTCGCACAAGTCAGCCTCACTGTAAGGCCTACGAGCCGAGCAGCCGCGAAAGCGGGCGAAAGTGATCCGGCAACCTGAGCATAATTTATTGTGCTCTCACCACGTGGGTGGGTTGTCGCTCATCGGATAAAAGTTACGCTAGGGATAACAGGCTTATCGCGCCCAAGCGCCCACAGCGACGGCGCGGTTTGGCACCTCGATGTCGGCTCATCACATCCTGGGGCTGGAGAAGGTCCCAAGGGTTTGGCTGTTCGCCAATTAAAGTGGTACGCGAGCTGGGTTCAGAACGTCGTAAGACAGTTCGGTCCTTATCCTCTGTGGGCGTAGGGTATTTGAAGGGAGCTGTTCCTAGTACGAGAGGACCGGAATGGACAAACCGCTCGTGTTCCAGTTGTTCACCAAGAGCAAAGCTGGGTAGCGAGGTTTGGAAGGGATAACCGCTGAAAGCATCTAAGTGGGAAGCCTACCCTAAGACTAGATACCCCTCGTGTTAGTTTACTAACACGGTAAGACCCCTTGAAGACTACAAGGTTGATAGGTTGGATGTGTAAGTGCTGTGAGGCATTGAGCTAACCAATACTAATAGGTCGAGCGTTTTATCTACGCCTTTTTTAAACAGTAATGTTTAAGATAATAAAACAACAAGTTAAAACTTGATGATGTGCTTTTTGATTTAAGCACGTGAAAGAGCGTTCTCTGAAAAGATATTTACTGAAAAATTTAGCTGGCTGCAGCAATGTAGCCAGCTAAATTAAAAAATTACCTGCATGACAAGACAATGAAATTTATATATACTGAACGAACGTCCAGATCACGTTAATAAGGTATAACACGCAGTCACCGCTTGGTGCTGTGTTTGAAAATTTTCTGGTGGCGATAGTATCGGGGAAACACCTGTTCCCATTCCGAATACAGAAGTGAAGTCCGATACGCTGAAGATACTTGGCTGGAGACGGCCTGGGAAAATAAGTACTGCCAGATTTAAAAAATTCCTCCACGGGAAACTGTGGAGGAATTTTTTTGTCCGTACGAAAAAACCTACAACATCACTCTTTTTCGGTAGCCTTGGATTATAATTTTTTTGTGCTATCTTGACACCATTGTTTGTTTATTGAGAAACATTGAGAAGGGTTCATTATGAGCATGTTTTGTAAAAATTGTGGCTATGAAGAGACAACCTTTGGCTTTGCTGGGCATCTTACGGGTGAAAGTTTGTTAATTTTAAAACAGCGACTTTTGACGCGTAGTTGGCATGATGGTTGGGATGATTTTATGGCAAAGATTGCGACAACGATAAAAATGCCCTGCTCTATTTGCGAGAAAGAAGTTTGTTGGCTTGCGGAATCTCGCCAAGAAAAAAAGGGGGAGCGTGATGAATGTTTATTGCAAGGGCCGTCTGAGTAGATTATTATTACTTATTTTATTGTGTGTCACTATAGAGCAAGATCTGTTTGCAAAAGAG
>JACCDV010547378.1_pt1 | contig 21600 bp, 16 predicted proteins | sample 7446131 | NCBI WGS metagenome assembly JACCDV01 (sample SAMN15323448, study PRJNA562643) | freshwater metagenome | isolation source: river surface water | place: USA:Blue River Watershed | collected 2017-08-17
CACCTCTTCCCATTTCGAACAGAGAAGTTAAGCCTGCTTGCGCTGATGGTACTGCGATTTTGATCGTGGGAGAGTAAGTCGATGCCGATTTTAAAAGCCTCACAGTAATGTGGGGCTTTTTTTTTGTAATTTTAAACCATGGGAATAGTCCAGCAAGATGCCATCAAAACCTCCTTTATTTCATTTGCTGGGATAGGTTTAGGTTATCTCAATAAAGCTTTCTTGTTTGTACTTTTATTTTCAACCACACAAGTAGGCTTGATCAATTTACTCATGAGTGTGGGTTTACTGTTTGCCCAGTTTGCAAATTTAGGCACCATTTATACAACTTGGCGCTTTTTTCCGTTTTTTCGCAATGAAGAAAAGTCTCATTTTGGATTTTTGTTTGCCAATTTAATTCTTGTTTTTTTTGGATCACTTTTTTTTTCGGGATTATTGCTTTTGTTGAAGCCAGAAGTAGTTGCTATTTATTCTGAAAAGTCTCCTTTATTTGTAGCTTATTTTAGCTGGATCATTCCTTTAGGGTTTGCTTTGGTCTTGTTTCAGCTTTTTGAAAATTACTTGCGAGGTATGGGGCGCAATGTTTTACCTGTGTTTTTACAGGAAATCGTATTGCGATTTTGCACCACATTACTTTTGATTTTATTTGCTTTTGATCTACTTTCTTTTCATTTTTTTGTGGTGTTCTATGTGTGTTTGCATTTTGCTCCTGCACTTTATCTATTGCTTTACTTGATCAAACATAAAGAATTGAATTTCAATTATAAAAGCATACAAATATCATCTAGATTTAAACGACTTATTTTATCGTATTCAGGATTTAGTTACCTCAATTCCTTGGCTAATTTATTGGTCATTTCAATGGACGCATTAATGATTGCGCGTTACAAGGGTATGGCAGAAACGGGTGTGTATACCACTATGCTCTTTTTAATCAGTGCGCTCATTTTTCCGTACCGTTCCATCATGCGTGTTGCGACGCCTTTAGTCGCGAAGCAATGGAAAGATAGAGATATGTCTGGTATGCAAGAACTCTATCAAAAGAGTTCTTCGGTTGGCCTTTTATTAGCTTTGGCTGGTTTTCTAGGAGTTTGGATTGTAATAGATTCATTGTTGTCTTTTGCTCCTGCCTATGCTGGTGGCAAATGGGTGTTTTTCTTTTTAATGGTAGGACGAATTATTGATATGTATTTTGGTTTGAATGGAGTCATATTCTCTACATCCAAAAAATATAAAACCGATCTCATCTTTACCTTTTTTCTGATCATTAGTGTCTATGCAGCGAACCTGTGGTTGATACCTATTTACGGTATAATCGGTGCTGCTATTTCTACGAGTGGTGCTTATCTGGTTTATAATGTTTTAAGAGGTGGTTTTATTTATTACGCATATCAATTGCATCCTTTTAAGTGGGTCCAATTGAGGTTGTTATTGTTGGGGTTAGTTGTTTTTACTCTTTTTTTGGTCTTTGATAAATCGACGTTTACTTTTTTAGCCTTGCAACCTTTTAAGCAAATTATCGTCAAAGAGCTGTTGCTTTTTGTTGTATTTGTAATTCCTATTTTTAAATGGAATTTAGAACCAGAAACAGTTGGTTATATTCAACAAACATGGAAGAAATGGCGTGGAAAATAGTTGTAACTTTTTGAGTCCAGAGATTGTTATAGATTTGAACAATGTAAAAAGATAAATCGAACGTAATGACGCAGCACCATTTTTTTATCCGTTTATTCTACCTTTGCTTTTTTACAGGAAGTCTTCAATTGCATGCTCAAGAAATCACTCCAGACGACTCCTTTACGTTCGATTTATGTTTACCTAATTCAACGGCAAACAAAGCATTTGAGAAAGCAATGATTGGGTTGGTACACGCAAGTACACATTATCAATATGCTTTTAAATCAGGATTTTATGTAGGCGCAGGAGTCCATTACAGTTATTTTTCTATCAACGAGTTTCGTTTTCAGCCTAAAGTTTATGGCGGTATTCATTCTGGCGCCGTTTTCTTGAAAACAGGGCATGAAAAATTTTGGTCAGAGCGATTTGGGACAGATATTGGCCTGAGAGCAGGATGGGTGAGGAGTTATGTGATTTCGGATGCTTTGGCCTTACAAAATATTTCGCCGCAAATTAGAGAGGGTTTATATTTGGAACCCAACATTAGTCTTATTCTAACGTCTGATGTAAATCAAAGTTTTCGCCTGACAATTGGTTACCCATTTTATGGTTATCCTTTTTCACCAGGTTTAGTAGGTGCAGAAGGTAACTTGGGTTTTGACCCCTCGGAATTTCTGCGAAATTCTAGTTTTTTAAGTGCTGGTTTTGGTTATACCTATTATTTCAATGGTAAAAAAAGTACAGCATTAGAAGATTAGGTTTGTAGTACCCCCACTTTGTATTCAGCAATAGATCCTTGATGTGCGGCCATTTCAATTCCCATTGAAATTACTTTGCGTGTTTCAATAGGATCAATGATGGCATCAATCCAAAGTCGGCTTGCTGCATAATAGGGTGAAATTTGTGCGTCGTAGCGCGCCTTGATTTCATCCAATAATGCTTTTTCGCGCTCTGGATCAATGATTTCACCTTTTGCTTTTAGTTTAGAAACTTCAATTTGTAATAGGGTTTTTGCAGCAGCTGCGCCAGACATAACGGCAATTTCTGCAGTTGGCCATGCAACGATAAAGCGTGGATCATAGGCTTTTCCGCACATAGCGTAGTTGCCTGCTCCATAGGAGTTTCCGATTACCACTGAAAATTTAGGAACAACACTATTGGCCATTGCATTCACCATTTTTGCGCCATCTTTAATAATACCACCGTGTTCACTTTTGGACCCGACCATGAAGCCAGTGACGTCATGCAAAAAGACTAGCGGGATTTTTTTTTGGTTGCAGAGCATGATGAAACGCGCTGCTTTATCTGCGCTATCTGAATAAATTACGCCACCAAATTGCATTTCACCTTTGGCATTTTTAACTACTGTTCTGTTGTTGGCGATGATACCTACACTCCAGCCGTCAATGCGGGCATAGCACGTAATGAGTGTTTTGCCAAACTCGGGTTTGTATTCGCTCAAAGATTCAGCATCTACAATGGTTTGTAGTAAGGCTCGGGTGTCGTAGGGTTTGGAACGATCTGTAGGCATTAGGCCGTAAGCGTCTTTGGGTGGTCTTGATGGAGCAATAGACGCTATGCGGTCAAAACCAACTTTTTCTTGGTGCCCGATACGCGATACTAAATCCCTTATTTTAAGCAAGCAAGCGCTGTCATCTTCGACTTTGTAGTCGCAGACGCCTGAAATTTCTGTTTGGGTAGTAGCGCCACCTAGCGTTTCGTTGTCGATATCCTCACCGATGGCGGCCTTCACCAGATAGGAGCCCGCCAAGAAGATGGTTCCCGTTTTGTCAACGATGAGTGATTCATCGGACATAATAGGTAGGTAAGCGCCCCCAGCTACACAACTGCCCATAACGGCAGCAATTTGTGTAATGCCCATTGCGGACATTTTTGCATTGTTTCTGAAGATGCGTCCAAAATGTTCTTTATCGGCAAAGATGTCTTCTTGCATGGGTAGATAAACGCCAGCTGAGTCGACAAGATAGATGATAGGCAAGCGGTTTTCCATGGCAATTTCTTGCGCCCTAAGATTTTTCTTACCTGTAATCGGGAACCAAGCACCAGCTTTTACAGTAGCGTCGTTGGCTACGATTATACATTGGCGGCCACTCACATAGCCCACCATAATAACAACACCGCCCCCGGGGCAGCCGCCGTGTTCAGGATACATATCGTGACCTGCTAAAGCGCCTACTTCAAAAGAAGCTGTATTTGGGTCGAGTAATGCTGCAATGCGTTCTCTTGCAGTGAGCTTGCCACTTTCATGGTGTTTCTCAATGCGCGCTTTTCCACCGCCTAAATAGATTTTTTCTAATGTTTGTTCGAGGGCTCTGATTTTGAGCCGCATTTGGTCTTCGTTGAAATTGAAGTCGAGTTCTTGTTGTGTTGCCATGTGTTGATTGGGACTCAAATATACATAGAAACCTTGTTATGTTTGGGCTTTTTCCTATTTTCATGGATTCAATTCAAAACTACCACAAAACATGCATAAAGGCACACACGAAACTGCACCAGAAAAGACAAAAAAGAACCGTTTAACGCTGTATATTTTAGTAGCGATGGTACTAGGTGGAGTCTTAGGTGCTATTGTGCATTCCAATTTCAATGAAGCTGCTGCGCAGCAATTTAGTACCTATATCAAATTGCTTGCAACTATTTTTATTCGCTTGGTTCAAATGATTATTGCACCATTGGTTCTAACAACCTTGGTCGTAGGGATCGCCAAATTAGGTGATCTTAAATCGGTTGGTAGAATTGGGGGGCGGGCATTGGCTTGGTTTTTTACAGCTTCCTTTATTTCCTTAATTATTGGGCTTTTGTGGGTCAATTTTTTACAACCGGGCAAAGGTGTCAATTTAGCTAATGTAGATCACACAACAGCAACTGAGGTCACTGAAAAAACACAAGATTTTTCGGTTCAGCATTTTATTGAACACATCATCCCAAAGTCGGTATTTGAGGCGATGGCCACAAACGAAATTCTTCAAATTGTCATATTTGCGATTTTCTTTGGTTTAGCGGCCGCTTCTATTGGAGAAAACGTCAAGCCCGTCATTAATGCATTGGACAAAACCTCTCACATTATTCTAAAAATGGTCAATTTCGTCATGAAATTTGCGCCAATTGGTGTTTTTGGCGCCATCGCAGGAGTATTTGCGGTGAAGGATGTATCAGAGCTCATGTTCACGTACACAAAGTTTTTTAGTTCCTTTCTTGTTGGTATTGCCTCGTTGTGGGTAGTGCTCTTGCTTGTTGGGTATATTTTCTTGCGTGGCCATCTTGTAACTTTACTCAAGCGCATCGTGAGTCCGTTGGTTATTGCTTTTGGTACAACGAGTAGTGAAGCTGTATTTCCAAAATTAACCGAAGAGTTAGAGCGTTTTGGAATCAAAGACCGAATTGTCTCATTTATGTTGCCCTTGGGCTATTCCTTTAACTTAGACGGCAGCATGATGTACATGACCTTCGCCAGTATTTTTATTGCTCAAGTATATGGAGTAGATTTAGATACGGGCACTCAACTCACCATGCTACTTGTCCTGATGCTTACCAGTAAAGGGATTGCAGGTGTTCCAAGAGCTAGTTTAGTTGTGGTTGCTGCTACCTGCGGTATGTTCAATATCCCGATTGAAGGAGTGGCGCTTATTCTACCAATAGATCATTTTTGCGATATGTTCCGCAGTGCAACAAACGTATTAGGAAATTCCGTTGCAACAGCCGTTGTGGGTAAATGGGAAAGTAAAAACAGCTAAGCTAATGCTTGGTCAGAAGAGTTAACAGCATTTGTGAATCCAAATCATGAGGTCCATCGAACGTATGGATGTCAAACCCAAGTTCCGTATATTCCTTGATTGCGTTTGTATGACTTTCTAAATCGAAGTACGGATCTTGTTTCCCTAGAACAAAGTCTAGTTTTTTTTCTTTTGAGAAGCCATTTTTCTCTATGTCTGGCGGAAATACACTTGCCCATAAGATCAATTGAGTGACTAACTCAGGAAATTGCTGATAGAACCGCGCTGCCGTAGCACCACCCTGCGAAAAGCCCAATAAATGAAGTGTAGCTTGGGGGTAACCTATATTAACTTTTTCAATTAATTGTTTCAGATACGCGTTGTTATCTGCGATATCTTGTTCGCGCCATTCTTTGGTCATCCAGGAGGCGCCAACTCTTCCTGCGCTACCTTCTAAATAAAATCGGTGTGGCCCTTCGGGAATGACAAGACCCCAGGTTTCGGATAAAAATGTAAATTTTCTATAGAAAAACTGAGCCAGTTGTCCATAGCCATGCAGCGCAACTAGAATATGTTTTTTGTCCTCTAAATCATTTTGATAGTAGCGCCTTGTTTGTTCAAAAGAAAAATGTTGCTCAAACATTAATGCTGAATGAGCAACTTTTTCATTTTTTCTGAACCATTCACGCGTACCTTAACCAAATAGGTTCCACTCGCTAGTGCAGAGCAGTCAATGGTTTGAGTGTAGCCTAGTGCACTGATTTCTCTGAGTACTTTACCTTGAAGATCAATGATGTAAATTGTCTTTTGCTCAGCCAAACTTGTTTCAAGTATCAATAAATCCATTGCTGGGTTTGGAAGGAGCTCAAATTCAAATTGTCCTTCATTTAAACCTGAGACATCAAGGCCAACACAGTTACAATTGACATCTAAAGAGTCATTGATGGTGAGTGCATTGCCGTCGTCGCAAGGACTTCCAGGTAAGATGCAAGAGTTGTCGTCTATATTAGCCAAAGGATTGTAGTTACATGCGTTTGGATCCATACAGCCGCTTACATATAACGTGCCTATACAGTTACACAAAGAGTCTAGGATATCATTGAAGGTATCAGGATTGTTGTCGTCGCACGGCGCGTCTGGATAAATACACGTATTGTCGTCAATATTTGCTAATGGATTGTAAGTACAAGAGAGTGGGTCCGTACAACCGTAAACAATAACATTGCCGATACAAATACAATCTGGATTGATGGAGTCATTGATGGTATTTGGGTTGCCGTCGTCGCAAAGCGCACCTGGGAATAGACAAGAACCGTCGTCAACTGTAGCCAAAGGATTGTAATTGCAAGACGCCGGATTCATGCAGCCCGGAACAATAAGCGTTCCAACGCAATTACAGTTGGCGTCGATGCTGTCATTCATTGTATTTGGATTGTTGTCATTACAAGGTGTTCCGGGCAAAATACAGGTCCCGTTGTCTACGGTTGCTAGCGGATTGTAATTACAGGCCAGCGGATTCATACAGCCAGGTATAATGGTTACAGCTTGCCCAACGCAGTTGCAGTTGGCATCTGTACTATCGTTGATGGTCAATGGGTTGCCGTCGTTGCAAGCCGTATTGGGGTACAAACAACTTCCGTCATTAACCGTTGCCAAACAATTGTAATTGCAAGACAGCGGATCTGTACAACCCAGCACAGGTGTGGCAGGCCCATACGCATAACGTGCAATTGCATGCTGCGTGTTGGTCTGGGCGCTAAAACCAGCGAGCACCACTTTGTTGCCAGGGTAGAGAGCCATGCCGTAGGCGTCAGCCCAGGCAGTTGCAAAAGAAGTAATTGTGTGGCCGTTGGTTCCAAATGCAGTTTCTAAAATGCCATTGGCGTTGTATTTAGAAAGAATGAAATCGCGTGCTGCGCCAATTCCAGCTGTTCCGGTGGTGCCACAAGCCAGTAAAGAACCGTCAGGGTGAATAAGCAATTCATAGTAGGTGTCGGCCTGAACAACGTCAACAATGGAGCTGCCTGCTGTACCAAATGTAGTGACCAAACCTCCGTCGGTCGTATTTCTAGCCTGCAATAAGAAATCCCAAGGTCCAACGTTATTTTGACCGGCCATAATCAATTTCGAACCATCGTATTCAATGTCAAAAAAACGGGCATTGAAGTTCATCGGAATCAGAACACCATTGCTTCCAAAGGCAGTGTAAGGAATACCATTAGCCGAAACCTTGGCTAAAAGCGGATAATAAATGTTATTGATATAAGCATCGCCACAAATGAAAATATCTTGATTGTTACCAATTACAGCACTTTGCCCAAAACAAGATGCTCCTGCTGCGTTCTGAAAAACGGTAGTGCCGGCTGTGCCGAAAGTAGGGTCTAGCTGCCCATTCATGTCGCATTGGGTCAGAGCTAACCTGTTGGTTGTGAACCCTGGCACCTTAGAGACGCCAACAAGGATGATTTTATTATTTTGTATCAAAATCTTGCGCGCATAATCTTCACCCGAACCAATATCATTGTGGAAAAAGCCATTGACGCCGAAAGTTTGATCCAGGGTTCCATCGCTATTGAGTCGGAACATCGAAAAACGCGGGTTTGCAGCAGTGAGCGATGTGGCGCCGGCTACCAAAAATTGACCATTTGGCAAAAGTTCCATGTCGTATGCAAAACTAGAACCACCAGGTGCATTGTAAAGATAGTAGCCATTTGTGCCAAAAGTGTTGTCAATAGTTCCATTGCAATTGAGGCGAACAACCACCATTCCCAAACTTGAAGTAAGGCCTGATGTACCACAGTAAACCATTTTACCGTTAGGTAGCGTCACTACATCTTGTGCGTTGTCCATGAAATTGGAAGCCACGGGGCCGTAGCTAGCAAAACCAGTAGTAGCGAAGGAGAGGTCAAGGGAACCAGGGGCCTGACCAAAAAGGGTTAAACCATAAAAAAGTGCAATGCACGAAATGATGAACTTCATTGTAAATATTTTAAGCGTGGTAAAAATACTACTATATTTGAAGGTGCGAAAATTTTTGCTTTATGGTTTCTTGGCACTTTTGAGCTACCAATTCGTGGGTTTTTTCACGTTTGTGGAGCTCGAACACTACTTTATTCGCAAAGAAATCAAAAAGGCAATCAAGCTTTCTGTTCCTGAAAATCAATTGATCAAGTTTCATTTTACAGCCAAGGAAAGCCAAAAACTGAATTGGGTTAAGCCACATGAATTCAGGCTCAATGGCCGCTTCTACGACGTCGTTCATAAGCAGAAAGTAAAAGGCATTTGGTATTTTCAATGTATCGATGACCGCCAAGAAACCGCCCTTTTCGAGAAACTCGATTTTGCTACGGCAGACAATCTCGTCAATTCTTCAGACCAGCATCCGGTCCACGGCTGGCTCAAACTCATGAATGAGCCCATGGAGCCTCTGCCTTGTTTTGAGCTTCGATTGAAGATTTTTAATTTGAAAAGCGATAAGATTAATGTCTTAACTGTCAATCATTATCGTTCAAAATATCTTGCATTAATTGCGCCCCCTCCCGAAGTTTAAAAATAAAACCCTCGTTTTTATTTTTCAAACTTTAATTCACTCACATGAAAACAATATTGTTATTCCTATTTATAGGCTTGACCAATTTCTTTATGGTGCAAGCCCAAATAACCTTTGAGGTAAGAGATGCCTACACTTTCGAATCCGTTAATGGCCTCTCCTTCAAAACCAAAGCCAAACTTAGTCAACAAACGAATACGGTTTATCAGATTGAGTCGGCACAATTTCCGCTCGTCATTGAAATCAACCATCCGGATTATGAGCCCTACCAATTGAATATCCCGAATTCAGGTAGTGCAGTCGCCATTACGGTTTATATGCTACCGAATGCGCAAACCGAAAACGAAACGGTTGTATCGGCGAATCGAAGCACAGAGAAACGAAAAGACGTTGCTCAAAAAATTCAAGTTGTTCGCGGTGCTGAAATGCAATTTCAACAACAGACTTCTATGGCCGATGTTCTGGCTAATTCGGGGTCTGTATTCGTACAGAAAAGTCAGCTTGGTGGGGGTAGTCCGATCATTCGCGGTTTTGAAACCAATAAAGTATTGCTAGTTGTAGACGGTATCAGAATGAACAATGCCATCTACCGAGGTGGTCACTTACAGAATTGTCTCACACTTGACCAAGCAAATATGGATAGAGTTGAGATCGTATTTGGTCCTGGCTCAGTCATGTATGGTTCAGATGCAATAGGCGGTGTGATGAGTTTTCAGACCAAAAAACCGGTATTCAGCATCTCAGATCAATTATTAGTGCGAAGTAGTGCATACATGCGCGGTTTCTCAGCTGGCGCTGGTTATGCAGCCAATGCGCAAGTTAATGTGGGTACCAAACGCTTCGCGTCTCTTACCTCCATTTCCTATTCCAATTTTGGAGATTTGCGTCAGGGAAATAACCGTAGCGAAGCAATTGGAAATTTAGGTTACCGTCCTTGGTATGTTGCACAGGTAAATGGGCAAGATAGCATGGTGGTCAATGCCGACAGTAGCTTGCAAGTGGGTTCGGGCTACAAACAATACGATGTTTTGCAAAAGTTCAGTTTTGTGCAAAAACCAGGCGTACAGCACCACTTGAATTTACAATTATCCAATTCGGGCAATATCGATCGCTATGACCGACTTACCCTTATGTCTGGCTCCAAGCCTCGATTTGCAGAGTGGTATTATGGTCCGCAATTTAGGTTATTGGCTGCTTATACACTAGAACTCAATAATTCCACAAAATTTTACGATAACGCAAGAGTTATCCTAGCTTATCAAGGTATCGAAGAAAGCCGTATTGATCGGAGGTATCAAAAAACCGGGCGCAATCACCGCATTGAACAGCTCGATATTTATACCTTAAATATTGATTTGATGAAGAAAAAAGGCGCTCATGAGTTGCGATATGGTGCAGAAGTGTACCTGAATCAGGTGAATTCTACAGCCTTTACCGAAGATATATTTACGGGTGAACAAACCCCTCTCAATACGCGATATCCAGACGGAGGTTCATCTATGCAAGGAGCAGCAATCTATGCATCCCACACCTTTGAAATTTCAGAGAAACTCATTTTAAATGACGGTATTCGTTTGTCGCAAGTTGGCTTGCAAGCTCAATTTGTGGATCAAACATTTTTTCCATTTCCGTTCAACCAAATTCAGCAGAATCACCTTGCGCTTAATGGTAACATAGGTTTGATTTATATGCCAACACAAAAACTGCGTGTTTCCCTGAATGGATCTACTGCGTTTAGAGCACCAAATGTCGACGATCTCACCAAGGTATTTGAATCAGTACCGGGTTCTGTTGTTGTTCCAAATCCAAATTTAAAACCCGAATATGCTTACAATGCCGAATTCGGACTGCAATACCAATTCATGAAGAAAAGTACCATTGGCGTGAATGCCTACCAAACTTACTTGACCAATGCACTTACTGTTCAGAATGGTACATTTAATGGTGCTGATAGCGTGCTATACGATGGTCAGATGAGTCAGGTGCTCACTACAACCAATGCAGGCAATGCTTATGTGAGGGGTTTTGAAGCATTATTGCAGACCCAACTGACAAATCGTTTGCAACTTTCGGGAAGTTATAACTATACGTTTGGCAGAATCATCACCGACACCGTTCCTTATCCCTTAGATCACATCGCTCCAGCATTTGGTAAAGTGAGTTTGCGCTATACCATGTTGCATAACAAACTCAAGCTCGAAGGGTTTGCGATGTATGCTGGTTGGAAACACTTAAAGGATTACAACCTAATTGGTGAAGACAACTTTTCTTACGCTACACCTGATGGCATGCCAAGTTGGTATACTTTGAACTTGAGAGCAAACTACAACATCAATAATCAGTTGAGTGTGCAGCTAGCTTGTGAAAATATCACAGATCAAAACTACCGCATGTTTGCTTCAAATATTTCAGCTCCTGGACGTAACTTCATACTGACGCTTCGCGGAAATTTCTAAAGATGTGAACTATGGAATGAAAAGGCGGGGTTCAATCCGCCTTTTTTATTGGGTGTCCTTGGTGGCGTACTTCGCCTCGCTTTCCAAATAAAAGAAAGTATACTTGATTTTCTCTATTGGCTTGATTTGCGGCACGAAGGTGTTCTTATCTGCCCCAGCTGGAAGTGCTTCTAGTTGCCCTTCCATGACAAAAATATTCTTTTGAATACCATAGGAACCCGCACCGTATTCAAAATGATACGCTTCGGTGAGGTTGGTTCCAAGGCCATCAAAATTCTTGAATTGGAAGATGCGGCGTGGTGTATGGTTGCTCACGGTATAGAAGTCTTTGTAGCTGGCATTGCGGATTCTAAAGTCGATTAAAACATCTTTATATTCAGGTGAACTGATGTTTTCAAAGCTGACGCTAAGTGGCAATAGTGGCGAAGATGGAATGGCTAGAGGAGGGGAGAGCATGTCTAGTTTTCCGTCGAAAAAGAAAAAGTAGTTGAAGTTGCCCATAAAGCCGAGCTCTGCACGTTTGGCTGCGTTGGGTGAGGCCATGGCTTCTTTCATGGCAAAGTCGAGGCGGTTGACTGTGATGATGGCATCTTCAATGCCGTCGGCATCGAGTTGTGCACGATATATCTTTAAATCAAACTTTTCGTTGGCCTGAATACCGAGTTTGGCGCGTACCATCCTATCTGCATAAGTGGTTAATGATTGTTTGCCTTTTGTAGCAGGCTGTTGTTCGATATTGGATTGTTCATCTGCGGCAACTTGCTCTTTACAAGACCAAATGAAAAGGGGGAGGACTAAGAATAAATATTTCACTTTGCAAATATAAGGATGTAGTTCGAAAACGTTTATAAACAATTGAAGGTGGGTTGATTGAAATAAATGTGGATAAATTCAAATAATCTTTACATTACTTAAAATACTCATAATAAGAAGTATACATCACTTCACTTACTTTGTTTTATTAAAAAATATTTTATTTTGAAACCTTGGCACAATTCTTAGCGTACCAAAGCCCAAACCAACAACAAACGACATGACCACAAGTATTCAATCTCTCCGCAGCAAATCAATTCGTCAAGCGAAATTGAAATTAGATCAGCACCGCGAATTGGGTGTACAAAGTCCATTAAATATTTTTGAAGTTGCAGATTTACTCGATAACATTCGCAACACAGAAGCAAAGTTGAGTACAGAACCACAAGGTTTTGCGCTTATCCTCAACTAATAGTTGATTTATAGTTAGACAAAAAGAAGGACTCGATTAGGGTCCTTTTTTTTATGCAATAACGCCAGATCCGATGAGTTCGTTGTCGAGGTACCAAGCGGCAAATTGCCCAGGAGTGATACCTTTTTGTTTGTGCTTAAAAAGAATATAGTAGCCTCCTTCTTTTTGAATGAGTTGGGCTTCTTGCAACGGTTGGCGGTAACGAATGCGCACCAAGCAATCCAAAATATGTTCTTGTTCAAAAACCTGACTAGGTACAATCCAAGAAATACTTTCAGTATCGATTTGCAAAGCCCATCTGTTGAGGCCCGGATGCTGTTCTGTTTGGCCGCTGTAGACCACATTTTGGATGGTGTCGATGCCAATTACAAAACTTGGTTCTGGCCTTCCGCCGATGTGTAAACCTTTGCGCTGACCGATGGTGTAGTAGTGCGCCCCTTGGTGCTTGGTCACTTGCTTTCCATCTGCCGGGGTGTAAGAAAATGGTGTGGCCAATGCTTCTATTGGATCTTTGTTTGGATCGAGTGCGTTGTACGCTTCATAGATGGCTAAATCAGGAGATACTTCAATGATCAGGCCTTCTTTTGGTGCTAGTTGCTGTTGTAGAAAGGTAGGAAGTGCAATTTTACCCACAAAACAGAGTCCTTGTGAATCTTTTTTGTCGGCGGTTATGAGCCCATTTTGCTGGGCAATTTGGCGCACTTCTGCTTTTTGTAAATGCCCAATCGGGAACAGCGCTTTAGAAAGTTGCGCTTGGCTGAGTTGACATAAAAAATAGGACTGATCTTTGCCTGGGTCGGCGCCAGCTAGCAAACTAAAGCTTCCGTCTAGGTTCTCTTTGCGTTGGCAGTAGTGCCCTGTTGCCACGTAGTCTGCGCCGAGATCGAGGGCAGCTTTTAAAAAAACGTCAAATTTGATTTCTCTGTTGCAAAGAACGTCTGGGTTGGGAGTGCGGCCAGCTTGGTATTCGGCAAACATGTAATTGACGATGCGTTCTTTGTATTGTTCAGAAAGGTCGATGACTTGAAAAGGGATGCCGAGCTGTTGGGCAATGAGCAAAGCATCGTTGGAGTCGTCAATCCAAGGGCATTCGTCCGAGAGCGTAACGCTTTGGTCGTGCCAGTTGCGCATGAACATGCCAATAACTTCATAACCTTGTTGTTGCAACAAAAGCGCTGCAACGCTAGAGTCTACTCCGCCAGAAAGTCCTACTACAACGCGTTTCATGCCACAAATTTACGGGTTCTTAGTGGACCACATGAATAAAGCCTTGTCTTTTCTCCTCGCCACTTGTGAATAGGTAAAAATAAATGCCTTCAGGGAGTGTTTCGCCGTCGTCGTTTATGCCTTTAAATCCCTTTTGAGTTGTATTCGTCGAGAAAACAACTTGCCCCCAGCGGTTAAGGATTTTGAGCTCGAAACTTGCACAATTTTCATAGAGTGAATCGATTTGCCATTGGTGGTTTTCTGAATTGCTCTGGGTTGAAATGATATTTGGAAAAATCAAGGTTGGAAGGGTTACCGATGGAATGATGTCAATAGAACCAGAACTAGTGTAAGAACAACCATTGTTGAGGTTCAGTGTAAATGTATAAGGAATAATCCCAGCCTGACCAAAAGTGAGTGTCAACGGATTTTGATTGTAGCTTACATTGTTTATACTCCATTCAAAATTCTGAATGGCAGTTGTTTGTATATCAAAAAGCGCTTGAAAAGTGGCTACTTGCCCGCAGGTATCTTGGCTATTGAGTGTGATTTGCGGAACTGCAACAAGTTGAAACGTTTGTGTACTGGTATCGCTACAGCCAGCAGAACTCTCTAAGATGAGGCTTGCTGTGTAGGTACCACTCTGATTGTAAGTATAACTGCTAGGCATATTGTTTAGCGTTTGACCATCACCGGGCTGAAAAATAGCCTGAATGGAGGTGCCATTTATTGGTGTGCCAGTCCATGTGCTCTGGTTTGTTAAATTAACGGTTTGTCCGTCGCAAAGCGGATTGACCTCAAACGCAACACTCGGATAAGGATTGAAGCTCACTTGGAAGGTATCGCTACCAGTACAACCTAAATTACTTGTTACAGCCACCGTGAAGGTTTCCATAGTTCCGTTATTGGATTGCAGGTCAAAAGCAAAAGGATTACCGCTGCCGACTAGCTGACCGTTTTGCAGCCACTCAATTTGATCAATTGGGTCCTGAGCATCGGGTGTAGTATTGGCGATCAAATCAATGAGAGGACCGCAAACGGTTGTAGGCCCCGTGTAGTTTATGGTTGGATTGCTAAAGACGGCACTTGAAATTGAATTTGGAGGCGAGGCACAGCCATTGGTGTCTATGATGCTGAGCTGGACATTGAATAAACCTGGATTGGCTAAAACAGCTAAAGAATCTTGATTGCTTGTGGTGTTTACAGGAGTCCAGAAATATTGTGCTGCATTTGTATTTGTCCAGAAAATTAAGGAGTCCCCAGCGCAAACAGGTCCGTTTGATAGCAGTGTGGGTGCGGTGGGGTTGGCGTTCACAATGATGTCCATGGTGTCTGGGACAATTGCGCAAGTGCCAGGTAGGTAGCCAGAAATGGTGTAGGTGCCTGCGTCAGAAAGCTGTGCTTGTGAAATTTGGATTTGTGGTCCGTTGGCGCTCAGGTTATTAGGACCTGTCCAGTTGTAGGTGGCGCCAGTTAAGGTGTTGGTGCTAAGTAGGATAGGTTCGCCTTCGCAAAAACTTTGGTCATTAACCGTAATTTGATATTGTGCCGCGGCAAAGTCACTAAAGTAACCATAACGACAACCGCTAGATGCGCCACCGTGTACAACTCCTAAATGAAATTTGAAATTGGGGTTGTCTATGCGCGATGCCAACTGTACGCCCACAAAGCCAGATGCATCTATTTGTGCATATTTCCATGCATTATTGGTGCCAGGAACAAAATTGAAAAGCGCCGGATTGATAATGCCAGTGTTTCCATTAAAAGTGAAATTGTTTTCACCACCTGCCGGCACGAGGATATTGAGCGCAAAAAACTCGTTTGTAGACCGCACAAAAGCAACTGTATTTGATCCCGTACAAACGATAGATGGCAGAATTGCACCTCCAACTTCACAGCCAAAACCTGTCGTGTGTAAGACATGAGTAGGTGCGCTCGTTTGTATCAAAACGGTGGGGTTGCTTAAGGTATGCACGTAGGTTTCAGTGGCATTGATGGTAGTGACTGGCGCGCCGTCTACTGATATTTGGGTATTGTTTTGAACCGCAACAACATAGATTTTATCAGGGCCATTAAGGTATCCTTTTAAGATGATGTATTCACTCCCGATGACCTGATTGGGAATAAGTTGGTCTCCCATGAGGTCGGCACAACCGCCATAAGGCGCACCGCTCATGGAGTCATCGTGAATGGTCACTGCAACAGGAGAGTTACTGGTAATGGTAGAGCCGCTCAGGTGCTGATTGGCCAAAATGGAGACTGCTTCTGCGGAAAAAGTTTCTCCTTTTTGTAAAGTGATGGTAAATGGAATGTTTGCGGCATGCCCAACAATGGCTTGTTTGGGGTTAATGGTAATGACCGTGTTGTTTTGTGTCGCAACAATATTGAAGCCAGAGCGCGCGTAAGAGGCATTGTTGAGGAAGTTTTGGGCAGGCACAATAAACGAAGTGCCCAAAGAATTCTTTCCTTTTAAGGCGAAAATATCGGGGTTGCAATTGCAGGTAGGTGTTACTTCATAATAAGCCATTATTGGTGCAGTAGCCGCTATTTTAAAGCCATATGGCAGCACTGTATTGGCAGGCTTGTTTTCAATTTGATCAATCCAGGTTGTTAAATTGAGCGTTTGGGCATCGTTTGCCAACAAGTTAATGACTTGTACAGGAAAGGTGGGGTTGGCCGGTTGGCTGATCGTCACGGTAGCCGCTTGACTTAAAGAAGCAAAGCGAAACACTATTGGGCGGTCGCCATGATTTTGCGCTACTTCTGGTGCTACAAACCAAAACAAAGTATCGAGCTGTGCACTAACTTTGAATTGAAACAGAAAAAGTGCTAAGAATAGTAAATACTTCATCGGAAAACTAATTAGTACCTTAAAATTAAGGCCTTATGATTGTGTTTGCAATTTTTTCAATGCAATTTAAGCCGTCGATGGCAGCAGACACAATGCCGCCTGCATAGCCTGCGCCTTCGGCAATAGGGTAAAGATTTGAAATTTCAATATGCTTGAAACTGCTAGGGTCTCTAGGAATGAGTACTGGCGATGATGTTCTAGATTCGGGTGCATGAACTACAGCGTCGTTGGTGATGAAACCGGGCATTTTTTGGTTAAAATCTAGAAATGCTTGTCTGAGACGGGAATAAACGAATTCGGGAAGCACTTCTTTAAGGTTGACACTCACAATGCCGGGTTGGTAAGAAGATCTCGGGAATTCGTTGGTTTTGATGCCCTCCACAAAATCTTTTAGACCTTGGGCTGGAACTTGTTGTGTTTGGCCTGCTGCAACCCAACATTTGTGTTCAACTTCTTTTTGAAAATTAAGACACACAAATGGGTCATGGGCATTCGGGAAATCGGTGGGTTCAATGCCCACAACAATGCCTGAATTGGCATAAATATTATTGCGCTTGGAAGGTGACCACCCATTCGTAACAACTTCACCGTCGGCTGTGGCACATGGAGCAATGATGCCACCCGGGCACATGCAAAAAGAATACACACCTCGGTCCTGAACTTGAGTCACTAAGCTGTAAGAAGCAGGAGGTAGGTAGGCGTCGTTGAGTCGGCCGTGGTATTGCAAACCGTCTATATAAGCTTGTGTGTGTTCTACGCGAACACCAAGTGCGAATGGTTTGGCTTTAATTGCTATATGGTGTTTGTACAACAACTCAAAGATGTCACGTGCGGAGTGCCCAGTTGCCAACACCAAGTTTTGAACAGGGATGTCACTGAGCCCATTGATTTGAATGCTCGAAATAACATTTTTGTCCAAACGGATATCGGTGAGTTTGTTTTCAAAATGGATGTCACCGCCAGCCGCAATGATTTGAAGTCGGATGGCCTCAATGAGTTGAGGAAGCTTGTTGGTGCCAATGTGCGGATGCGCATCAATTAGAATGTCTTCTTTGGCTCCGAATTGCACCAGCCATTCGAGTACTTTTTGAACATCGCCGCGTTTTTTGGAGCGGGTGTAGAGTTTGCCGTCGGAGTAGGTTCCAGCGCCGCCTTCTCCAAAACAATAATTGGACTCAGGGTTGAGCTCTTGGTTTTTACTGAGTTTTGCGAGGTCTCGGCGACGGGTTCGGATGTCCTTTCCGCGTTCGTAGATGACCGGTTTAATACCGTGTGCAATGGCTTCTAATGCTGCAAATAAACCGGCTGGCCCTGCACCAATGATATGTACAGTAGGCGCATTTGAAGGTAGCTTTTTAAAGTTTTGTAGAGCAAACCGTGGCGCAAGTTCGGTACCAAGAGCTACATCAAAACTCGCATTGATTTTGATTTGTTTTTGACGTGCGTCAATACTGCGCTTGCGCCATCTGAAATCTAATTGCTGAGCCGCATTGATATCGAGCTCTTGTCGGATGCGGTGCTCCAAGAAGTTGTTGTCTTGTGCTTCTTCCGGGCTGCAAGTAAAATTAATGATGTGCGTCATCCTTCAAAAATCAAGGAGAAATACCAAGCGCGGTTGTAGAGCTGGTCAATAGGGTTTGAAACAGGGGTGTAGTCTTGGATGAAACTACTTTTGAAGCCATGGCTGTATTTCAATTCTATAGCGAATTTAAAGTATGGCGCAAAGAATTCAACGCCTCCGCCAATTTGACCCTGCCAATCGTTCTTTTTGATCTTGACAAAAGGGTCGTAAAAGTTTTGAGAGGCATCTTGCTGTGATTGAAGATCGATGCTGTATTGCATCCCTAATAGCGAGTAGGCAGTAAAGTTGTTGTAGCGCTTGGTTCTGAACTGCAACATCATGGGGAAGTCGAGGTTGGTCGAATTGACGCGTTGTTCGCCAACACCATTCAAGAACCAAATGGTGTCGAGGCTCTTGTAGGTGAGCACGCGCTCCTGAAAAGCCAGCGTTGGGATAAAGCGAAAGCGGATGGTGGGGGTGCCGAGTTTGATAGTGGTGAGGATACCAATTTGGCCGCCTGGTTGTGCATTGTTGGTCAGGGAGAGCAATTGGTACTGGTTGTAGGCTTCGGGTTTAGGCATGACAGTGAAGTCAGAGCTATTCACACCAAGCATAAAGCCAAAATGGATGAAGCGCTTGTCAAAATTTTTGTAGCGTTGTTGTTTCTGGGTTTGCCCATATAAACCGGTTGCCAATAAACAAAAAATCAGTAAAAATTTCATGAAGCCCTAACGTAAAACCGTTGTGTTTATTGTTTTTTGGTGCCAATATAAATACTAGCGATGCCGCCACTTAAGCGAATAGGTTCGGATGTTTGGTAGCCAACCTTTTGAAGAACGTCAACAAAAGCTGCGCCCTCAGGAAAAGCAGCTACGCTTTCGGGAAGATAAGTATAGGCGCGTTCGTCTTTGGAAATGTATTTCCCGAATAACGGAATGAGTACTTTGGAATAAAAACCAAAAAGCTGCTTGATCGGAAATGCTTTTGGTTTGGAAAATTCTAGAATGACCGCTTGCCCACTTGGTTTGAGCACGCGTAGCATTTCGCCGAGTCCTTTTTCGAGATTTTCGTAGTTGCGTACACCAAAGCCCACCGTAATGGCGTCAAAAGTGTTGTCCGCGAAAGGCATGTTCTCGGAGTCGCCGAGTTGCATGTCAATGATATTGTCAAACGCGCGTTTTTTCATTTTTTGCTTCCCGACTTCTAACATTCCGGAAGAGATGTCCATGCCGATGATTTTTTCTGGCTTGAGTTTCAAACAGGCAATAGCAAAATCGCCGGTGCCAGTAGCAAGGTCTAGTAAGACTTTAGGTTGTTGCTTTTGAAGTTGTTTGACAGCGCGCTTTCTCCAGAGGTGGTCGATGCCCAAAGATAAAAAGTGATTCAAGAAATCGTAGTTGGCAGAGATGTTGTTGAACATTTGCGCCACTTCTTCTTTTTTAGATTGGCCTGAATCGTAAGGCTTGACAACTTTTTGAGACATAATTATTAAATGAGTTGAAGTGCTTCTTCGAGCAATTTTTCTTTGTTGATACTAACCACTCCTGGGCTTTCGCAAACCAAGCCACCGGCTAAGTTGGCTAAAGCGGCGATGAGTTGTGGGCTCGCACCACAAATGAGGCAGAGGCAGGTGGTGGCAATGACGGTGTCTCCGGCACCCGATACGTCGGCAATATTGCGGATATGTGCTGGTTGGTGGTGGTGTTTTTGCCCATCGAATAACTGAACGCCGTATTCCGATAAAGTCACAAACGTATAGCGGCTCTTTAATTGATTTTGCAATTGTTCAATTGCGTCATGAAGCGCTGACGGATCTTTTTGGTAATTGAATTCGATTTGTAAACCTTCTTTGAGCTCTTTTAAATTGGGTTTAAAGAGGGTGCAGCCCTTATAGGCAAAGAAGTTTTTCTTTTTGGGGTCTACGGCAATTGGTATTTGACGCGCATTGGCTTCTGAAATGAGCCATTCGATGAGTTCGGCGGTTAATACACCTTTGTTGTAGTCTTCTAATAACAAACCATCAATGCCTTGATCGAATAACTGAAGAATGGCTTGCTGAAGCGCTTGGGTTTCTGTTGTGCTGAGGTCGTGATGGTCTTCGGTGTCTATGCGAAGCATTTGCTTGCCATTTGAGATCACCCTTGTTTTAATGGTGGTTTTCCTTTCTGCGGATATGATGAGCGCATCGGTTTGTATACCGGCGCTACTGAGCATTAGTTGTAGTTCTTGCCCTGGGGTATCTTGGCCAATGATACTAGCAAGTATTGCTTTTGCGCCAAGTGCCATTAAGTTGAGCGCTACATTGCCTGCGCCACCAATGCGTTGTTCTTGGGTTTGTAGGTCCACGACAGGAACAGGAGCTTCTGGGCTCATGCGGGTTACTTGACCATTGATATAGGCGTCGGTCATGACGTCGCCAACCACCAACACTCGTTTGCCATTAAAGGCTTCGAAGAGCTCCGTTAATTGCATGTTTATTGAAGTTGACCTAAAGCGTTGGCAATGCGGTCAACTGCTTTTTGTAATGTTTCTTCTGAGGCTGCATAGCTAATTCTAAAACAGTTTGGATCGCCGAATGCGGCCCCGCCAACGCAAGCAACCAATGCAACTTCTAATAAATACATGCAGAGGTCATCGGAGTTTTTGATGGTTTGTCCGTTATAAGATTTGCCGAAGTAAGCAGAGCAGTCTGGGAATACATAAAAAGCACCCTCAGGGCTGTTGACTTTAAGCCCAGGGATGTTGCGCAAGCCACTCAAAACCAAATTGCGGCGGCTTTCAAATGCGGCTATCATGTCTTTGAGCACACTTGGGTCTGCGTTCATGGCAGCAATAGTTGCGCGTTGGGTGATAGAACATGTTGCCGAGGTAAACTGGCCTTGTACTTTGTCGCAGGCTGTGGCAATAGCTTTTGGTGCACCGATATAGCCCAAGCGCCAGCCGGTCATGGCCCAGGCTTTGGATACGCCATTAACGGTAACAACTTGATCGTAGATTTCAGGGAACTGCGCTAGGCTTTCGTGCTTGCCTACAAAATTGATGTGTTCGTATATTTCATCTGACATCGCAACAATTTGCGGGTATTTGGCCAATACGCGAGCGAGGTCTTGGAGTTCTTCTTTACTGTATACAGACCCAGTTGGGTTGCATGGAGTAGAGAACATGAGGAGTTTTGTTTTTGGGGTAATAGCTGCTTCGAGATCGGCGCCAGTGATTTTAAAGTCTTTGTCGATGCCAGCGGCAATGACAACAGGAACGCCTTCTGCAACTTTTACGATTTCGAGATATGAAACCCAATATGGCGCTGGAATAATGACTTCGTCGCCAGGATTGATCAGGCTCAAAACCAAGTTGGCAATGCTTTGCTTGGCGCCTGTAGAAACAACAATTTGATCTTTGG
>JACCDV010140840.1_pt1 | contig 21582 bp, 23 predicted proteins | sample 7446131 | NCBI WGS metagenome assembly JACCDV01 (sample SAMN15323448, study PRJNA562643) | freshwater metagenome | isolation source: river surface water | place: USA:Blue River Watershed | collected 2017-08-17
ATCTCTACTGCATCGTCATTTTCTGGAAGACCTGACGGATTATCTTTTTTGAAGATGAGTGAACCTCGCTTCATGAAGTCAGGATCGCCATCTTTGTATGGTGAGGTAAATTCAAGCGAGCCACTGAAAGGTACGAATTCTGTTGTCATCCATTCCCCGTCAGCGGTAATGATACCTTCGGCAATGATAAGTCCGTCCCAGTTCACAAGAGAGACAGGTGCACTAGCTTCAAAGAACCAATTGCCTCGAGCTTTTCCTTCAAGTGAAAGCGGACTTGTGATAGCCGCCATCCCAGCCGGAGCTGTAACTTGGATGAGGTCTGCCTTGGCATCAATTTCTTTTTGGACATCAGCCGGAACAGTTGGAGTTGGACAAACAAACTCACAGTTCTCACCGGTACGACCCACAAAGAGTCCGTCAGGACACTGCTGTGCGTCTGCCGGACAAACGACTTCCGTCGTAGTGGTCGCAGTATCAACCGGTGCTTCAGCCACTGGCATAAGATAGTGGGTCGCAGTAGCGACAACACCAAGCACCACAGCGAAGGTGATAATAATGTAGAGGATTCTGTTACTCATATGTGTAAGTATAACAAATCCTAGTTTACAAGCGCATCAATTTTTGCAGACGCTTCATCAATAGATAGGCACAAATTTGCTCGCTCCATAACTTGTTCACCTACATCATCGAGTTCAGTACCGGAATATGTTTTCACAAACTCTCGAAGCGCATCTAGTCGCGAGGTTGTAGATTTTGTTTCAAGAATAGAACAAAGTTCATCATACATTTCCTCACCGTGTGTCTCCGTCGACCGTTGTACTGTCTCAACTCCTTCATGCATCTTCATACCAAGAGATTAGATTGTTATGCATATATTGTACCGTACCAAAAAGGCTGGCGAGCTTGCGCTCGCCAGCCTTTTGTATCTTGCTACGTCTCTCGCATCATTGACAACATCTTTCTTTGTAGTATAAATACCGTCCGGCACAAGGAGAAAAACCGCCATGAAGAGTTCTCAGTACCCGAAGGATACCACCAAAGCACTTCAATCAGGCTGCCTTCCGCGCTCCAGCTGGGACCCTGAAGGTCATGCCGCAGCGGAAGCCGCGAAGCAGCTCGCAGCTCCGGGTATCCCCTTGAATCCTGACGGCTTCAAGAAGATTCCCTTCGGCGCCTAGTCGCCCGTTCTTTCCCTCGGACCCTCGTCGCTTGCAGCGGCGGGGGCTCGAATTTTATATACACACGACTTGATTTGAACTAAATTTTTTGTAATTAAAAGTGAGTTTTTCCGGCTTAAAAAGTAGCATTTACTTATGTGGTCAAAAATTATTATCGGGGCACTCTTACTAAGCATCATTACTATGCTCTTGCTTGTGCTTCAACCGGAAACTATTCCACCGCCGATAGAGCAAACGCCAAGCACCCCCGCCCTCACGACCACATACACTAACAAAGAAGGCACGTACAACATCTTCCACCCTAAAGACTGGATGGTTGATGAAACGTATACATATAGCCTCCGTGGTCCTAATTTACCTACCCTAACGGGTGTGAAGTTTTTCATACCAAAGCAGCTTGCAAGCAGCACCAACCTCTCAGTTGACTCTGGGCTTTCCGTCGAGACTGCTTCAAGCAGCAATGGTTGTTCGGCTGGAGATTTTGCTAACCAAACTACGGTTGTCGCGATTGAAACTGTTGGCAACATGCAATATTCCATAGCTACAACAACTGACGCCGGAGCCGGAAATTTCTACGAAGAACGTGTCTTTGCGATTCCAAATTCCACTCCCTGCCTCGCCATCCGCTACTTCATTCATACAACACACATCGCCAACTACGACCCAGGCACAATAAAAGAATTTGACCGTGCAGCTCTCCTAAAAGAATTCGACACCATACGCGACTCACTAAAAATAAAAACTCAATAAACAACGACGCCGTGTAAACCAAGCGTCTAGGACACTAAAAAGGTATCAAGTCAGGATCAAGTTCCCATTCCTCTATCTCATAATAATGACAAAGCAATTCTGTAAATTCGTTTCTGACATCAGGTTCTAATTTATTTTTATACTCATTGAGAAACTTTAAAACGAATTCCTTGATGTCTTCATCACACAATATTTGTGTGATTTGTGAATTATTAATTATCGCATCTGCAATATTTCCAACCTCGGCCAAAGTAAAATGTTCAACGCTAGATAATCTCGATACTGAATTGTGAGTCTTCGCGAATGTGCCGCTGTTCACAAAGCCTGTAATAGCGATCTTTTTTTCTTCTTCACTAGAGATCTTAATATCAGGAAAATTAATTCTCAAAAAGTCAGAGAGTCTGGTGTAGAAATTAATTTTTGAATTTTTTTTACTTACCCACTCCTTTTCAAGATATTTATTAAATACTGACTCATTCATCGGATCTGATAAAGCTGATGAATAGTCACCATCTTCACTTATCAAAGAAAGGTCTTGACCATTTGGCACGACGCTAAGAAGTGCTTCCCAATTTATAGCATCACCAAGGGAACCTTTCTTACCGGGAGGGTTCCGTAAATCCATTCTCAACCTGGCGCTCTCCATGAGACGTGGGGTTATTCGGATTTCTTCAGCCTTACCAAGAAGGCCATCAATGATTTCATCAGCTTTTAGAGTATTATTTTTAACATCTTCCATTAACTGCTCTTGAATTTTTGCTTTTTTCTCTTTAAAAATTTTTATAGCAGCTCTCATTTCTTCATATTCTGCATACTCCTTGCATATATGAGGGAACTGATTTTCAAGTTTTTCTTCCTTAAACTTTTTAAGAGCATCGGCGATTTTGTTTTCTCTGTTTCGGTTAAACTCATCCAGAACCTGTGAGGTATAAAAAAGCTTATTCTCAGGCACCGAAATAACAGCAATGAGTTTTCTGAGTTCTTCCAAATCATCACTACTAAAATGGAAGAAGGTTAGCAAGACGTTAGTATCAATAAATATATTCACTTTTTGATTATGCTCCATTCACATAAAACCCGCAAATCCTAAACTTCTGTCCTCTTAGACGAAATACAACGAGTCTGAAATTTTGCAATCTGTATAGTTAGCAGACCAAAATTTGAGATGAATCACGCGGAGCACAAGAAAAAAGACCCGACTGGGCCAAGTGGCCAGGGAGGGTCTTTTTTCGTAGTGCGACAAAGTGAGTCGCTCAAATTTAGGTCTGCTACCAAGCGAAGTGGGCGAACGCTCGGTTGGCCTCAGCCATCTTATGCGTATCCTCCTTCTTCTTCACTGCGTTTCCTTCTTCCTTCTTAGCAAGGATGAGTTCGTTTGCTAGAGCTTTGTGCATTGGCACACCCTTTTGCTTTCGAGCACCAGCAATGATCCAGCGGAGTGCGAGAGCCATACGGCGCTCTGGACGCACTTCACGTGGTACCTGGTAGTTTGCTCCACCAACGCGGCGTGAGCGAACTTCCATGAGTGGACCAGCGTTGCGCACTGCAGTATTGAATACTTCAAGTGGGTCGCCTCCGTCCTTGTGTTCTTTGATTACCTCAAACGCTCCGTATACGATCTTGCGAGCGGTCTCTTTTTGACCGTTGAGCATGATGTAGTTGATGAGCCGTTCGACATCGACTGAGCTGTATATCACATCAGGTGATACAACTGGTCGGTTTTTGATTGGTCGTCGCATAATGTTTTGTGATTAATGCGAATGAGAAATATGACAAGTCAATTTTCATTCTTCGCATAATGGTCGCTCCTTGGAGCACCAATCGTTATCTGTAGCGAATATAAACTATTTGTAATGATGAAGCTCGCTAGCTTCAGTTCAAAGGCTTTTATTTAGCGGCCTTTGGGCGCTTTGCACCGTAACGTGAGCGTCCTCGGCGACGATCGGCTACTCCAGTAGCATCGTACTTACCTCGCACAATAGTGTAGTTCACACCGATGTCCTTCACGCGACCTCCGCGCACAAGTACAACTGAGTGTTCTTGAAGATTGTGTTTGATACCTGGGATGTACGCAGTAATTTCCTGACCATTTGAAAGACGGACACGAGCAATCTTTCGAATCGCTGAGTTCGGCTTACGTGGAGTCTTGGTAGTTACCTTTGTACAGACGCCGCGCTTGAATGGAGAGAAGTAGCTGTTTGGTTTGTTTTCAATCTTGTTGAAACCAGACTCAAGAGCCGCTGTCTTTGTAATTCGAGGGCGGTCGACACGCTTTTTACGGGTTAATTGTTGAATTGTTGCCATAATGTAGCTGGAGCAGCATACTATATATAGTTAAATTTGCAAGCAAAATGCCGCGTGTGGCGGCAATCTGTCTTTATATACAGTGCGGGGGCGACCCAAGCCCAGGAGAGAACGCCCCGCACCTTGTTTTTAGCTCTCTCCGCTCGGGCACCTCTTTCCTAACCCAACTATACACCTATCGTTCTATCCCACAAGTAACTGAGTCAGCCACTGTGTTGCAGCGTAAAGCGGACCAGCGAAGAACACCATGAAGAGAATTATCACGAGGGCGAAGCCAAGCGCGACATTTTGTTCAAAATAGGTTCTAAATCCTTCGTATTTCATTCGTAATGGGTACGGAAGGAGGCGAGGTAGGATTTTTGAACCATCTAGTGGTGGGATTGGCACGAGGTTGAAAAAAGCCAAGAAAATATTGAGCATAATGACTCCAATCGCGAGCTGAATGAAAGAGGTCGAGAGATTGAGAACGTCTGATAGACGAACTAATACTGCGAAAATACCCGCAATGGCGAAGTTAGCCAGTGGCCCAGCAAAAGCCACAATCGCCTCCCCCCACTTCTGATTAGTGAAGTTATAGGGATTATACGGAACTGGCTTAGCGGCCCCGAAGAGAATCGGCGAGCCAGTAGCTAGGAGGAGCCCCGGTAGGATGACAGACATCATAGGATCAAGGTGTACGAGCGGGTTTGGTGAAAGGCGCCCCATGAGACGAGCTGTAGGGTCCCCAAGCCAGTTGGCGGCATAGCCATGGGCCATCTCGTGAATAATGACTGAAATAATAAGGATGACAATCATCGCAATTTGGGTTGGTTCCATAGTGTCTGTAATAGTACCGTACTTACATATAGTATAAAAGCGGATAATGGTTGCAATATTTAGGTGACGTGGTAGTATGTCGCCACTAAATAAACCCATATGGCAAAGCAATGCGACATCACAGGTAAGAAGACCCAAATCGGGGGTAAGTACAGCAACCGCACTCGTGCGACGCAGTTTAACCCGTCTGGAAAGACAAAGCGTTCACCAAACCTTCAGAAGAAGCGTATCTACGTTGCTGAACTTGGAAAGACCGTAACTGTAAAAGCATCAACGAAAGGTCTACGCACAGTTGCAAAGAACGGTGCCTACAAGACTCTCAAGGAAGCGAAGCTTATCTAAGAAAATAAAAGAGCCGGCCCAATGGGCCGGCTCTTTTATTTATCTACTATCCCTTCCATTGGTTTAGGGTGAAAAATAATTCACCTCCCCAATAACAATTAAGTACGTCTCCCGGCTTAAAGTTGTGCGTCGTGTAGTCATTGTAAACTAATTTACAATTATCAGCCGCAGTCTGTTTTGTAACATCTGATACAGCTTTTACCACGACTCCATTGAGTACTGCTTTGAATCTAGCAACAGCATTTGGGTCAGAGATAACTAGTATAGTCGCTCCAAATTCGTGTACTACATTACCGTCAATGCGAGTCTTGAAAGTATAGCTACCGTCTGTTAAATCGGTAGTCACTCTATGCGACCACTGCCCATTTACAACTGGTATTAGGCCGCTACCATATACCTTGTCTCCAGAAAGACTCGCAATCGAAACCGTAACTTCGTTAACACCTGAAGCAACTCCAGTAATCAAAGGGTTCTTTTCATTCGTGACATTGGCAATACCTGCGGTCGGGTCACTTGTTTCATCTTTAATAGTGAATGTGCTCGCGCCCTTACCAACCGCAAGCAATGCGCCATCTTTCCCATCTGGGCTACTTGGTCCAATTATTCTTACTTTGACACGATAGTTTCCAGGAGCAAGGTCATATCCTGAAGTACGAACCAATTTACCAAAAATGCCTGTTCCCGTTTCTGCACCGGCAACATCCACACATTTCTCAAACAAGAATTCTTTGAAGGTGGTGAAACTTTGAAGGAACACACAAGCTGTACTTCCCTTTGGAGCTTCACCGATCTGATCCCACTTCACAGTGAGTGTGTCACCGTAATTATAAGTACCACTGGTTGGACTAATGGCCTTTATCGACAATGTCGATGTACCAGGCGCATCACCAAAAGATAATGCTCCTGTTTTAAACTCACTCGGCGAAACCGGTAGAGTCTTGACGGTATCAGTTGATTCTGTTTTGTAGTCTACCCCAGTCAACACCATCAAATACGTACCTGGTTCCTTAGGAGTAAAAGCAACCTCAAGAGTAAATATCTCTGTTTCTCCTTCATGTACTGTGTAATAATTCAAACTTTCCTCATCACCAGTTGAATTTACTATTGCACTTTCTGACGCACCATAGACTCTATTTCCTGCTAGGTCTCGAATCTCGTAGTTCAAATATCCTTTAGCTCCGATGTATACATCAGACTCTGAAGCAGAAACTTCTAACTCAAGCGAATACATACCGCGAGTGCCATCTTTTTTGGCACCACGATCAGCCAAGGACACTTGTATATTATCTGTAGAATCTGTAGTTATCGCGTCAGTACCCTTAAGCCAGTTAGCAGCGCTCCACCCGGTTACTCCGCTCGCGTAGTTGACCTTCCACCAAGTATATCCACCCGCAGTCTTTGGACCGTCAACGATGGTTCCTTTAACTGAAGCCGGGATGATAGCGAGAACATTTTCCGCAATCATAGCTTCACGACGAACTTTAAGGGTTCCGGTTGTAACCACTCCGTCGCCAACAGCAAGCTGAGTACCGAACCCACCCTCCGGACTTCCCAACTGCTGAAGTTTGGCCTGGAGAACTGTGATTTGCTCTAGAAGATTTTGTATCAGTTCTAGCATTTGATCACGACTTTCATATGCCTGCGCCCGAGGCGTAGTAATCATGGAACCACCAAAAAGAACTGCAGCGATAGTGAAAAATGCTACGGCGTTCTTGCTTTTTATAAATAAGTTATGCGACATATTATTTTAAATTGTTTTTTAAGAAGGCACGGAAATGGCCGGCCCCTTTCGGGACCGGCCTCCATACATTTATTATATATGTCAGATCTCTAAAATATATCATCCATGTGGAAATCTATCTCCAGACCCTAGTGCCATCTGAGTGGAACGTTACCGTACCGTCGGTGCCGGTGTGACTAGTTTGAATGTTTCTTTTGAAGACTCTTTGCATTACATCTTGATGCGGATGGCCGTAGCGGTTGTCGAGTCCGGCTGAAACGATAGCGTACTGCGGTGTTACTGTGTCGAGCCACGCATCGCTGGTCGAAGTCTTTGAGCCGTGGTGTCCAAGCTTAAGCACATCACTATCAAGCTGAGTGCCGTACGTCTCAACTAAGTAATTCTCAATCTCCATTGGCGCGTCGCCGGTGAGCATAAATGAAGTATTGCCATAGACGACCCGAATCACTATCGAGGCTGCATTGCTTTCAAGTTTGGACTCGTCGCCAGTCGGTGCGAAAACTTGAATGGTTGTACTAGCTCCAAGTTGAAAGACTTGGCCGGCGTTCGCAAGAATTATTTCAGCACCTTCAGCTGGTACAGCCAAGGCGAAAGCCGCCGCCGCATCAGACTCCCCCTCATTCTCTGTCATTAAAATTGTCTCCACCTTGTATCGTTTCAATACATCTACCAACCCAGCAACGTGATCTAGGTCGGGATGTGTCGCTACTACAATATCTATTTCTTTATCAAAAAAGCTCCGTTGTTCCCCGAGCTCACGTAATACTGAACTATCCCTACCACCATCAACCAGCATCTCAAACCCGTCTGGAGTCTGTACCAAAATCGCATCCCCTTGCCCGACATCAAGAAAAGAAACCTGAAGACAGTGGCACAATGCTGCTTGAGTACCACTAAGCGAAAAAGTTGGTAACCAACTTAATACCGCCGCTCCCAAAAGAACGAGAAGGGTGAAAAAACGTTGCTGTTCTATCTTTGACACTCTCACATGATACAATGCAACCACTATGAAATACGAAGCTAGAGTATTTAACCTTCCGGAAGTTGAAGGGATTTCAAAAGCCACTATGGTGAATCACCTTGGTTTGTATCAGGGTTATGTTAAACATGTGAATGTTATTGATGAGCAAATTAAAGCCTTAAGCGCTGATGTAGAGAAAAATGCTTACGCTATTGGTGAATTGCAGCGCCGACTGGGGTTTGAGTTCTGTGGGATGCGTAATCACGAGTACTTCTTTGCACAGTTCGAAGGTGGCGCTAAACCACTACCTGACGGTCGCTTAAAAGAACAAATTGAAATGCAGTGGGGTAGTTTTGAAGGATGGCTAAAAGGCTTCGTACAAATCGCCAAAGCTCGAGGTGTGGGGTGGGCAATGTTGTACTTTGATAAGCAGACTAACCAACTCGTACAGACCTGGGTAGATGAGCAACATATCGGACAACTCGTTGATGTAGACATTATCCTAGCGCTTGATATGTGGGAACACTCATACCTCATGGACTACGCCTCACCTGATAAGGGAAGATATATTGATGCGTTTTTCAAAGCAGTGAACTGGGAAGTAGTAGCAGCACGAATCTAGCGGAAGAAGACGGGCGTCTCGGTTGAGGCGGCAGAAGGGCGCAGCTCTTCTGCCGCCTTTTCTTTCTCTTCCTCAATCACCCATTCATCGATTTCGCACTTCGGGGTTTTTGATACTCGGAAAAAGTACACACACCACGCTAATACGGCATACATAAGTCCAACCACCCATGCGGAGATTTCTGGCACAACAATTGAAGCCAGTGGTAGCTCTGCAAAGAGTACCGCGATTTCAATAATGTATCTAAGTGTAAGGTACGCAAAAAACCCAGCGATCATTGCAAGCGGCAGCGAAATAAGTCCAATAACGCCAGAGAAGAATGTGAGCAACATAGCCAGCGGAACCACTGGTAGAACAAGTACATTGACTACAACTGCCACTAAGGAAACTTCACCGATGTGGTAGATAAGCAGTGGCAGTACTGCAATTTGAGTAGCGAGGGTAGAGATGAAAAAATCTTTCAGCTGTAACTTGGAAAAGCCGTCTGAAATAAATGATTCAAAAGCTGGAGCTACCAAAACGAGTCCAAGCGTCGCCATAAATGAAAGTTGGAAGCCAATGTCGTACACCAAGAGGTATGGATTCAAAAACACCATAACAGTAGCCGCAAAAAGTAACGCCCGAGTTAGGTCGTATCGTCTTCCTAAAAAGTCAGCAAAGAGTAACAGCCCGGCCATGATACTTGCCCTAACGACAGTGGCTGATAGTCCCACCAGAAGTGCAAAAGCGACAATCGCAACTAAGCCAAATATAATTCGAGTTCGCTTCTTAAAGAAAAACGAGAGGAGAAAGAGAATAAACGTCACCACCAACATCACGTTGTATCCGGAGAGTACGACAATATGAATGATGCCGCTCGTCCGGAAAATGGATTCTAGATCTTCGCCAATTGCTTGCTTTACCCCAAGCAAGAGACCTTCACCGAGACCTGCGTACGGCTCTTCGAGCACAGCCTCAATAGAACGCATAAGGGTATGTTTTGTTTCAAAGAGAGCACTGAGTAGGGCGTTACCATGCCCGCTGTCTTCTACACTGACTTCTGCAAAAGAAATTTGGTACTCGACTCCGCGCGCCAAAAGATACGCGGGGTAATTAAATGTACGCCCTAGCTCGGTAGTAAATGATTCTGGTTCTTTCAGCACACCGACGACAGCCACCATATCCCCATAGGAAACATTTGCATGTTTATCCGTACTGACGAGTAGTAGTTCATCTTGAACGTGTACGTACAACTGTGTGGTATTTTCTCGAATGTCTGGTTCTCTCGCGACAATTCCTTTCAGACTGACGTCTTGTCCAACGAATTCTTGAAAGTCAGAATGACCAAACTGCCATGAGGCGACTTCGAAGCGAAGTAGGCCAAGTGCGAGGAAGAGAATTGCCAAGCTGATGGTGACAATGGATGCGGTCGAAGAAGCTTCGCTTCTTCGACCGCATCCCACCATCAGCCCGAGAGCGACAAGGCAGAGCCATGTGATAGTGGCAAGAGGAATATTAAAAAGAGTCGCAAATCCAATTCCTATCAAAAACGAAATGAGAAAAATGTAAAACCGGTACTGCTGCACTACATAAGTATAAGACAAAGCCACCGAAGTGACCCGGTGGCAAACAAAGAACTATGTGTTTTGAGTGAGCTGAGCTGAGGGTGAAACACCCCCAGCGCAGCAGAGCTTGTCATCCGGAAGCAACGAGCGACATTTCGACCTGTTCGTCGATTGGTGGTGGCACAACTGATTCCCATTCGCGGCGATCGATTTCGAGCTGAATGGTCCTGATTTCGCTATCCAGCTTCGAAAGATCACTCGAAGTAGGATTTTTGTGCTGCGAAAGCCGCTGCCGCTCATTCTGCTTGGCAGTAAGTTTTGCGTCCAATTCGGCATCCGACAACGGATACAGACTGGGGTTGATCGGCGCATATGCCGAAGCCGGCAGTTCTGCGGACAGTCGCTCCATTTGGTCCTTGACCGCCAGCTTTTCTTTCTTCAGGCGCTTGATTTCATCACGATCTGGGAATCGAGCTCCTTCATGCGCAGTGATGCGCGCATCGAGATCCTGATGCTGAACGAGCAGATTTTTCAATTGCTCGTTCAAAACCAACATGCGCGGTTGATTGTTCATGGTCTTCCCCTCAAATCTTCGACTACCACCATTGGCAGGCGAAATGAAATACTACTATGAAACCGCTTCTGGTCAAGGGGATAAGCAAAAGGGTGGGTCAGTGCACCACAAGAGTACTTCCATTTTCATAGTCGACTAAAGTCTCTTTGAAAATTAGGTCGGGTTGACCCACCCTTTTCACCACTCCATTACTGTTTTCCATCCAACGCCTCATTCACGAGTCTGTCTGCTTCTTTGTTAAACTCTCGCCCCACGTGCGTGAAAATGATATTTGGAAATGAAGCCACCCGCATATTGTGAATCTCAATAAAAAATGGCACCAAACCCGGTTCCTTGATTTGATATTCAGCACTAAGCTGTTTCTTCACCAATTCACTATCGAGCTTAACTTCTACCTGCATCTGTTTAGTACTTTTTCCAAACACTTCTTTTGCTGTCTGCAATCCTCGAACCACTGCAAAATACTCAGCAAAGTTATTAGTCGCATTTCCGATTGTTTCAGATACTTCTCGCACTATTGTGCCGCGCGCGTCGACAATCTGCACACCGACGGCGGCAGGACCCGGATTACCACGCGAGCCGCCGTCTGAAAAGATAGTAATTTTCTTCATAGGGCTACAGTAGCAGAAAAACAGGACCACCGCACCCTACACGACATCGACCACTTTAAGCCGAAGCTGTTGGCGACCCATGAAGTATGACTGCTCAACATGAGCAATCAGTGTCATCTTAGATTCAATGTTTGGTACTTTTTGAAAGTCTTCGGCGGTGGCGAAAAACGCAATTGCTTCGAGCTGGCCGCTGCTAGTTTCAAACGAAAGCTTGAGGTGTTCTGTCGCTTTTCCAAATTGCTCGACTTTTCTTGGAGTAACATCCTTAAAAGCAAACAATGGTTTTCTATTCCCGGTGCCATACGGCGCAAGAAGGGAGACGTCACCTATAAGCGCGTGCGTCACCATATCGAGCGTAAGCACTTCGTCGATAACTTCTTCAAATTGCACAACAGCATCTGCTCCGAGAGCTTCGTATGCTTGATTGAGTTTTTCTCCGAGTGTAAATATATATTCGTCCTTAACAGAGAAGCCACCGGAAAAATGGTGTCCGCCATGTTCTAAAAATATCTCTGGGGCTGCATTCATTAGGGTCACGACACTAGCCTCACCTCCCGAGCGACACGAACCTTTATATACACCGTTACCATCTCTACCCCACAAAAACACAGGCCTGCGATATTCTTCAGCGAGCTTATTAGCTGCCAGACCAACGAGTGCTGGGCGCCACTCGGGATTACCCATCACGAGTACAGCCGGTATATCATCTACATGTTCAAGCCGCTTGTGAATCTCCTTGGTCATGAGTGCCACTGCTGCTTTGCGTTCGCGATTGAGTTTCTCTAAATGATCAACAGCTGCTCCGGCCTCAACCACGTCTGTAGTGGCCAGCATGCGAAACGCATCTTCTGGGGTATCCATGCGCGACGCTGCATTGATACGCGGTCCGATAGTAAAGCCGATATCTTCTTCAGTGAGATAGCGTTGGTCGATACGGTTCTTTTTTAAGAGTGCCTGAAGACCTGGACGACGCGACTTTCTAAGTACCTGAAGACCGAAACGAGCAAGCACACGGTTCTCTCCAATCAGCGGCACCATATCAGCAATAGTCGCAATCCCCACCATATCAAGCCACCACTTTTCTTGGCCGGTGGTAAGTGTATGTTCAGTGTGCTTGAGAAGAGCTTGTGCCAACTTAAAGACGACTGCCGCACCGCAGAGTTCTGTAAATGGATAGCTACCGAGCTTTGGATTTACAATCGCAAAAGCTTCAGGAAGTACCTCCGGCGGTTCATGGTGATCAGTTACAATTACGTCGATATTTTTTTCTTTAGCGTAGGCAATTGCTTCCACGTCAGAAGCTCCACAGTCAATTGTAATAATAAGAGTGACTCCCTCAGACGCGAGTTTATCAATCGCACCAGTACTCAGTCCAAACCCTTCGTAGTGGCGATGGGGGATGTAGTTTTGAAACTGTTCGTACGAAAGGGCTCTGAACAAATCATGAAGCACTACCGCCCCAGGAATACCATCACAGTCGTAATCACTAAAAATCGCAATCTGCTTGCCTGCGGCCATTGCTGCTTTGATGCGGCTTACGGCTTTATCCATATCGTGAAGCAACATCGGATCGTGAAGCTGCGTCTCGTAATTTGGCGCGAGAAACACATCAACGTCTGTTACTCCTCTGGCGTGGAGGAGTCGATTTACCAAAGGAGAATGGTTGGGGGCAGTCATCGGAACATCTGCATCAGGAAAGCGGTAGGTGACCATAGTGGACTGTATGGTACCATTTGTGGCGTATGTCGACTATTTTCACGAAGATAATTGAAGGAGAATTGCCAGGGTTCTTTGTCCATCAAGACGAAGTATGCGTTGTGATTATGGATAAATATCCGGCTGTTGTTGGACAATCTATGGTTATCTTACGACGAGAAGCACCCTACCTTTTTGACCTTACCGAAGCGGAATACCAGCATCTATTTGAAGTAGCCAAGCGGGTAGCCAAAGCCTCTGACACTGTTTTTGAAGTCGACCGCAGCTGCCTCATCGTTGAAGGTTTTGAGGTACCGCACGTGCATATCAAAATCTACCCTATGCCAAACACAACAACCAACCTCGGCAACGTCATCTGCGAACGCGTCCGCGCCCACGATGAAGATTTAGCTGAACAAGCGAAGAAAATTGGAGAGGTGATGAGCGCATAAAAGAAAAGCGGCGGGACCAAGGTCCCGCCGCTTTTTTCTTAACTATTTGAGCAAATCAAGCACTGGCGTACTACCATGCTCGAGGTATGTAAGCATAGCGCCACCGCCGATCGAGATAAAGCCGATGTTTTGGTTGAGTTCAAGGTCTTCAACAGCAGCGACAGTATCGCCTCCACCAACGACAGAGAATGCAGATGAAGCAGCGAGTGCTCGCATGGTGTCTTCTGTACTTTGTTTGAAGCCGGCTTCGTAGTTACCAAACGGACCATTCCAAAGAACTGTTGCCGCATTTTTGATACGCTCTTTTAGAAGTTCGACTGTAGCGGGACCACAATCAAAAATCTTTTCGGCAGATGCAACTTCATTTGGTGCACAGGTGCGAACACCTTGCGGACCGTCTACGATTACATCAATAGGAATGATAATTTTCTCATTCTTGAGGAACTCCGCTCCAGCCAGCGACACGTCTGATACGAGCGACTGCCCTACTTCAAAGCCCTTTGCTTTAAGGACATCGTTCGCGAGTGCGCCACCAATGAATATCTGATCATACAAATCGAGATATTTTTCGACGAGAGGCATCTTGGTTTCAAACTTCGCGCCACCAAGAAGGAATACTGATGGATGCTTTGGCACCATAACCTTTTGCAGCTCAGAAGTTTCTTGCATGAGATTGAGACCAGCATATGCAGGCAAAAGCTTCGCCAGGCCGTGGAGCGACGCGTGTTCCCGATGCGCTTCAGCAAAGGCGTCGTTCACATAAATATCTCCAAACTGCGCCAGATAGGCAGCGAATTCTGCATCATTATCTTCCTCCCGCTGATCTTGGCGAAGGTTTTCTGCCATAAGGAAGCTCCCGTCAGCAATAAGCGCTGCGCGTTGTTTGAATTCTTCACTTGTTACAAGACCTCCCCAGTGGACTGGGAAATTTTTCTCGAGTGCTTTAAAAATAGGTTTTAATGTTTCTTCAGGCTTGCGACCAATGTGACTCAAGATAATGGTCTTGGCTCCTTGTTCATGGAGATAGCGGAGAGTCGAAAGAGCCCGCTTGAGACGAAATGCGTTGCGAATCTCTTCACCATCAAGTGGAATATTAAGAGAAGCGCGGATGATAACGCGCTTTCCTCGCAGGTCTGTGAGGTCAGTAATTTTCTTCATGCTAGCGTTTGGTTGCGTTAATAATTGAAATAAAATCGTCAGGTTTGAGACTGGCTCCTCCTACTAAAAACCCGTTCATGCCGCCTTCCTGGTGGAGTTCTGGAGCATTTTCTTTCTTCACCGAACCCCCATAAAGCAACGTCACCTTCCCGGCAGTGGCTCTATCGTAGAGTTTTGTCAGTGTTGAAAAAAGAAACAGCTGCATTTCTTTAACGTCGGCTGCGGTAGCAGTTTTGCCGGTACCGATTGCCCAGATTGGCTCATACGCAATCACCACCTTCTTGACCTGCGCTGCTGGCAAAACCGCTGCGATTGCTTTCACCTGCTTCTCAATGTGAGAGAAAAAGTCCCCCTTTGCATCACGCTCCTTTTCACCAATACAAATGACTGGAGTAAGATTGTGCTTCATCGCAATCTGAATTTTCTTTTGTACCACTTCATCAGTCTCTCCCATGGCCCGCCTTTCTGAGTGACCGATAATCACGTATGTGACTTTCATATCACGAAGCTGCATAGCAGATACTTCACCCGTAAAAGGTCCCATTGCTTCAATAGAGACATCCTGCGCGGCCAAAAAGATGGATTTACGTCCTATCTTTTTGGCCGCTTCACCCATATGCAAAAACGTCGGAGCTACCGCCACAATCACACTGTTGTCTGCTTTGTACTTCTTTGCCACATCTGCAGCTAGTTTTGCTGCGTCGTTTACACTATTTGGATTAAGTTTCCAATTCCCTATGACTACGGCGGTTTTTTTCATATGTGCTAATGGTAGCACATGAAAAGTACAGGCTTATGGCACCTGTCTCCAGTCAGCTACCGCGTAACTTCCTCCTGGACCAGCCGTAAAAAGAAGGCTCGCCAGGCCAGATTCATAAATAATATCGGCGTTTTGGGCAACGTTAATTTTGTACCCTGTAACCTCGGTGAGCTCAATTCCATTTCCAATATCAACCAACCCTTTGTCTGCATACACCAACACTGAACCATTGGCTGACTGCGCCACATCAATCGCTTTCTCTGTACCACTGTTAAATGCACTATTATTCATTGAAAGCAGCATGATGTACGAACGCGGATCCCCAGAACCATAAAATTGTGTTGATTGATTTACCGATATCTTACTACTCGTGAGTCGGTTACTCGGATTATCAACAATAAATTGCACACTTCGACGGCCAAGAGATGTCTCCACCCTCATATCTGGACCCTGAGAAAAACTGAGGTTACCCTGAACCCAAATTGGACCATCGAGTGTCACTGTCACCCCGCTTCCTGTCTTTCTGATATCCAAGTTACACTCCACTTTTAGAAAACCAATTGTGACGTTTGTGTTGATGGTATATGTCCCAGTTGAACAAAGTGGATCAGCGGCCGTAATCACAGTTCCGTAGGTCGCTATATCATCCTTCCACTCTTGAATAGTGGTAGTAGAAATTGGAAAATCAACAATTGGTTGATTAGTGGCTGGCGTGTATCGTGTACCGGTTATTGGGTTTTGAGCGTTAGTTCCAATCTGCACATTGTAGTGGGCGTCGCCCCCGGCAGTGACTCTGTTAATAGTATTAGCATACACGGTTCCGGTTGCCACAACCCTCTCAATAAGACCCGTCGGGCCAGCAGAAACGACATCACCAAAAATTTCTGAACTTCCAGAACCGACCACACTTCCATTTGAATATACATTGCCGTAGATATCTGCGCTGTTAGCGAGTGTGATGCCCCCAGTACCTGCCTGCAGACCGTAGTTAAATGAAGACCCGCCTGTGATAGTCACGACCGCTTCTGTGTGGCGCTCAACTACCCCAAAGATTCCTGTACTTTCTGTGACGTACTCATCTGCTGCCGAATCATATGTTGTCGTTGCGCTGGCGCTGGCGCCACCAAGCGCTAACACTTCACTTGAATTAAGTGAAAAACTATCAAACACCTGCCGATACACCATGTCTTCAAGCAAACTCTCGGATGTATAAAACGTCTGTTTACCTACCTTTAGCTGATTGAAATCCTTAAGGTCGGCGTAAATACTTTGATTCAAACTAAAAATAAGCGCGCCGGCAGAAAACGCAAAGAAAAGGACGAAGAGTAACATTGCTGCTCCACGTTGTGAGAATGTTTTCATCATAAGTCACCGCGAATTACTGCCCCTCCGTATAATGTCGTTGATTTACTTGAGCTTCCTACAGTCGCTGTAAGCTCTAGCTTTACACGAATCAAAGTTCCAATAGCTGTGCTGTACTGATACACCGTAAACCCATCTACTTCTACCGAATCATCAACGATGTTGCCGTAGTTGACGCTATTGATTGAAAGAAGGAGCTCATCACTGCTTTTTGCAAAGACGGTTGAAGTGGCTCCATCTAAAATAGCCAACGTGCCCGTAGCAGAATCATTAGTAACCGAACCAGCTGCATTAAACTGATCGGCCCTTCGAAGCTCTACCACCATGTGCTCAAGTGCGCCGCTCCCACTGCGATACAAAAGTGTGTTCACTCTATATCTATCAACAACCTCATCAAGTGAGAGTAGCAAATACACCGAAGCAGTGGTCACCATGATAAAAATCGCCAGGTATACCAACACCTCAATGAGGGTAAATCCACCCCGAAGCTGTAGTGGGGGCTTCATCATATCGCGTAGAGATTAGTGATAATTGCCTGAAGGGTAGTCGTGCCAGACGGTCCGCCAACATACATATCGATTTGACGTGAACCATCATCAGAAGTTGCTCCAACAGTAGTACTCGCCACAATATCATCGGACGCATTGCGATATACTGGACGAACAATAAACTGACGATAGAACTGTCCGTCGATAACTTCCGGTGTAGTTACAATTGAAAACGTAGTTGTGCTCACATTCAGATACCGAGTGGTATTGGTGGGGAGTGCATCGATTGTGTTCCAGTCATTATCCCGAACCGCTCGGACAATCTCGAGTCCTTCTTCAGCTAAGTACGTTGCCTTGGTGTCATTCAAGAGTGCTGCGCGTGCGCTTACATAGGTATTGATAGAGTAACCAATCACCACGAGCAGTACTGAAATAATCGAAATACCAATCAGTACCTCAACGAGTGAGACTCCTTGTGTTTTAAGAACACGCTTCATATATATTTATTGTATACCACCCGCTGCTGTGATTTCGATTGTTGTGGTAGCAACATGTCCAACACCGACTATTTGAATCGTCCCTGTCGCAGATGGTAGACCGGTAAGGTTCGAAAACGTCACCTCAGTTGCTCCACTAGTTAGTATTGGTGTAAGTATCACATTCCCGAGCGAGGTTGTGACATTAGAAGGATTGACGGCGCTGTAGGTTGAACCTGGATACGTCACGAGACTACCACTCAATATTTTTACACCATGTGCCTGTCCCCCTTCTGAAGCACGCGCTTGCATGCGAGCATCTTGAAACACTGCTCGTACTGTCGATACTGACTGGTTGTACTGCTGGTAACGAGCATAATTCTGAAACCCAGACATCGTGATGCCTGTCACAATCACCATAATAGCGAGCACCACGAGCAATTCGATGATGGTATACCCGGATGCTACAACACGTCGCATACTAAATACTTTCTCCAATTGAATAAATCGGTGCAATGAGCGCCAAAGCGAAGAAACCAACGCCACCACCGATAAACACCATAAGAAGTGGTTCGATAATCGTTGAAAGGTCTTTCGTCTTTCGCTCTACTTCAGTTTCATAGTAGCCAGCAAGTTCGTTTAACATTCCAGCAATCTGTCCGGTTTCTTCTCCTACCAGAATCATTTCCCCTACTAAAATTGGGTAAAGGTCTGTTCGTTCGATGAATACTTCTGAGAGTGCAGTACCTTTTTCTACTCGAGCTCGCGCTTCTCGTAAAATCTTTTTGTAAAATACGTTCTGAACTACTTCTTCAGTAATCTCAATTGACTGCATCACGTCCACGCCGGAGTTAAGAAGAGACGAAAGAGTACGCGCTGTACGAGCTGCATTTGTTTCTTTCGCCATAGTGCCAATGACAGGGAGCTTCGGGATAAGCCATGATGTCGCAATCTTCCCCCATTTAGTTTTAAGAAAGTAGATGAAACTACCTACTGCAAACGCAAGGCCTCCGAGAGCAAGCGCGGTGTAATTAACCATAAAGTCGCTAGCCGCAATCAGGAACTTGGTCGTTGCTGGAAGTTCCTGTCCCACACCTTTGAAGACGGCAGTAATTTTTGGCATTACGTAAATCATCATCAAAATACCAATGATAATCATCACCGTAATAACGATAGACGGATACATCATCGCGCCTTTAATTTTCTTTTTGAGATTACTAGAACGCTCCATCTGAATGGCGAGCACCTTAAGCGAGTCGGCCAAGGTCCCACTTTCTTCACCCGCCCGTACCATAGCCACAAAGAGATCGTCAAAAACACTTGGGTGTTCTTTGAGAGCTTCAAAAAATTGTCCGCCAGCATTTATCTTTTCGACAATCTTCTTTACAACTCCCTTCAGTCGTGGGTTCTTACTCTGTCGCTCAATTACTGACAAAGCTCGCGAGACAGTGAGCCCAGCATTGAGCATTGAACCGAGGTTTCTCGTCACCATCACAAGCTCATCCTGCTTAACTCGGCTGAGCTTGTAATTGATTTTTTCTATATTGAAATATTTTTTGACATTGAAATCAGTGCCGCTCTCAATAGAAGCAACGGTGTGACCCTGCTCTCGCGCAATCGCGTATACATCAAAACGGTCAGTGGCTGTCACTGTGTTGGTGACTTTTTTTCCTTCTCTATCCTCACCGGTGTAGGTAAATACCGCCATACTTATTCATTTATAACACGGAGCACTTCTTCAATTGTGGTGTATCCTTGTGCGGCCTTAAAGATTCCGTCTTCAATCATTGTAAGCATTCCTTCTTTTCGTGCTTGTGTCTGAATATCGTCACCGGTTTTATCGGCCATAACCATATCTTTCAAACTCGGAGACATTTCAAGCACTTCATGAATCCCCATCCGACCTTGGTAGCCGTCCTCTGTCATACCACGTTCCTTTGGATGGTAAAACGGAATATCATTCCAAGTAGCATCTTCCTTCACAATCTTTTCGTTTCGAAGCGCTTTCAAGATAAGGTCTAGATCAACTTTCTCTGCCAGCTCATCACGTTCTGCTTTGGTGAGAATATAAGGCATCTTGTCGTCCGCCAGACGACGAACCAGACGTTGTCCAATAGCCACGCGTAGTGTCGAAACAAGCAAGAAAGATTCTGCGCCCATATCGAGAAGTCGAGCCACAGTACCAGCAGCTGAGTTGGTGTGCAGTGTCGCGAGCACCAAGTGCCCCGTGAGCGCAGCGTTGATAGCAAGGCTCGCTGTCTCTTCATCACGAATTTCTCCCACCATAATAATGTCTGGATCCTGACGCATGAGCGAGCGAAGCCCAGCCGCAAAGGTGAAGCCAATTTCTGGTTTTACTTGAGACTGATTAACGCGCGCCATCTGGTATTCAATTGGATCTTCAATGGTTGAGATGTTTACATCCGGCGTATTAAGAAGGTCGAGCACAGTGTAGAGCGTTGTTGATTTACCAGAACCAGTCGGTCCAGTGACAAGAATGATTCCGGTCGTTGCACGGGTCGCGCGATGAATACGATCGAGAGTGCTTCCATGAAAACCAATGCCCTCAAGTGAGAAACCGCTGCGATTCTCTCGCAACAGACGCATAACAATTTTTTCTCCAAAGAAAATAGGTAACATCGAGACACGAAACGCCACCTTCTGTCCATCCATTTCCATCTTGAAGCGGCCGTCTTGAGGTAGGCGCTTTTGATCAAGCTTAAGGTTTGAAAGCACCTTGATGCGGGCAGCTACGCTGCCCGCCGCCATCTTCGGCAGCTTCATCGCATCATGCAAAATACCATCGACTCGGTACCGCACCACAACTTCTTCCTCCAGCGGTTCAATATGAATATCAGATGCTCCCTGAATAATAGCGTGTCGAAGGAGCGTATCGACAATACGCACCACCGGCAAATCGTCAGCCGCTTTCTTGAGATCACTCTCACTCATTTCTTCGCCATTCTCTTCAGCCAAGACCTTCAACTTGGCAGCATCTTGCATAATGAGATCACCGAACTCATCTTTGAGGTTCTTTTGGTACTGTCGCAGAGCTGCTCGCATCGACTCAGTGTCGGTAAGGCGTGGCTGAATCCGAAGTCCTACTTTTTTCTTAATAAAATCAATCGCAGGCAAGTCGGCTGTGTCGAGCATTGCTACTTCAAGGGAATCTTCGTTCTTCTTGTACGCAATAATATTGTGATTGCGAGCAACTGGTTCCGGGATGAGGGTGAGGGTTTCAAAGTCTATCTTGGCGTCTTTGAGTGATACAAACGGAATACCGAGCACGTAGGACTCAACTCGACGCATATCGTCTTCGGTCATGTGGCCATGCGCAATAAGCGCTTCAGCAAGTGAGCGATTTTCTTCTTTGGCAATTTTTTCAGCCGCAGCAATATCGGTCTTTGTGATAAGACCGGCGTCGATGATAAATCGCTTAAGTTGTTCGTCTTGAATACGCACAGGAACAGGAATTTAGGAACTAATAACCTCCGTTATTAGTGACAGTATATCACCGCCGAAGCATATATATGTGTGGACGAAAGGAGGATAAATATAAAAAAGGAAAACCCGCCGCGCGAACGAGACGGGCAATCCCATTTCGCCGCGAGGCGGGTCAGTATTTGTCGTCGATACTGGTCACTCGGTGCTCACCACAGTAACGATAAACTTCACCGAGCAAAACGACTGCATTCGGTTCGCCGTCGATCTTCGACCAGTTCGGACAGCCGAGCTGAGTAAACGCGAG
>JACCDV011021795.1_pt1 | contig 21575 bp, 18 predicted proteins | sample 7446131 | NCBI WGS metagenome assembly JACCDV01 (sample SAMN15323448, study PRJNA562643) | freshwater metagenome | isolation source: river surface water | place: USA:Blue River Watershed | collected 2017-08-17
ATTAGTCACAGCGATAAGTTTGTCAGACGATAAATCAGTCACTGTATAGATAGAACATACCCGCCCACCTGCTGGAACTCGAATAGTCGCTTTACCGCTTTTGTTTTTAGTCATTAAATCTTCTATCTTGGCAATAAACCCATAACCCGAATTCGCCGCTAATAATACTTTGGTTTGTGGCTCACCCATGGTCATCGCATCGAATATTCCGACTGTCGATTTTACGCGACTAGTTAGTGGTTCGCCCATACCTCGCGCAGAGGGTAAAGAATTCGCTAATAATGAAAACGCTCGTCCGGAAGAATCAAATACAATTGCAGGTTGATTACTTTTACCTTTGGCAAACGTTTTGAGTTGATCGCCCGCTTTATAGGCTAACCCTTTCACATCAATATCATGACCTTTTGCCGCACGGATCCAGCCTTTATCCGAAAGTATGACGGTTACTGCTTCAGCAGGAGTTAACTCCGTCAAATCAATTACCGCGGCTTCTTCTCGCGCCACCATTGGCGAACGACGTTTATCGCCAAATTCTTCGATAGCTGCTTGAATTTCTTCTTTAATCAACGTTTTCATGCGCGTTTTAGAGCTTAATATTTTTTCTATTTCGGCTTTTTCTGCTTCTAACTCGTCTTGCTCACCTTTGATTTTAAATTCTTCTAATTTCGCTAAGTGACGCAATTTTAATTCCAAAATTGCTTCCGCTTGTTCATCGGTTAATTTAAATTTCTTCATCAATACCGCTTTGGGATCGTCTTCGGTACGGATGATGCGAATCACTTCATCGATATTTAAATAAGCGATCATTAGACCATCTAAAATATGCAAGCGCGCAATGATTTTATCTAAACGATACTGCAATCGTTTAGTAACCGTTTGAGTCCTAAATTCTAACCATTCTTGCAGCAAAGGAATCAAAGGTTTGACTTGTGGACGACCATCTAAACCAATGACATTTAAATTGACGCGATAAGTACGTTCTAAATCGGTAGTCGCAAATAAATGCGACATTAAGCTTTCAACATCAACTCGATTAGAACGAGGTACAATCACAATGCGAGTGGGATTTTCATGGTCAGATTCATCACGAATATCTTCCACTAACGGTAATTTTTTAGCATTCATTTGTGCAGCGATTTGCTCAATCGCTTTAGCACCCGACACTTGATAAGGTAAGGCAGTAATAACGATTTGGCCTTTTTCTTGTTGGTAAACGGCTCGCATACGCACTGAACCCAAACCGGTTTTATAAATTTCGGCAATTTCCGTTTTGGAAGAAATAATTTCCGCTGCCGTCGGATAATCGGGGCCAGGCACTAATTTCATAATGTCTTTTAATGTCGCCTCCGGATGCTCCAGTAAATGAATACACGCTTTACCAATTTCCGTTAAATTATGGGGTGGAATATCGGTGGCCATCCCCACTGCGATGCCTGAACCACCATTGAGTAACAAATTAGGTAAACGCGCGGGTAATACTTTTGGCTCATCTAATGTCCCATCAAAATTAGGAATCCAATCGACCGTCCCTTGACCCAATTCTGATAATAATACTTGTGCATATTTCGATAAACGTGCTTCAGTATAACGCATCGCCGCAAAAGATTTCGGATCATCTGGAGAACCCCAGTTACCTTGGCCATCGACCAATGGATAACGATAAGAGAAATCTTGCGCCATCAACACCATTGCTTCATAACAAGCACTATCACCATGGGGGTGAAACTTACCTAATACATCCCCGATGGTACGGGCCGATTTTTTATATTTAGCCGATGCTTTTAAGCCTAATTCTGACATGGCATAGACGATACGGCGTTGCACAGGCTTTAGCCCATCACCAATATGCGGCAATGCACGGTCTAAAATCACATACATGGAATAATTAAGGTAAGCTTGCTCGGTAAATCTGCGTAATTGTTGTTGTTCCACACCGTCAAGATAAGCTAAATCAGTCGTCATTACATTGCTCCTTATGGGGTTATATTGTATTCGTTCTAGCATATCGTTACAATAGCTCTAAAACTATGGAGAGAGATGATGCTCGAATTAAGCAGTAAAAAATGCATTCCCTGCGAAGGAGGCGTGCCAACTCTGGATAAAGCTAGCGCAGAAAAATTGCTAACATCGCTCCATGCCGATTGGCAATTAGATGACAATAATAAACAAATTACGCGCACCGTAAAATTCAGAGGTTTTTTGCAGACAATGGCATTTGTAAATGCCTTAGCCTGGATAGCTAATCAAGAAATGCATCACCCGGATTTCAACGTGACATTTAATTCCTGCACGATTCATTTCACCACCCACGCCATCGATGGGTTATCAGAAAATGACTTTATTTGTGCTAGTAAAGTCGATAAATTGTTGGCGTAATTTTATCATTTGGTCGGTGGATAGCGTCACTACTAGGGGCCGACACATAGGTCGGCCCCTACGCTAATTAGATAGTTTTTTGTAGGGGCGCACCTATGTGTGCGCCCGCCGCGTTATCCACCAATCACCTTTTAAATATCAGCGGTATTGCCTCGTTCTTCTAACCATTGTTTACGATCGCCGGCGCGTTTTTTGGCAAGCAGCATATCCATTTCTTGGTTAGTCGCATTCGCATCGTCCAATAATAATTGTACTAGCCGACGAGTATCAGGCGCCATCGTCGTTTCACGCAATTGCAAAGGATTCATTTCACCTAATCCCTTGAAACGCTGGATATTGGGTTTCGCATTTTTCTTTTCCGCATTAATACGTTTTAAAATGCTTTCACGCTCGTGATCATCTAACGCGTAATACACATCTTTTCCCACATCAATGCGATATAAGGGTGGCATCGCGACAAATACATGACCGTTTTTTACTAATGTTTTAAAATGCCGTAAAAATAAAGCACATAATAACGTAGCAATATGTAACCCATCTGAATCGGCATCCGCTAAAATACAAATTTTACCGTAACGCAAATTAGTTAAATCTTCCGTGCCGGGATCGACGCCTAGCGCGACGGCAATATCGTGAATTTCTTGCGACGCTAATACTTGGCTAGAATCGACTTCCCACGTATTTAAAATTTTACCACGTAGCGGCATAATCGCTTGAAAAGTTTTATTGCGCGCTTGTTTCGCTGAACCACCAGCAGAATCTCCTTCCACTAAAAATAATTCGGTTTCGCGTGGGTCTTGCGAAGCGCAATCGGCCAATTTTCCCGGCAATGCTGGGCCACCACTGACTTTTTTACGTGTCACGGCTTTTGCCTGTTTAAGGCGTTTTTGTGCTTGACTCACGACTAATTCAGCTAATTTTTCCCCAGCCGCTACATTTTGATTGAGATAAACACTAAATGCATCTTTCACCACACTAGCCACAAAGCTGGCACAATCTCGCGACGTTAAGCGTTCTTTGGTTTGACCAGAGAATTGCGGTTCTTCTAATTTAACCGAAATAATATAATGACAATTTTTCCAAATATCTTCGGGGCTTAATTTGATACCGCGCGTTAATAAATCCCGCAACTCACAAAACTCTCGAATCGCATCGAACAAACCGGTACGCAAGCCATTGACATGCGTGCCACCTTGCTCAGTCGGAATTAAATTCACATAACTTTCTGCAATTTCTTCACCCCCTTCGGGTGTCCAAATCACGGCGACATCGACCGCCTCATGTTCAGTTTTAAGCGCATGTTCAAACGGTGTTTCGGGAATACGTTCTTCATTCGTTAACGTTTCGATTAAATAATCGCTTAAACCGCCTTCAAAACGCCAACTTTCTGTCTCGCCCGATTTCTCATCGTGAAATTCAATTTGCAAACCGGCACACAATACTGCTTTAGCGCGTAATACATGTTTTAATTGCGGAATAGAAAATTTTGGTGAATCGAAATAACTTTCATCTGGCCAGAAGCGGACTACCGTGCCCGTTTCACGCTTGTTGACATCGCCCAATACTTTTAAATTGCTTTGCTTAGCGCCATTAGCAAATAGCATTTGATATTCTTTACCTTCTCGCTTAATGCGCACTTCTAATTTTTTCGACAAGGCATTAACGACAGAAATCCCGACGCCATGTAAGCCGCCAGAATATTGATAATTTTTATTAGAAAATTTACCACCGGCATGCAAGCGAGTCATGATCAATTCGACACCGGGTACTTTAAATTTAGGATGATTATCAACTGGCATACCACGGCCATCATCGACGACTTCGATCGAGCCATCTTTATATAGCGTCACGACAATATGAGTGGCATGCCCTGCCATCGCCTCATCGACGCTATTATCAATCGCTTCTTGCGCCAAATGATTAGGGCGACTGGTATCTGTATACATACCAGGTCGACGTTGCACTGGCTCTAAACCACTTAATACTTCAATATCTTGGGCTTGATAGTCTTTGGCCATTGATATTTTTCCTTTTAACAGGAGTTTCGCACTTCGTGCGTCACTCCTTCGTTTAAGATCTGCCATTAATAGCAGAGTCTATTCGTTCAACGCCGCTAATAATACCATCATCTGTTAATTCAAACCAGCGATAGCCGGGTGGAATAGGATCGACGATAGATTTTTGCGCATAGGGTGTTAATTGATAACACGTCGATGGTGTAGTAAAAAATTGGATATTCCCTTCTTGCTGTTGCCATTGTTGATGCACATGACCCGATACGACTGCTTTTACTTGGGGATGAGATTCAATAATTTGCAAAAATTCCTCGGCATTATCGAGCATGATGCTATCCATATCACTGCCGACCGGTAATACATGATGATGCAATGCGATTAAAGTCGGGGTGGCCGCTTGTGAAGTTAATTGCTGTTGCAAAAAATTCATTTCTTGCGTAGATAATAAACCTAGCGATGAATTAGGTAATTGACTATTTAATAAAATAATTTGCCATTGGCCTAATTGAATGACTTTATCTGATTGAATCAATGGTAACGTTAAGGCTTCTAGCAATAATTCCGCATTATCGTGATTACCCGGCAACCAATAAATCGGCACCGTAAATTTTGCTAGCGTGGTATTTAACACGACGTAAGAAGCTAAGGTTTCATCTTGGCTTAAATCACCGGTCAACAAAATAGCGGCAGCATCGGCATGATGTTGCTGAGCATGAGCAATCACCGCTTGCCAACTGTCATAGGTATTGACACCCCGTAATGATTGATCGGGAGTAGTAAATAAATGTAAATCGGTAAATTGTAGTAATTTCATCGAAAAAAAATAATGTAACGTTCAATGGATAATGTTTGCTGGCAGACACATAGGTCTACCCCTACCATTCATTCTGTAGGGGCGCACCTGCGTGTGCGCCCGTAACGTTATCCACCAACAATTAAGACCCTGGTACGAATACGACATTACCATTACTGATCACCGGTGCACCACCATTGGCTTGCGATACGCCAGAATTACTACCCGTAGTCACCGTAATCGTTCCACTAGCATGAGGTGCTGCTGGATTTTGGCTGATGAATGAAAAACCATTATTCGGTTGCGCGCCACCGGTAAAATGGAATTCATTATTTTGTAACCCATTAATATCGATATTGGTATGTTCATTACCTTCATTGGCCGCGATAAAACCGATATTATTGACATTATACGCTTCAAAATTGAAAATATTGGTATCGAAATTCGCGACATTGATCGTCATGGCCACCGTTTTCAATCCTAAACCCGCTGATGCACCACTATTGGTAAAACTAACACCTTTGGCGATACTGGCACCACTGAAAACAAAGGTATTATTGTTAAATCCATCAAGACTAATTAAGCCAGTGGCTTTTACATCGATAATCCCATTATTTTGATTAGTAACCGACATACCAGTAGCTGTTAATCCTGCACCTAATAAGACACGATTAGCAGCACCCATGTTAAAGGTATTGCCGGTAAAATCTCCTAAACTAATATGAGCGATCGCATCATCCGCTCCTACTGCAAACGCATTACTGACATTAATGCCTTCTTCTGTGGCATCAATCGTATTGATATTTTTTATATTAAACGTGTTATTGTTGACATGTAAGACATTAATTTCGCCCGTCGCATTATTACCGACTTGATTATCGATACTTAACCCTTGGGCATCGAGCGCAATCACTTGTGCATTGATAGTATTGCTATCAAATGTCGTTAAATTAATCGTAGAGTTACCATTACCGGTCGCATGATTCACTAACGCAAAAGCTTTGAGATTCGCTTCACCATCGGCGCTAAACGTTACCGTGTTGCTATTCATATTATTGATATTGATCAATGCCGTACCGCTAGCAGCAGTGGCATTTACCGCAATAGCATTGACGGTAATACCGGCATCACCACTTAAGGTGAACGTATTATTAGTAAAGTTATTCACATCTAACTCAGCGCTACTGCCATCGGCCGGAGTCGCTGCCAATTTAATCATAGAAATAGTACCCGCCGCTTCGGCAGTTTTACTAAAAGTATTATTCGCAATAGTATTGGCGACTAGTTTTCCCGCTACAACATTGAGGTTCACGAAATCATAGGCATCGCCACCCACCGCTTTGCTGAGAGAAAAAGCATTATTGGTTAAACTTAATTGGGAATCTGTGCTACCATCGCTAATAGTCGTCGCAACACCGCCACCATTAAAAATCACATTATTGATGCTAGTATTACCAATCGAGCGGCCGCCGGTATTCGTCACTGCGTATAAACCAGCGCTGGTATCTAAAGTCACGCTTTGAATTCGGTCATTGCTGCCTAATACCAATAAATTTTGGCCCGCCGCTGCCGCTAAACTACCATCGGCGCCCACGTTAAAATTATAATTTGAGTTAGCAATGTTTTCTGCGAATTGGCCGCCAGTCACTGTTTCATTATTACCTAACTGAACGCTATTTAAACCTGTCACGCTATTGGTCACGACTAAGAAATCCGCATCGCGGCTAATACCATTCGTTAAATCATTGGCGCTATTGACTATCCGACCGACATACGGCGTGCCATTGGCTTTGGTCCATTCGGTGGCATCGGTGGCAAAATTGCGATCGAGTGGTTCCGCAACCACATCTAAATCACGATAAATATAATCGGTCATGCGTTGGCCAAGACCCGTAACATTATGGTATTCACCAAATGCCATGCGTAAACGTAACCCTACATACCAATCGGTACCGCGAACCCTATCATGTTGCACCATACTTTCTACAGTGACTTGATTAAAGAAATTTTTCCAGAAATTTTCTTGCATATGGAATGGATTAGACACTGTCCAGGCAACACGACCTCGTGGCCCAGCTATCGTTTTGACTCCTGCACCATAAAAATCATAACCACCCCCATATACGGTAATCGGCGTATAAAAAGGTAATGAATAACCGACTTGCGCATCAAAACCGGCTAAAGCACTTTCAGCGCCAGGTAAATAATAAAAATTGACGAACCCATCGCCTAAATCGGAAGGGCGCGTGCCTGCTTGATTTAAAGCAGCAACGCTTTTGGTGCGCGTACCGATAGGATTATAGTAATTACCATCGACATCCCAATATAATGTTTTAAATTCCGCCCCCAAATTAAATTGCTGAAAATCATTAGCGTATTGGGTACGACGTAAATCATAAAAACCATGCAAGCCCCATAACCAACTCTCAGCCGCATTCATTTGTCGATAAGCTAAACCAAAATTACCTTCAATGGTCGGACCGGTGCGTTTTAAGCCACGCAAATCAGTAAAAAATAAATTATGCGGAGTTTGCCATAAAGGATAAACTAAATCTGCAGTACCCAATGTTTGCCCACCATTACCATGAAACCCGCCCAACTCAAGATAAGGATCATAAACATTATCCGCCTGCACTATATTATTTAATACTTGCGCAGCTGTGGGTTGGGAAGCTTGAGGGGTTGCCGCTTGTATAGCATGCTTATGATGAGTTTTAACTTTATCAGCAGGTAAATTCACTTCAAAATTGGCAGGAGCTGCGCAAGTCGTCGCACCTAACGCTAAAGCCGTTACGATAAAAATAGTTTTTGGCACAAATGGCAATCTCATGCGGTTTCTCCTCACCCCGATTAAACTGGCCGGTATTATGACGGAAATTTTTTAAAATTGCTATTTCAGACGTTTGTTTTGTTAATAGACTTCTTTCCAAACATGCCCAAAAAATATATAATGAAACCAGTATATAAAGGTGTAAAAAAAATGAACTCTGCCATCGACAACATGATCAAACAACAGTTGCGCACTTGGGAAGTCACGGATGAACGCCTCATTGATTTATTTAGAGAGATTCCTCGTACCGCATTTGTACCCGCCGATTATCAATCATTAGCGTACGCGGATATCAATATTCCTTTAACAAATGGTCAAATAATGTTAGCCCCCAAATTGCAAGCCCGTATTGTACAAGCGTTACAGTTACAAGCGCACGATTTGGTGTTCGAAATAGGGGCAGGCACGGGATTTATGACTATTTTATTAGCTAAATTAGCCAATCGCCTGCATTCAGCTGATATTTTCCCCGAGTTTATCGAACAAGCCCAGCAACGCTTACAGCAATTTAACATCACCAATGTGCAATTATTGAATCGAAACGCTTGGCACGATTGGTCGGAGTTAACTAGTCAAGGACATTTCGATGCGATTGTCAGTACCGCGGCCTTTCAGGAGCGGCCAGAAAAATTATTAAAAAAACTCAGCATAAATGGTAGATTATTTGCTATTATAGGTAGCTCACCCGCCATGTCAGCGGTGTTATTTACTCGCACTGGCGAAGAGATGTGGCGAGAAGATTTTTTATTTGAAACGATTGTGCCTTATACGATAGGAATCCCACAACCGGAAGTATTTACGTTTTAGAGAGAGAAGCATTATGAAACGATTATTCACGACTTCTATTTTAACGGCAGCTTTATATGCCCTTAGCCAAACGGCGGGTGCTGCCGATTTGATGCAAGTGTTTCAAGATGCATTGCAAAATGATCAAGACTATAAACAAGCACAAGCAACTTTTTTAGATAATAAAGAAGTATTAGCGCAAGCGCGTGCAGCCGTGTTACCCACTATTGGTTTACAAGGTGGTTATGGTTTTGGAAAAAATCAATTAGTCACTTCCGTACCACTCGCGGCTAATACAAATACTACTTCACAAAATTTAAGTTATGGCTTAACTATCACTCAAGCCATTTTCAATTGGAGTGCTTTCGATAGCATCAAAGCGGCTAGCTATTCTGTCAAATCAGCGGTAGCGACTTTTTCTTCGGCCCAACAAACCTTAGTATTGAATATCGCTAACCAATATTTTGCGGTATTAGAAGCGCAAGAGAAATTACGCTATGTGGAAGCGCAAGAACGTTCGCTGTTGAGCCAATTGAATGTAGCGAAACAACGTTATCAAGTAGGCTTAGACCCTATTACCTCCGTTTATCAAGCTAAAGCTCAATACGATGCGAGTAAAGCACAATATATTGCCGATGAAAATGCCTTGTCAAATAGTTTTGAACAATTACGCGTGATGAGCGGTTCCCTCTATACGCATTTAGCGGATTTAAAAGATGATTTTCCATTAGTGAAGCCCAATCCGACTGATATCAATCAATGGACTAACACGGCTGTTAAACAAAACCTGGATTTAAAAACGGCTCGCTTTGCGGCTTTAGCGGCTGAAGAAACGATTCATGCTAATTCTGCTGCACGTGCACCGACGGTGGGGTTAACAGGCCAATATGGGTTAACTCAAACTAAATATTTAAGTGGTACTAATAGTGGGACACAAAATGCTTATGCCGGAACGGTCGGCGTTGAGGTTAATTTCCAACCTTACCAAGGGGGCTTGGTAGAATCGAATGTACGTAAAGCTGAAGCTGATTACCAATTAGCGACTGCAAAAATGGATTTAGCTTATCGCAATACCATAGCCACTACTCGCCAATCTTATTTAGGCGTAATTGCCGGCATCAGCCAAATCGTCGCCGATCGCCAAGCAATTAAATCAGCCCAAGAAGCATTAAATAGTACTCAAGCGGGTTATAAAGTGGGAACTCAAACCATCAATGATGTGTTAGATGCGCAACAACAATTATTCCAAGCTGAAAATCAATATGTGCAAGATCGGTTTGCTTACTTAACGACGACGCTACAATTGAAACAAGCCACCGGTACATTGAGTCCTAAAGATTTAATGGAAATCAATAACTGGTTAAGTTATACAACAATGACGACTCGTCCCGAAGAAGACAGCATCGGCATTAGCGCTACAACAACGATCGTTCCCCCTGCAACAACCACAGCAACGGCACCGGTTGTTAAACCGATGGCGAGCAAAGCTAAGCCTAAAGCCAGAGCACCCCTTAAGACGACAGCAAAAAAAGCGAGTAACCAAGTTGTGAAAAAAACCACAGCGACTTCAACTCCTAAACCAGCCAGTCAAACAACTACTAATACACAATAAGACACATTCCTCTGTCATACAATGACGGAGGTCTAGTAAATCTGCCGCTAAGCGTGGTTTGGAAAGAAGTCGAATGTACGCCGAAATTGCCGTAGCCACCCCATTGCGATTGACCTTTGATTATCTAATCCCACCCCTCTTGCAGAATAAAATTAGTATTGGCGCACGAGTCAAAGTTCCCTTTGGTCGCCGTGAAGTGATCGCCATCGTAACGGATATCAAAACTTCATCTCCTATTGCAAAAGGTAAATTAAAATCCATTCTGGAATTAATCGATGAACACGCTTTATTTACCACAACGCAATTACAATTATTACACTGGGTCAGTGATTATTATCATCACTCGTTAGGCGAAGTCATCAATAATGCTTTACCTAAACTGTTGAGAGAAGGCAAGCCAGCTAAATTAAAACCTCTCATCTCACTCGGCTCGCCCACATTACCGATGACGATCACATTAAATGACGAACAAGAAACTGCGGTTAAGCATATTGTCGCAGCAAACAATACATTTCAGCGATTTTTACTCTCGGGTATCACCGGCAGCGGTAAAACTGAAGTATATATGGAAACACTGCAACGTTTAGTGCATGAAAATAAACAAGCGTTAATTTTAATTCCTGAAATTGGTTTAACGCCGCAAACGCTACAACGCTTTCAGCAACGCTTTGTGATTCCTGTGCTAGCTTACCATTCGGGTTTGAGCGAAGGGGAACGATTACAAACCTGGGCAGCCTGTCGTACCGATCAAGCCTTGATCGTCATTGGCACTCGCTCGGCTGTATTTTTACCTTTCCGTCACTTACAATTACTCATCATCGATGAAGAACATGATTTATCTTTTAAACAACAAGATAATGTTCGTTATCATGCTCGCGATGTGGCGATTCGTCGCGCGCAAATAGAAAATATTCCCATCGTACTCGGTTCCGCCACCCCCGCCTTAGAAAGTTTATATAATGTGAAACAACAACGTTATAAATTGTTAGAATTAACTCAACGTGCTGGCAAAGCACTAGTACCGAATTTTAAATTGATCGATTTGCGTCAACAACCATTAGTTTCCGGTTTGGCGCCCACAACTTTAGCGGCAATAAAAATCACCCTAGAAAAAGGCGAACAAGTCTTATTATTTTTAAATCGTCGCGGCTATGCACCGGTGTTTATGTGTCATGATTGTGGTTGGATAGCCGATTGTTCACGTTGTGATGCGCATCTGACGGTTCACCAACAACCCAATTGTCTACGTTGTCATCATTGTGATCAACAAAGCAAAACACCTTTGCATTGCCCACAATGTGACAGTAAAAATTTATTGAAAATCGGTATCGGTACCGAACAATTGGAAGAAGAATTAACTCATTTATTTTCTGATTATCATATCAGTCGGATCGATCGCGATACCACGCGACGTAAACAGGCGATGCAAGAACATTTAACGGATATTCATAGCGGCAAAACGAAATTGTTATTGGGTACGCAAATGTTAGCCAAAGGCCATCATTTTCCCAATGTCACCTTAGTGGTGATCCTAAATCTCGACAATGGTTTTTTCAGCGCCGATTTTCGAACGATTGAACGCGTGGGTCAATTAATTATTCAAGTCGCAGGTCGTGCTGGTCGTGCTGAAAAACCCGGCACGGTCTTAATTCAAACCCATCAACCCGATAATGAATTATTGCAACAATTAATTCAGCAAGGTTACTTATCCTTTGCTGAAACCTTATTAAGTGAACGTCGCTTAGCTGTGTTACCCCCCTTTAGTTATTGGGCGATTTTGCGTGCGGAAGCCCATCAGACCCATCACAATGAAGAATTTTTACAAACGGCAAAACATTATTTGCAAGCATTCGCTTTAGCGGGATTAACTATATTAGGTCCCATGCCTGCACCGCTACCCAAACGAGCAGGTCGTTATCGAATGCAACTCTATATTCAATCCTCCCAACGCGCCATATTAAAACAAGCGGCAGAAAAACTATGTCTAGAGTTAGAAACATTGAAAATTAGCCGCCACGTACGTTGGTCCTTAGATATCGACCCGCAGGAAATGTTTTAATAATGGATAAATTTGCCGTCATTGGTAATCCCATCGCCCACAGTCTATCGCCCTTGATTTTCCAACACTTTAGTCGACTGATGGGTCAGCCGTTAAGCTATGAAAAAATAGCGGTCGAAGCTGAACAATTTATTGCTCTCATTGCTCAGTTACAAAACCAAGGCTATAAAGCAGTCAATATCACAACACCTTATAAATTAATGGCTTTTAACTTAGCTCAAAGCGCGAATACTGCCGCCAACGCCACCCAATCAGCAAATGGCTTAACGTTTCTAGAAGATGGCACCATTTTCGCGACAAATACCGATGGAATTGGACTTGTTAGCGACATTTCGCGAATTTTATCGACAAATTTTTCGGGGAAACGTATTTTAATCATCGGCGCAGGCGGGGCGGCACAAGGTTGTTTACCCAGTTTATTGGCTGCCAATCCTGCTGAAATATTGATCATTAATCGAACCATAAGCAAAGCGCAAGACTTGGCGACTCGTTATCAAGATTTAGGCATAATCAAAGCCATCTCTTTTGATCAATTAACTGAACCGCTAGATATTATCATCAATGCTTCCGCCGCTAGCCTCCACGGTGACTTACCCCCTCTCCCGGCGGCTTGCCTAGCTGAACAGACTCTCTGTTACGATATGATGTATAGCCAAGAACCTACACCCTTTCTCAATTGGGCCCAACAATTTACCCCCCATACCGCCGATGGCTTAGGCATGTTATTAGAACAAGCCAAAGAAAATTATTATCGATGCTATGGAGAGCGACCCGCATTAAGTTTAGTCGAGTTACGAAAAATTCTTGGTTGGGATTAATACTAATGCTTGGTGGATCACGCGGCGGGCGCACACATAGGTGCGCCCCTACGAAAAACTATCTAATTAGCGTAGGGGCCGACCTATGTGTCGGCCCGCAGCGACATTATCCACCAAACAACTCTAGAAAATTAATATCTTTTTATTGAGCTCAACTATATAATATCAATAACCCCCTCCTTATTAATTCTCAACTCGATTTAAAAAATATCATGTTAACGGAAAAAGACATTCGACAACTGGATCACTTTGATATCCCAGCTTTAGAAGAAGGCATTAGACAAGTAGAACTTTCTTTGACGGATTCATTAAATACCCAAAATTCGCTTGATAAAAAAACTTTTTCTTTGCTAACAATTTTTATTTCTTTTGCTACTGTCGCCGTAGGTATCGCAGCAAGCCATTTAATTAATATGTTTATGTTAGTCATTGGTTTTTCTTGTTCAGGTATTTGTTTTTTATTAGCTAGCATTTGTTTACTAATTTCTTTATGGTGTAATGACTATGGAGCCTTGGGTAGATCTCCCGATACGTTCTTAACCAAGGGATTCGTACAAGGAGAAACCTCTTATTATGGCTATACTCTTGCTATCATTCTTTATCAATACAAAGAAAGAATTGATAAAAGTGATTTACTTAACAATAAAAGAGCCAGATGGATAAATCGGGCTATTATTTGTGGAATTTCAGCGCCAGTGGTTTCTTTAATGGCTATTTTAAGCAAATTTTTTATCTAAAAACCATGCTTTCGAAAGGCATTGGTATTAGGGATTTTTTCTCGCATGGGACGAGCATTATCTAATGTTGATTGTCTAGCTTGATCAGTAGTGGTAATTGCCTTTTCTGATGAAAGGCTAGAAGAATTTTTTTCGCTACCTTTATTAATCATATTAAACATACCCCGGTAATTATGATTATTCAATTTTAGCACAAAAATACAAAAAAACTAACGAAATGTTCGGGGGTGGATTGCGCTGCGGGCGCACCCACAGGTGCCCTTACAAGAAACATTTGATTAACGGTAGGGGCTTTTCTCGCATGGGGCGAGGATTATCTAAAGCGGATTGTCTAGTTTGATCATTAGCAGTAGTTGTTTTTTCTGATGATAGGCTAAATGAGAATTACGCAGGTACCAAAAAAGTCAATTGCTCGAGTAAATCCGGTAAGAATGTTTTTATATTCTCCAGATTCTCAGATGGTAAAATAGTTTTATTCAAATGACTACGCTCTATCATTTTCTGCTTGATATCTTTATAAGCTTTATAAAAACTACTCGTGTTTATGGCAAACATCAAAAATAACATAACCGCATAAGTTTCATAATACTGGCTACTGTTAATAATTAACATCGATAAGCGATCGGTATCACTTTTATAGCGCTCATCGATTAGCTGCATAAAACCACCTTCTTTTCTTATAGCTTGAGGAAGAGCGATATAATGATAAAAAAAACTGATCATTTCATAAATGATACTTAAAGAAAATGTGATACAAGAAGCGGCAGCTACCATTAAGCCATTCCAACCGACACTTGCCAAATCAAGATATTTTAATAACAAGTGCATTATTGATCTTGGCTGCATGACCGAATGGATTAATGCCCTCTTCAATCCTTGACTTAAATTCTGAAACGCTCGACGCAATCGATCTTGATAATGTGCTTTTTTAAATTTATTAATATGGCTCACATAATGTAAGAAATAATTAAAAACATCTTGATATAACATAAATAAAACGATGGTACGCAATATCACATTATCTGTTATGTCGACTTGAAAAGATGACTGTTTTTCCACCGTAAAAGTAGAAAACGGATCCTTGATTAAAATATGTAACTCGAAATTGGTAGAAAAGAAATTTTCCGCTTGGCCATAGATAGGACCGTCAAACACTTTTAGTGCATTGATGAAATTTGCGTGTTTATTTTTTTCATCTTCTGTGAAAAAATAATCTTCCACACAATAATTGTAATAAGCACGTAATGCCGATATAGCTTCAGGTTTCATATTAGTATTTATTAATCTTATTTAAGTTATTGGACCTTATTGTAATCTACCAAAAAATTTTTACAAATATTCATTCTTTAGTTTGAGGTAATGATTGGCACTATAAGTAAAATGTGCCCTTTCTTTATCTGTCAAGGGTCGCACTGCTTTGGCAGGGCTACCGACATATAAATAACCACTCATTAATACTTTACCCGGTGGCACTAAGGCACCCGCCGCAATCATAACTTCTGGCTCTACCATCACACCATCGAGAATGATCACACCAATACCGATCAAACACCGATCGCCGATAGTACAACCATGCAACACCGCTGCATGTCCAACGGTAACATCTTCACCAATAATCAGTGGATAGCCTTCTGGCAATTCGGCATATTGATGAGTGACATGACACACGCTGTTATCTTGAATGTTGCTACGCGCACCCACAGTAATATTATTCACATCCCCTCGCAACACAGCACCGGGCCAAATCGACACATCATCGCCCAAGTTCACAGCGCCGATCACGGTCGCCGCTTCATCGATATAGACCCCAACGCCACAACAAGGTTCTATCTGCTGAAATGCACGCATTGCCATTTAACATTCTGCCGTATAGTCATCAAGCTTAGGTATACGCCGAATGATACCTTGGCTTTGTAAAAAATGACTAAATTGCTGATAACTGAGTTTATTAAAACCACAAGGGTGCGCCGAGAAATAGGGATATGTCACTATCCACGATTCGTGATTTAACGCATTATTTAATTCGGGATGATTGCTAGCAAACACTTGCCACGTTTCTTCTGGATGAGCTTGCAAATAAATCGTTCCTTGTTTTATCGCTTGTAAAAATTTCTTCACCCAGGGTTTATCCACATCCGCTTTATTCACTACCCATAATTCAGCATCTGAGCGCGGTACCCCATTATCTTCTGGTAAAAATAAACGTGCCGGTTGGCCAGCCAAACGCATTTCAATCGGCTCAAAATTTCGCATAATCCCGCTGATAGCATCGACACGATGCGACAACAAGGCTTGCACGAGATTATAATTCACATTGACCATGGTCACATCTTTCAAACTCAACCCATTGTGCTGCAATACCGTTCCTATCATCGCTTGATCAATATTGCTGGCTGAAGTACCGATTCGTTTACCTTTTAAATCTTTGACTGTCTTGATGGGGCCATTTTGTAAAACCGCAATCGCATTTAAATTTTTATCGAACAATGTCCCAACTCGCACCAATGGCAAACCTTGCTCTACTTGCTGCACCAATCCTGCTTGATAAGTGATGGTGATATCCGCTTTACCCGCTGCCACTAATTTAGGCCCATCATTAGGATCCGCTGGTGCGATAATTTTTACATTCAACCCTTGCTGTTTGAAATATCCTTCTTGCTGCGCTACAAATAATGGCGCATGATCAGGGTTCACAAACCAATCTAAAATAACCGTTATTTGATTATCCTCATCGCTTTTGGTGGGATGCTGTTTCGGGATAAAAATTGCTAGTAAAATGCCGGCTAATAACACAATAGGAACAATGATTTTTAAATGACGCATAATGTTCAACCTCCTGATGCCATTGATCTTAACACAAAATTTTAATTAAGGAAGACTGTAACAGATAGCAGGAAAAATTTAGCTATCTTGCCAATCGATAAAATAGTTCAAACATTTATCGACGGAAAAATATAATAAGAGTGTTAACAAAGTAATAGTTAATAAAGCAGCGAACATCATATCGATTTGTAACCGCGCATTCGCATTCAGCAATAAAAAACCCAACCCATGGCTAGAGCCGACCCACTCACCAATAATGGCACCGATAGGAGCAATCGCCGTGGCAATCCGTAACCCACTGGCGAATTGTGGCAAAGCCGCAGGCAGACGAATCTGGTATAAAATTTTCCACGGCGATGCATTCATCGTTTTCGCTAAATCTAACCAAATATTTTTAGTGCGATTTAAGCCATCATATAAAGCCGTCGTCACAGGAAAGAAAATCATAATGGCTGCAGTGGCGATTTTAGAAGCCATACCGTAACCTAACCACACTACCAATAACGGTGCGATAGCAAAAGTAGGGATCGCTTGACTGATGATTAATACTGGCAAAATCCATAAACGGGCCGGTTTAAAAATAGCGATAGTAAAAGCTCCGATACAACCTATCAGCACTCCCATAAATAATCCTAATAATGTTTCTATAATGGTAGGTTGCGCTTGCGTTAGCAATAAATCGCGTTGCTGATACCACGTTTGTAATACTCGCCACGGCGTCGGTAAAATATAATCGGGTAAATGAAAAATAACGACAACGAGATACCAGAGGACTAGCAAGCCGATAGCGACACTAAGACCACGCCAGAGAATCATATCAATTCCTTTTGCTGCTCTAAGGCTTTTAGCAACTTACCCTGTAATTTTAATATATGGTCATTTTCTAAATCACGCGGTTTCTTGCCTTCTGGGATAATCGCTGCGCTTAATTGCGCCGGCTGACCTGTCATCACATATAAAATATCGCCTACGCGCAAGGCTTCTAAAGGATCGTGAGTAATCAATAATACCGTTTTATCTTGTAATAATCCCACGGCTAATTCTTGTAAACGCAAACGCGTAATAGCATCTAAAGCGGAAAAAGGTTCATCCATCAACACAACTTTTTTATTTTCATACAATGTACGGACTAAGGCGACTCGTTGGCGCATACCACCAGATAATTGCTCGGGGCGTTTTTGTTGTGCATCGACCAACCCGACTTGTTGCAATAAATCTCGAGCCTTGGCTTTATCGATTGACTCACCACGCAGCTTGCTACCGATAGTGACATTATCAAGGACATTTAACCACGGTAATAACCCATCTTCTTGTGCCATATAGGCAACATCACGTTGCAAATCTATACTCGTTGGCACATTGATATCAGCATGTAATTTATCTTTGTTGCTGATACTGGTTAAATTCGCTAATACACGTAATAAGGTCGATTTACCTACACCACTGGGGCCTAATAAACATACCCATTTGCCTAACGGCAATGTTAATTGTAAGCCATCAAATAACACTTGTTGGCCATACTGCAGGTAAGCATTATTGATGGTAATAGCAGTGGTCATGGTATGGTGACTATTTCCTCGGCGCTGGTTGGGTGAATAGCAACGGTATTATCAAAATCTTTTTTAGTGGCGCCCATTTTAATGGCGATAGCCACCCCTTGTAAAATCTCATCGACATCACGGCCAACCATATGACAACCGACAATTTTTTCATCGCTACCGATGCAAATTAATTTCATTAAGGTTTTGACTTTATGTTCGGATAAAGCGTAATACATCGGATTAAAACTACTGCGATAAATTTTTACTTGCTGGGCACCATATTGTTTAATAGCTTGATCTTCACTCAAGCCGACGGTCGCGATTGGCGGATGAGAAAATATAACGCTGGGAATATTTTGATAATCGAGGTGCGCATTGGGTTGATGATTAAATAAGCGTGCAGCTAAGCGTCGACCAGCTGCAATCGCCACCGGCGTTAATTGCACATTTGGCGTGACATCACCGACTGCATAAATAGAGGGTATATTCGTGTTTTGGTAATCATCGACGGCAATAAAACCGTTTTTATCAAGCGTCACTCCGGCTGCAGCTAATTGTAAACTAGCAGTTTGCGGTTCGCGACCAATCGCCCAAATAATGCAATCCACCCTTGATAAGGTCGTTTCTGTTGCCTCATCGCCCGTCTCTTGGCAATGCAAGGTTAGCCCAGAAGCATCTTGCGTCACACGACTAGGAGTTTGTTGATGAATAAATTTGATGCCTTCTGCTTGCATCAGCGTCACTAAATGATTAGCAATATCTTGATCGAATTGACGCAAGATGCCAGGGCCACGGGTGACGAGTGTCACTTCAGTGCCTAAAGCATTCAAGACCCCCGCGATTTCTACGGCGATATAACCACTGCCGACGATTATCGCTTTGCGTGGCTGTTCAGCTAATTGAAAAAACCCATCCGACGTGATGCCTAATTCTGCCCCTGGAATAGCAGGGATTGAAGGTTCCCCACCGGTAGCGATTAAAATATGTTGCGCTTGATAATGCTCGCCATTGACTTGCACCGTTTGCGCATCGATAAATTTAGCGGTGCCACTGAGATAGGTGACGCCATTATTGTGCAACCCATTTTCATAAAGGGTATTGAGACGTTGGATATAAGCTTCGCGTTGCATGACTAACTGTGCCCAAGAAAAGCTAGGCTTACCCACGCTAAAACCATAATCTTTAGCCATGGTTAGCATATCGGCTATTTGTGCGCCATAAAACATGACTTTTTTGGGGACGCAACCGCGGTTAACACAAGTGCCACCTACACGCGCCGCTTCAATCAATAATACTTTCGCGCCATATTTAGCCGCCCGGTTAGCCGAAGCGATGCCACCACTGCCACCACCGATAACGATATAATCGAATGCTTGCATTTGCCCTACTTTGCTTTATAATTGCACAAAAATAATAACCATAATAATAATAAAAATGATAATGACATCGCGTCATTTTATAAAAAATGCTATCGTCTATAGTCAACGAGCCCCTAGCAATGCTATTTTAGCAGAAAGCGTTAGCCACGGTGAAAGTTTTCTGCCTTATGAGTGCTTTAGTCATGATTTATCAACCGATAATTTTAGCATTCATAATGCACCTCATTCTTTAGCAGTGCTCGATGCGATAGAGTGGATCATTATCCATGCCATCAATAGCCATTTAATGTATTCCTCAAAGATAATCGAAAGTTTTATTACCTGTGGCCTAGACCAACTACGCACACTCCAAGATTACCATTGTTCCTTAGTAAAATATTGCTGGAAAAAGAATATTCCCCTCTGGGTACGCGATAGGCGTGCTGTGAACAAAGAATATGGAAAATTACAATATACAACTGAACAAAATTCTGAGACAAACATTGATAAATTATGGCGAGATAGCATCACTTGTTTTAAAGCAGAGGAAGAAGATCCGTATGCAAAATCTTTCGTAGCAAGCTTTGCCTTGCATTCGTGGTTAGCTAAAGTAATCTCACGTCCCAAAGGGCGATACTTAATAGAAAAAGTAGCCGCCAATGCAAAAAAATATGGGAAATATATAGGTATTACCAATGCTGATGAATTTGGCGTAAGCTATTTCAGCTCTCAAGATTGTTTATATCAACCAAGGAAAAAGGAAAAAATATTTTTTAAGCGTTATACAGCTGGCCAAGTTGACACTATTTCTCTTTATATACCTAAATATGAAAAATATAATGAATATATTTCAGAAATTTTCTTAACGACGATAGTAGGCATGCAATTAAAATTATATTATACCCCAATCCCATTAATATTTTTACATGAGCTACAGCATATGAAAACTTTATTGAAGAATGTGTCTCGTGAGCTTTTCCCGATGGATCCGAGTAGCGCAGAACTCTGGAGTAATCAAGAAGAATGGTACACTATTGCCGGCTCTGCAACTTGTGAAAATGTCATGCATACCGAATACCGCTCACCGACAAGAAGCGCCCATAAAGGGTATACTTTAGATGAATTTGCGCAATTCTTCTTTGAGTCAAAAACAATAAATTTAAAAAATTTGCATAATAATCTGCATTTAGCAGAAACATTACCACCACCCCCTCCCTTTCTTTCAATATAATTTAATTTTTGCATTTACTTTGCTTTACCTTATAATCCAGCTCAATAATAATAACAATAAATAAAAACAATGATAACATCTCAAATTCTTCTTAAAGACGCTTTAGCTTATAGCAAATCGGTAAAACCTACCGAGATTCTAGTAGAAAGCATCACTTATGCAACAAGCTTGCCTAAACAAAATTTCTTTGTTTATGACCACCATCGAAATAGACTCGATATCAACGATATCTATAACGCGTTTGCATTTATCGATGCAGTGGAATGGCTAATTATCCATGCGATGAATAGCTGTTTATTACATACTCCTGTGATAGATAAAGTGTTTCTTGAAAATGGCCTTAGTCAATTAGAAGCTTTACAAGCTTGTCATTGCGAATTAGTCAAAAAATGCTGGGAAAAGCAAATTCCCATTTGGTCTTATGATCAGCGCGGAATAAAAAAAATAGAGGGCGTATTATACTATACTATCAGGGCTCCCGCATTAAAAATTGCACAATTTCGTGAATAGAGGGTGGTAATATTCGTAGTTTTAGAGAGAGGAAACGATGAATAGAGAGTCATCCGAATTATTAGGTTATTTGTCGATTATTGCCG
>JACCDV010359556.1_pt1 | contig 21566 bp, 17 predicted proteins | sample 7446131 | NCBI WGS metagenome assembly JACCDV01 (sample SAMN15323448, study PRJNA562643) | freshwater metagenome | isolation source: river surface water | place: USA:Blue River Watershed | collected 2017-08-17
GTAAGTATCAGGATTTTTTCGATCAAAGATTTCATTAGCCCAAAGTATCACCACCATTTCATCCTGACCAATGTTCGTAACATCATGCGTCCAACCTGGCACAGTCTCAACGATCACGGCCTTCTCACCAGAAGTAATCAACTCATAGGTCTCATTTGTAAGCATATGCCTAAACTTGAATCTCGCCCGTCCTTTGATAACCAAAAATTTTTCGGTTTTGGTATGGTGATAATGTCCACCACGCATAATACCTGGATGCGCAGTAAAGTATGAGAACTGACCACAATCCGGGGTTTTAAGCATCTCCACAAATACCCCACGTACATCGCCATGCATAGGCACAGAATAACCAAAATCTTCTACCGGCAAATAACTCACATAGGTCGAATATAATGCGCGCACTAAGCCAGCACCAACGCGTTCTGTCATCAAAGTCAATCGGCTTTTTTTAAAGGCTTCAATTTGACGAGCCAACTCTCCCACAGATATCGCATACTGCGGAGTCAGAATTTCAAAACCTTCCTCGTCCTGCGCGGCATTCGCACCATCCATTAGTTGGATAAAACGATCAATCACATCATCCACATAAACCAAAGTCAATTTAGCCGATGGATCGTTGATCTGAAGTGGTAAACCGCGTGCAATGTTATAACAAAAAGTTGCAACTACTGAGTTATAGTTTGGTTTGCACCATTTACCAAACACATTCGGCAATCGGAATAAATGTACAGGCATACCAGTAGAGCGGTGCGCAGAGAGTAGTGCGCATTCTGCCCTTCGCTTACTTAAACCATACGCATGGTCCTGCGTAGCTTGTATCGATGAGGCATAAACAACAGGTATAGAACGTCCTATATCTTCAATCGCATCACAAAGCAACTGAGTCAAATCAGCATTACCTACGGCAAACTCGCTTTCACTTAGAGGCCGATTAACGCCAGCCAAATGAAAAACAAAGTCCACACCGTTCAACAGCATCTTCAATTGTGAGGGATTGTCATCACGTGTAAAGGTTACCACCTCCACATCTGCCCGCTCAGCCAAATGCTGTAAGAGATTTTTACCAAGAAAGCCTTTTGCCCCCATAACCAGAACGCGCATAGCTATTCCTCAGCCTCCACATGCTCTCCATTTACTATCTTCTGCATAAAGCGTAGCTTCATCAGCAACTCCTGCATTCCAGACTTATCCAATCGGCGTGTATTGTGAGAACTATATTCCACAGCCTCGGAAATACGAACTTCACCCTGATCAACGAATTTTTCATAATTCAAATCACGCAAATCCGGCGGTATGCGGTAATAGTCTCCCAGGTCCTCTGCTGCTGCCATTTCTTCGCGGCTGAGAAGTACTTCAAAGAGCTTCTCCCCATGCCTAGTCCCAATCACCTGAACAGGATGCATTGGCTTTCCCAATAAATCTGTTAATGCCTTAGCCAACACCTTAATGGTTACCGCAGGGGCCTTCTGCACAAAAATCTCTCCAGAGTTGCCATGTTCGAAAGCATAGAGCACCAAATCAACAGCATCATCCAAAGTCATCATGAACCGGGTCATCTCAGGATCTGTGATACTGATCGGCGATCCGCCAAGAATCTGATTAATGAACAATGGAATCACGGAGCCGCGAGAAGCCATTACGTTTCCATAACGCGTCGCACAAATAACTGTTTCGCTTGAAGAGCGCGACTTTGCAACTATCACTTTCTCCATCATCGCCTTGGAGATACCCATCGCATTAATTGGGTAAACCGCCTTATCTGTGCTCAAACAAACGACACGTTTAACGCCACAATTAATCGATGCCTCCAGAACATTTTCCGTGCCAAGCACGTTGGTTTTGACAGCTTCCATTGGATGGAATTCACATGAAGGCACCTGCTTAAGGGCTGCAGCATGAAAAATGTAATCAACACCACGCACAACGTTTAAAACAGATTGATAATCTCGTACATCTCCGATATAAAACTTAATTTTCGGGCTACTATACTTTTTACGCATGTCATCTTGCTTTTTCTCATCCCGACTAAGTATCCGAATTTCTTTAACATCTGAATCTAAAAAACGCCGCAGGACTGCATTACCAAAAGAACCTGTGCCACCAGTTATCAATAGGACTTCATCTGTGAATTTATGATTGTTCATGAGCTTTCAACTTTCAATTCATTTTCGGCTTTAACTCTTAGATATAGTTGCATCCAATAATTTCCAGCAACATCAAGACTATAGCGTTGCTCTATTAGCAAGCGACTGCGCCGCCCTCGCTCGATGCGCTCCTTCATTGACCATGATGCCGCACGCTCCAAATTTAAACGTAATGCCTCTTCACTATTTTCAACTAATAACCCACCACCACACTCCCAGTCTGACAAACCTGTCTCCGCAGTAGTCAAGGAAGGTGTATTCAAGGCGCCTGCTTCGAGATTTACCATTCCAATAACTTCTGTATAAGAGGGCACAAGTAACGCCCACGCCTCCGCCAAAAGTTTATCTTTTTCTCGATCATATACCGGCCCGACAAACTTAATTCTATCCGCTTGCTTTCGAGCCAATTCCTTTAGCATTACAGCGTAATCTTGGCTCTCTTCAGGTCCAGCAATCACCAACTGCCATTCTTCTGAAAGCTTCGCTGCCATAAACGCAATTATCAGATTATCAATACCTTTTACACAGTGGATGCGTCCAAGAAATAGAAAATATTTCTTTGGCTGAAAAACGATCTCTCTTTCTACAGCAACATTCACAGAATTTGGAATCACCACAGTTTTATTCAGCCCAAAGAATCGCGCTAGATCGCTTTGCTCTAGTGGGGTAATTGCATGCAAATAGTTCAATTTTCTAAGCTTCGCGCGCACGATCGCCCAATAAATTTTTTTCTTTAATCCCTTGAAAAAACTCTGCCCATGAAGAGCCCAGCGAGAAGTCTGCCCATGCACACTCAAAATTATTGGCAGCTTAGCATGTAACGCAGCTTTTACAGCAAGAAAAGTACTCGCACGCCAAAGACCATGAATATGAACTATATCAACGTTATTAGTTCGAATTATTTCTTCTATTTTTCTCGAACCACCAGCCGGATAGCGCCATAACCCACTCCACGACTCAACTTTTGCCTCAAAGATATTGACGCCCTCTAGTCGAGCTTGATCAACTTCCCCACTAACGTACACCCCAACCCATTTGCAATGTTTTGCTTGCCAAGCCGTAATTTGACGAACAACTGAAGTAACTCCGGTATTTTGCCTGGTGAAATCCTCAAGAACATGAAGCACTCTAATGTTGTCAGGACCGCTTAGTTTGCTTACTTGAAACATTCACAATAGCCCGCGAATTTTTTTAACTAGGCGACGCGAAATCTTATAAAGCCTATAGCTTTGCGGAACAAATCTATAGGTTAAGTATACAAAGTAATTTAAAACCGATAGCCCTGGAAAACCAAGATATTTTGCAACACGCAATTCCATAGATTTATTTAAAGTCATAGCGAGGCTTGAAGGGATAGGAAACAACTCATCAGATATAACCTGGTTTTGCAGCGCTCTATTCTTTCCCGCATGTAAACCAGTTCCATCGTTACCTATGCTTTTACTAATAGACATGGGTGGGTAAATCGCAAGCAACCCATTTGATTGCATAGCAATTCCAGCCAAAATATCTCCAGCGCACGAATCCCCGCGCGCAATTAGTGGAATGGCACGCGCCACATGAGGGTTAATTTTCTCATACTCCTTGAAAAAACTAAAATTGTTAAAACAATTCGTTACGTAATTCTGATTCATCATCATACGAAGCCGTCGCTCTTTGTCTCGCCATACACCATATCCATAGGGCGCACGATTTCGTAAGAAGAATGGCATTCCAGTAGGATTTTTTATTCCTGGTGGCAAGTAGGCACAGACACCAGCAACACACTCGTCATTCTCATACTTTATTAAAGCAGAATTCATGAACCCCAAGAAGCCAGCTCCTACAATCACATCATCTTCGAGCATGATAACTCGATCATTTTTTTTAAATACTTGCTCTAATGCAGCAATCCATTTTCCATCCGGTCCGAAATTTTCCTCTCTCTCAATAAGAACTACTTCATTAAATATAGTAATACCACGTGCGTAACTTCTAAGCTTTTCGATGTTTTCTGAATCTATGCTTCTGTATGGAGCGTCACTAGCTATGTATAAAGTAGAAAAGATAGCCTCTGGACAAGCCTGTAAGCTTTCAATACATTGCTTGAAATGAGAAAACCTATCGTAAACCCCCACCAAAATCGGGCTGTAAGACGAAATAGATCCCTTGCTTTTTTGCAACTGCATTATGCGTTCATGCCTCTATACAAGTTTCTTCGCATCCATTTCTTCTAAAGTCGTTGCGCAGAAAGCCATTGATTAGATTTGGCAGAGGCTTCTATTAACTCCATAACTCGCATACCTTCAAGAGCGTGTTCAGCTCCAAAGACATAAGGATTTACAATGTTTGCACGATCAATTAACCCATGAAGCTCTTCTGCAAAATCAGCATATAAATTGGCAAATGCTTCGATAAAGCCTGAGGGATGCCCGGCTTTAAAGCGGTTATAACGAAGTTCCTGGGCGATTTTAGCTTCACCTGAGCCACGATCAAGTAGGTAATGATGTCCATCATTGTCCGCCCAACTCAGAACTTCTGGATCCATTTGATACCATTCAGCGCTTCCATTTTGCCCATAAACACGAACCCGCAAACCATTCCGGTGACCTAGCGCTGTCTTTCCCCACCAAGCTTGAACGCGCAACCCTTGTTCATACCGAGCAAGGCAGTAAACATTGTCAATAATTCCAGGGAATTCGCCATAGCTCGCTTGCTCGCCCACTAAAGAAAGTGGTTTAAGTCCGCCCGACAGAAAATCTATTAAATGGTGAACGTGGACACCCAAATCCAGAGACACCGTAGGTACATTGTAATCTTTGCGACGCCATGCCTGCGGGTTTGCGTTGACGCGCAAGAAGCCCTCTTGCGGCATTTCAATGTGAATTTGCTGCAATCGACCCAGCCGCCCTTCATTAATCATTCGGCGCAATTCTCTGACCATGGGATAGCCGGAGTAGTTGAATGTAACGGCAAGATAACCTTGGTTTTGTTTAACTGCTGCCTGAATCCGATTACATTCTTCACTACTAGTAGCCAGTGCTTTTTCACAGATTACTGGGTAGCCTGCTTCAATGGCAGCAACAGCAATTTCGGCGTGCGTCGGCGTAGGAGTTAATATAACAACCGCATCAACGGAACCCTTTTCACCAATCAGAAGCTCTTGCCAATTTGAGTAACACCTAGCACGCTCAACCCCATAAACATCTGCCGTATGCTCGTTGTGCTGGGAGCTTCGACTAAAACACCCGGCCTCTAGCTTAAATTGACCATCCAAACGGCTTGCATTGAAATGCGTATAACCAACAGCGGAGTTAAGTGCGCCGCCTATAAAGGCAAGGCTCAGAGGCTTATGAGGTGTAATTGACATATACCCTATCTACCGACTCAAATAAAATACATTACAGTCTCAGACCAACCTTGAGTGTAATGACGAAGATAAATTTTATATTCAGGATTGATGCTTAGCAGATATTGCGGAATCTCTCGGAAATCCTTAGCTGAATGATAAACGGCTATTGCAAGTTTAGGTTTGTTTATACTAATTGTTGATGCAGCACCTCGTAGGGCATTCATTTCCCAGCCTTCGAGATCCATTTTGATAAAACTTATCGACTCTTCTGCCAGCTCATTATCTAACGTAACGACAGATATCTTATCGCCTTTACCATCTTTATCAATAGACGAAGCCGAACCTGCATCTGCATTAAAATGTAAAGTACCCTCAACATCTGACAAACCCAGAGACCTAAAGTCAATGTCTCTCAGGCCAATTAGTCTATGTTTAGCTGCAGTAAGATTTTTTTCAGATGGCTCAAAAAAGAAAATTTTTTCATAATCAGGGTAGCGCTTTACAAACTCCTCTGTCGTGTCACCATCAAACCCACCCGCATCAACAAAAACCTCATTCTTAAATGCCATAAAATCTTCAAAATACTGATCTCGTAGCCTGACGGCATAATCACACATGTAGTCAGGATTAGCGGTAAGCCTGAAACGCAAAACATCGGCAAGTGTTTTCTTGGAATTCGCATCCGATAAGAGTCCATAGAGTTTAGTCCACCAATCTCTATTAGCAGAAACTTCCTGGCGCTGCTGTTTAACAAACCAAGGAAACGCAAGTGGAATACCAGTTTCTGAAATAAGGTCACTAATGCAAATCACGTTATGTAAACCAGCTGCGTAAAGATTATCAAGAACATCTACTGGACTGATAGAGGTTACGCAGTTGATGACGATTGAATCCACATCAACATTGTGTCTGGAGACAACAGGGATCCCATGCCAACCCAAACCAGACTGGTCGTAATCATCAATCAATCCTGATATGAAGTAATTTTTTACAAGATCTCTTGCCTGCTCGTTGCGGCCAATCACATATATTTTTTTTGTGCCGCTAGCAACTATTTTTTTGAAAGCATCTATGCCACCCCCATTGGAAGTGAGCATATTTTGTTCTATCAGTTTCTCAAAGTCCATGTTTAAACTATTCGTGAATCAAGAATTAACTTTGTATAGTTGGCGGCCAATAGTCGCCGCAAAGAGCACATCTAATTCGTGCTCAGTTAACGTTTCAGCAAACATAACTGCAATACGTCCAGACGGACTTGCCCCCAACTTATCCCCTGCCGAAGCAATAGCAACCCACTTAGCCATTTTAACGGGCACGAAAAACTCTAACGAACCAAGAATGAATTCAGTTGACTGAGTCAATGTGTGACGCATAATCCATCTTTTTTGTTTCTGAACATCAAAATTAAAAGGCATTCCTATAAATTTTCGGGCATAGTTTTCCGCATAATTAATACCTGTTGAAAGCTCTATTAGCTGACTATAAAGATCTCCAGGACATCTGCGCGTAACTTCTATTAACCAGTACTCTGTGCCATTATGTATAAATTGTGTATGCAGCAAACCATCTTGTAAACTTAGCGCGCTAGCAAGAAACTCAATTTTTTCACGAATATCTCTAAGCATCGGCCCTGGAAAATCATAAACAACTCGGCTTGTGTCAACGGTAAACTGGTTAGTTGTACCATGTTCTTCAACAACGCAGTCAAAGACGATGCGACCATTCTCAACAAATGCCGAATGGCTGTATAACTGCCCATCAACATAGTCTTCGACAATACACTCGCCCGTTTTAGAAACACTACAAGCATGATTAAGTGCGTCTTCAAATTGCCATTTATTGCTTTCAAGAATAATTGATACACCTCGCCCGCTGAAGGCATCCACAGGTTTTATAATTACCGGCCACCGAGTGCCATACTCAGCCTGCGCAAGAACCTGTGGTGTAGGTAGTTTGTGATCGCGAGAAAAAGTACGAAATTTCTCCTTATTATTAATCGTCTTGGCATTTTCTAGAGAATCAATCCCCAAAAAAATTCCATCCTTGTTTAGCTCAGCACACACAATATAAGAAAGATCATTGCACCCAGGGACTACATAATCAATGTTGCGATCTTCAATTAATCTACGCATCATTGCAACATCAGAGTAGTCAAGGTTAACAAAATCCTCAACGCACTTTGCAAGCGCATCTTTTGGCTTACCGCCAACCACTGTAACTTTGTGCCCCGAATTAATAAGATACTGATATATTGGCTCAGAGGAGAAATTAGTATCAACTAAAAGGACATTACTCATGTTGACAATTCACGGATTGCATTAATGATGCGCTGTCGCTCCTCATCAGTTAATGCCGAATAAATTGGCAAGCAAATTACTTGCTCCGCAGCCAAGGTTGCATTCCTAAGATTTTGAGGCGCTGCCGAGTCTAAATGATTGTACATTGGAAAATTTGAGATTAATGGATAGAAATATCGCCTCGCAAAGATGTTTCTAGCTTTCAGAGCTTGGTAAAGCTGATCTCTGCTTAATGGAAACTCTGGTCGCACCAAAATTGGAAAATAGGAATAGTTTGCCCCAGCCTGCGGTAAGGGGCTTGGAAAAGAGAGCCCTCTGATTCCCGTTAACGAGGCCCGGTAGATTCCATCGATTTCTTTGCGATGCGCAATCGCTTCGTCAATATGCTTTAGCTGCAACAACCCGAACGCTGCATTAAGCTCACTCATCTTGCCATTAATGCCTGCAGCCACAACGGTTACTTCATCAACAAAACCAAAATTCTTTAAATGATCTATACGTTGTTTCGTTGCAGCGTTAGCACAGACAATTGCGCCACCCTCAATAGTATTGAAGACCTTTGTGGCATGAAAACTAAGCACAGACAACGTACCATAGTTAAGCACACTTCTATCCCCTTTCATAACGCCAAAAGCATGGGCAGCATCATAGATAATCTCAAGGTTGAAATTATCTGCGATTCTTTGGATAGCATCCACATCGCATGGACGACCGTAGCAATGCACTGGCATGATCGCAGTTGTTAGTGGAGTAATAGCAGCTTCAATCTTTGCAGGATCTATATTAAGTGTGTCCGGGTCAATATCCACAAATACAGGTTTTATGTCATTCCATAGCAGAGAGTGAGCTGTAGCTACGAACGAAAAAGGGGTTGTAATAACCTCTCCCTTGATATTAAGGGCTTGAAGCGCTGTTACTAGAGCAACGGTTCCGTTTGTGAAAAGGCTAATATGTTTGACTCCAAGGTAAGCACACAACTCCATTTCGAGTTGTTGGTGAAACGGCCCCCCATTAGTTATAACTTTGTTAAGCCAGATCTTTTGTAAATAAGGAAGGAAATCCTCCAATGGAGGCAATGACGGTTGGGTAACAAAAATGGGGGGTAACTTTGCCACAAATTTTTTATTTCTCAGGAATTATGTTTAGATTAATTTTATTACACATCGCACAGGATTATCATAGCTTATAAAGAAGATTATTGATGCTCTAAATTATAGGTCAAGAGATCATGTATGAAATCACGTTTTATCTGAAGATTAGAATTCATTAAACTATCTGTAAGCTCAAATTTTTTTTCAGCATTATTAACTATAGTATCAGCCAATTCGGATGGCAATACATCCCCATTAATCATAAATTCTCGGTAATTTACATCCGGACTTATAATCTCAGGGGTTCCCAATCTTTGTGAGGTAGACAACATTGGGTATGGCCTAAATTTTTCCGAATCATAACTCATTATCTCGTTAGATAACAAAACATTTATTCTGGGTTTAATTTTCAACAAAAGCATCAAAACAACTAACCCATTAGATCCAATAACTATTGATTCGCATCGATTACTAAAATCAATAGCTGACATTATGTCAAGATCTAACATTTCTACGTAATCAGGTGGGGAGAAGTCGGCATAGGCACCACCCTTAACATTACAGTACACAGAATATCCAAGAGAATTATATAGTTCAGCAATTGCAATCCAATATTTAGCAGGTACAGGCTTATTACTATTAGTCGCCGGAAAGAGCAAAACACCTTTTTTTGCTTTTAATGTTGAGATGTTGAAATCAACTTTTTGTTGATCACACATGCTTGGATTGTATGCTAATAGCTCAACTTTCGAATCCCAATTCAAATGCATCAGATGTCTGTACAAATCTGTGAATCCCAATCCCCCTCTAGATGGCATAAACCCGCGTAACTCATGCACCTCGTCTAACCTGCCATCCCCCCTCAGCTTTGACCAAAGATTAACTGGCACCCCAAGTCTAAAACTAGTTGGAGATGCAATGCCAAAATACGTTAACCTCCGCATTAACGATATTGGTGCAATTAAAATTTCATCAATGTGTTTTTTGAAAATATTAGCAATCACATAATGATCACCTCTTACCACTAGAACCAGATGACCAGGATACTTTTCTTTAAAAGCACGACAAAATGCGCAAATAATAGAAACTTCGCCTATTGAATTAGGCGACATAAAAATATAAGATTTCCGCCATTTTTTAATTTTCAATACGATGAAAGCGTGCTTTACAATTTTTGAAAAAAAAATGTACGTTTTTCTTAACACTTCTGCCATTCGATATTATTTAATACTGTAGAACATTGCGTCTGAAAATCAGAATATCCATCATTGCCTCGCGTGGGAAAACCCATTCATGTCTCTAAAGAAAATTATGGTGCAGCGGTTTTTCTCCAACTCCTTCGCTGATTCTTTCTATTCCACGAATATGCCTATCAAGTGCTACATTCACGTAATGTGCGATTGGCAATGTCCCCATCATCGTCTGCGCATCAAAATGAGGTGATGCCAGATAGTCCATTGCCCTCCAGTATCTTTCCGACTTCCATATGTCGTAAAACTTTTCTTCAGCATAATTTCCAATGTGCAACTTTGAGTAGCGAGCATTAAAAAACATTCCCGCAGGAGCAACCAAGCCACTTCCACTAATTTGCAAAAGAAATTGCGATCCATAATATCTCTTATATGGAGGCTTGTCACCGTCTTTGATTTTATCCCACTTAACTATAACTTTTGTAGCATCGTTACTCATCTCTTCTGCTTGCCTAAGCAAGCCGTACATATCTTCATATTTAGAATAATCAATATTTAATGAACCCTGCTCATCATCAGAACAGTGTTTAATTACTGCATAATCAACACCTAAATCTAAGCCAAGTTGTGCGAAAGGGATTATTTCATCTTTTAACTCAGGCATTAGCACCATCTGTATCCCTAGCGTTACATTTAAATTCTTACGCTTTTTTAGGTCAACAGCATATTTTATATGTTTAATAGCCCTATCGAAAACTTCAGTATGCTCTGGCCCCTTGTACATAAGTCTCGCATAGCTTTCAGGTCGACCAGCTGCAACAGTAAATCTCACCCATGTGAGGTACGGTAAAACTTGCTCAATCTTCTCTGGCTGCCATTCCCAAGCATTTGTTCCATTGCCAACATCTATCCCTGCATCATGAGCATGTTTAATGAATGGTACGTATGCTGGAGATAGAGTGCTTTCACCATCAGACACCAGTGAGACACTGCGAATACCCACCCGCTCAAAATCGTCAACCAATTCCAGAGCTTTCTTTGTCTTTATGCTACTTCTCGCCTGAGACTCCTGTACCATTGCATAACAAAACGTACACATTGCACTGCAAGCGCGTGTCAGAGCCATATCAATACTAACTGGAGCAATCCTTTCTCCAGACTCCCATGCCAAAACTCTATCCATGTGATATGAAAGCTTATGGGAATCAAGTATCAATTTCCCATGCTGGGTTTGTACAGCATCACTCATATTTCACCTCAATACCTCTAAGTTTTCGGAGAGTATTTTTATCCCCAATAGGCTCTAACCAAACATTGATTGCCGGATCCACTTGATTTTTTAAATCATATTCATAGTCAAGCAAAAGAGTTCCTCTTTCACCTGGAACAAGCTCATTCAAAAGTGTTACGATGACCTGACCATTTACCCTGGCTTCAATTGGTTGCAACATATCACTGTAACGAGAACTGTTCTGTTTTATTATTTCTAGTCGATCTAAATCTGATAATGCTACCCACTGAGCGCTGGGGAGAGGAGTATCTGCCTCAGCTATTGATTTCATACTCATCCAACTCTCCTAATTTAATGTTGGAATAATCATATTATTATTAAATTCTTCTCTATCCAAAAGTGGTGAAGAATCCTCAATCGGCCTTCCAAATAGTAATTTCGGATAGATTTGAGCCCCCGATTGCATATGAACGACACATACAATTGGTCCATCGTAGTTCATAGCTTGCAAAAGCGTGCGATTCAGGTCTTTGTGATCGAAAACTTCACAAGCATGTAAGCCATAGGCTTGAGATATTTTCACAAAGTCGGGATCAGGCAAACCTCCGTCAACTGGATTAGATGCATGATACCTAGATTCAAGCCAATTATCCTGTGTACCTTGAATTATACCGTGACCATGGTTATTCAAAATAAATATGCGCGCCTTGATATTATATTTTTTAATTGTCGCGAGCTCTTGGATATTGATTTGCATACCTCCATCTCCTATGATGCAAATATTTTGCCTTTCTTTATCGGCAAGAAATGTTCCAATTACTGCTGGCAGAGAGTAACCCATCGGGGAGTGATTGAATGCAGAGATTAGTCTTTGCCCGTGTTTTATTTGAAATCCTTGCATCGTCCAAATTAAATTGCTGCCACAGTCAGTTACAACAATGGAATCAGCACTGGATACCTTTGCCAACTCTTCCATAAAAACGTATGGGTTTACAAAGTTCTTCTGATCCCTATATTCCTCCAAACATATCGGATAAGATTTTTTCATTTTTTCAATATAACCTAGCCAGCCATGAGTATCTTCCCATTTCTCACGAACATTAAGCAATAAGTAATCTATAACATGTCGCACATCATCGTGAATAAGAAGTTCGGCTTCAAGACCTAGGTTTTCGAATTTCTCAAGCTCTGAAATGTCAATATCCACCACCACTTTCTTTGCTTCCCTGCCGAAGTTTTTTAAGTTTGTACCGGCTTCATGTGTATCTAACCTAGTTCCAAATGCAATCAAAAGATCTGAATTTTGTACAGCAAAATTTCCCGACCGCCCTGAGGTTACGCCAAAACCACCAACAAAATACTTGCTATCATGAGGAGCAATATCCATTGCGCCCCAAGTCAACGTAAAGGGTAACCCTGAAACATCTAGAAAATGACGCACTTTCTCGCCTATATTGGCTAGTCTAACAGCACCTCCAACAATAAAAACAGGTCTCTTAGCCTCTCGGATTAGCTCTACAAGTTTAATAAGATTTTCTGATTGCGTTATGACAGAACTTTGGTCCGGCACAAAACTAGGAAGTTGATCAGGATCTATTTCTGCTCTTTGTACGTCATCGCAAATATCAAGCAGAACAGGGCCCGGCCTCCCGTTCATGGCCAAATAATATGCCTTTTCCAGTTCATATCTAATTTTATTGGGATCGTCAATCAGCACAGCATACTTTGTTATGGGCTGAAATATCGATACGACATCCGTCTCTTGGAACCCAATTTGCCGTGAAAGGCTACTACCCTTTAATTGCGCACGTGGAACCTGACCTGTAATCATCATTACAGGAATAGAATCATAATATGAACAACAAACACCGGTTAGCAAGTTAGTAGCCCCCGGGCCACTCGTTGCCATTGCAACACCAACTCTCCCAGTAACTCTAGCATAGCCATCAGCAGCCATTGCTGCAGCTTGTTCATTTTGAACCGGAAGGTAATCAATATTTGATGTTTTAGCAACGGAATCAATGCAATGAAGTATGCAGCCCCCCGTTAATACAAATACTTTATCAACGCCTTTGCTGGCTAGAAAGCTGGCCACATAATCTGATAGCTTCATATTTCCTCAATCAAATAAATAACTTAGTCAATTTTTCAATCGCCAAGCAAATGTTTTCCTTAGAATTTGCATACGAAAACCGCACAAACCCCTCTCCCTGAGCACCAAATATGTTGCCCGGAGAGACAACCACACCGGCTTCATACATCATCAACTTCGAAATTTCATCACTCGTCAATCCTGTTTTCTCAATGTTGGGAAAAGCATAAAATGCACCATCTGGAAGTTTACAGTGAAACCCATTAATACTGTTTAGTCCATTCACCAGCAAATCCCTTCTTTGCCTGTACTCTTCTACCATTTTAAAAATTTCATCCTGATTGCCGCGAAGAGCCTCAACTCCCGCATATTGGACAAATGGAGGAGTGCAAGACAGAATTGTTTCAAGCATCAACCCCATCTTTCCAATTAGAGGGCTAGGGCCAGTAACAACGCCCAAACGCCAACCCGTCATCGAGTATGATTTGCTAAATCCATTAACAATGATGGTTGTTGTGCGACAACCATCTATTAAAGATGGCGAAAAAAAAGCATCTGAGCCATCTGTCGTATAAACCATTCTCGCATAAATTTCATCGCTCATTAGGTAAATATCTTTACTTTTAGCAAGTTCAAATATTTTTCTAATTGAATCCTCGTCCATTACTGCCCCAGTCGGATTACTTGGAGAGTTTAAGATGATCATGGCAGTCTTATCAGTTATAGCTGCCCTAACATCCTCAGGATTAAGTCTAAACAAGTTCTCTTCTTTTAAGCTAACACTTACGGGAATGCATCCAAGCGATTCGATGATTGATTTGTAAGAGACAAATCCAGGGTCCGGGATGATAATCTCATCACCTGGGTTAGCCGCACACGCAATTGCTAGATATATTTGAACATTTGCTCCAGGCGTCACAAGTATCTGATTTATATCGGGTCGGAATTTTCTTGATCTTTCCGTGACATCACAAGCAGCCTTTCGAAGCTCGTTAATACCAAATGAATTGACGTACTTTGTTTTACTGTCTCTAATGGCAGAAATTCCTGCCTCTTTAATATTTAAAGGCGTATCAAAATCAGGCTCGCCTATTTCGAAATGAAGCATTTTTCTTCCAAGAGTTTCAAGTTGTTGCGCTTCGGCAAGGATTTGAAACATTTTTTGCCCTACTAATCCATTTGCAACTTTAGATAACTTCATACACTCCTTACATCTGTATTAATTTGACGTATATTCTTTCTTGAGTGAAACTTTCTCTTTATTTTAAAAGTGTTGTTACGTACTTTTTAAGCTCAACTTTATCTACTGGCTTTCGATTACAAACAATTTGAACATCCATCGCAGCCGCCACGCTACCCACAAAGTTTGCAACCTCAGGAGCAAGGCCTTTGACCAGGCACAATGCTGATAGTGAAAGATAAGCATCTCCTGCACCAATTCTGTCAACAACTCGCGATGAGAGCGCCGGAACACGGTTGAATTGCTGTTTAGTTACCTCGAACATAGTAACCCCCTTAGTGCCACGAGTAACCGACAGATATTTTGTACCGACAGTGAGCGCAACCTTTTGGCATACAATATCCAGACTGTCGTGCCTATTATGCGCTGCAAGCCTAAGTTCAGGCTCATTCAGAGACACAAAATCTGCTCTTGGATATCGATTGATGACGTGATACCCGCGATTACCGCTATTGATCTGCGTGTTAACGGCTATGAATTTTGATTTCTTAACTAGAGAATCAACCATACTCTGATTAAGAAAGCCATTACCGAAATCCGTCACAATTACTAAATCATATTTCTCCAAGTTGGCATCCAACCACTTCAGGATATGATTACCATTATTTTTAAGCTCAGGTTTTTCATGATAAAAATAGACCTCAAAAAACTTATTCAGATCACTGTCTACAAAACGACGCTTTGTGACCGTCGGCGCCCCGTCAAAATACTCAACCAATAATTCAACATTGTCTTCAAGTTTAGATCGAATAAAATCTTCATGACTATCAATATCGCCAAGACCCGTAACAAGTGTCACATCTTCCACAAAACGCGAGACATGATTGGCAACTGCGATTGAACCACCCGCGAACTGCTCCTCACTTTCATATTGAACTGCAAGCACATTTCCTTTTCCCGTCTGACCTAGTGACGAAACATAGTGATACTGATCTACGATTGCGTCACCAACTATGGCAACTTTTAAATCCTTTAACGAATCGATCATTTGGTGAATGTCTGATAGCAAGTGCTTTTCACTGAAAGTCTCTAGATAGCATTTCGTTTCCGAGGTAAATACCCCAAAGTGCTCATTTAGAAGACTGCTTGAACTAAAGGTAATCTCATCTGTAAAAAATATTGATCCGCCATATGACTCAACTGCCGATCTTTCGCGTGCAATATTCCCTGTCACGTCCGTAGATTCGTCTTTGTACTCAATCCCTTTAACGTATAAATCTGGTTTGATTGAATCAATAACATTAATGGCTGTTACCTCGTAATTAATTGCCACCAGATCAACACACTCTAGCGCGGCGATATTTTCTGCACGCAACCTTTCACTAAATACCGGCCTACCCGGTCCTTTATTTACAAACTCGTCAGCAGTTACTGTTACGATAAGGTAGTCACCTTCTTTTTTAGCTCGTTGAAGATAGCGGATGTGGCCTGTATGCATAAGGTCAAATGCTCCATGACACAACACTATTTTTTTTCCGAAAGATTTTTTCTCTGCAGATATCTCAGAGGCTTTTTTGAGTGATACTATCTTTGCGAATTCCATCATTCTCACTTGTTCAAATACTTAAACCAGGTTTCAGTTGCTTTATTGATACCGGCCACATCCCAAACAGGCGCGTCCTTCCAATTCTGAATGCATGCAAGCATGCTCTTAACACCTTGCTCGAACGGCACTACCGGTTTCCAATTCAGGACTTTGCGAATCTTAGATGTCTCTGCAAAGGTGCAATCTGGTTCGCCAGGCCTTTTGGCGATATAAATCACTGGCCCTTCTAAAAGCGAGACTAAATAATTGATACTATAGTGGTTGCCACTACCCACATTCATTGCCTCCCCAGAAGCAGTCGATTTAGCAGCGGCAATAAAAGCAGCCGCAACGTCTGTCACATAAGTAAAGTCTCGGGTTTGCTGCCCATCTCCAACGACTGTAAAAGGCTTGCCACTAAGTTTCTGAGCGAGAAATACTCCAAATACTGCACCATAAGCACCTGTAGTCCTAGACCTTGGGCCATACACATTAAATAGACGCAGAGAAATGGCAGGAAGCTTGTAGGTTTGAGCCCAATGCAATACCAACTCTTCACCAATGTATTTAGTAAGTGCATATGGATATTGCGGCCTAATCGCAGACGACTCGGGCGTTGGAAACTTATCAGGAATACCATAGCTTGATGAGGATGCAGCATAAATAACTCTCTTTACACCTGCCGCTAAAGCCGATTGCAGTACATTTAAAGTGCCCGTCACATTTGTTTCGTAATAATTATCGGGTTGCTCAATAGACGGAACAATGTCCGCCAATCCTGCCATATGAAACACCCAATCAACATCTTTAAAAATACCGGCTATTGATTTTCGGTCTCTTATATCTGCATTGATATAAGTCAGCCCAGGACTATCCTTAAATGTTGCTAAATTCTCCAAACGGCCACAAGCCAAATTATCAATTATGATGACTTCATGACCCTCTGAAAGTAGCATCTCACTAAGGTGACTACCAATAAATCCACATCCGCCAGTTACTAACGCCTTCATGCATTTCCTTAGATAAAGTTCATATGCGGAACTGATTCGGACTCAAGTTGATGCAAATAACGATTTACTTCGTCCATTCGACAGTTGCGCCGGCATTCCTTGATATCCAGTTCGCGCCGAATAAATTCAAAATTTTGGCGGCGACGCTCACCTTCCCAAATTTCTTGAAACGATTGATCGTTCAAATTACCATACTCGAATCGTTTGTCAAGCAGAAATGCGCTGCATCCGTAAAGCGCGCCATCTGCCATGACATACCCCCATAGGAAAGGTGTTGCATAGCACTTAGGGTAACGGTCTCCTTCCGTATACTTTTTCATCGTATGCCCACGAAATACGACATTAAATGTATCAGTATTCAGGGCTTCAAATTGCTTTGACATCTCTAACTGCGGTTTGTAATCAATGTGCTCATAAATTCTAGTCTCGCTAAACATATGCTGCGAATATGGCTTCACAACAAGATAGTCAAGACCAATCTCATCACGACAAAGTTTTGCTAGCTGAACCATTTCATGGGCATTTTCTGGGAGTAAGAGCGCTTGCGCACCAATGGTACAGTCGATATTACGTTCTCTTTTTGCCCTTACCGCATTCTTGAGATTCTGAATAACCTTCTCGAAATCTTTTTCTTTAGTACGATGGATTTTTGCGTACGTTTCAGCAGAACCAGCATTCATTGATACTTTTATCCAAGAAACATTGTGCAGTGCCTCATCAATAAATCGTTGATTTAGCACTGTAGCGTTAGTGGTAAAAGATACATCAATGCCAGCATCCTTAGTAACATTTACCATCTCCACGATTTTTTTATGGAGCATGGGTTCACCTTCACCAGCGTACATAATGCTCTTAACACCCATACGCCCCATCTCATAGAGCCGCTCGCTAAACTTCTCCAGATTCAACATCCCTGTGCTATAACCAATGTAATCGACCGCACAAAATGTACAGCGATGATTGCATGCGCCAACTGGCGACACTTCCACATAAATTGGATAAACAGACTTCGCCTTCTCCCAATCGTCACCGACGTCCATCAGTTGAGCCACACGCTTTGGGTGGTAAATCAGTTTGTGGCTGTCAATACCGTATTTATCGCTCATTTTATTCACCGATTTTTCTTAAATTAATTTTTGATCAGCCAACCACTGCATGCAAATATGGCCAACGGACAACTGTAAATCTTCAGCTATTTGCATATCGTCGACAGCAAAATGAATGGGCAAGTGCGCCAATTCCTTACACTTACCACCAGAATACCCCAAAATCGCACAAGTCTTCATACCAAGTTCGTTCCCAGTTTTGATCGCTTCTATAACGTTTGCTGAGTTACCCGACCCAGACAATACAATCAATATGTCTCCAGGGTTAGCTTTAACTTTGAGTTGCTCCGAATAAATAGATTCATATCCGACATCATTAGCAAGACAGGTAAGTACCGCAGGATTGGCACTCAACGCCTCAACACGAAGACCTCGCCCATTCTTTTTGCCTGCACCGTAGGTGAAATCATTTGCTAAATGAATCGCATTACCCGCGCTCCCGCCATTCCCACAGAAATAAATCGTATTTTCACTTACCCAAGCATCTTTCATCCATAAAGCCAACTTCATACTCTCCTGCATCGCAGGCAAGCAAATTGCGCCAGTCAGTTTCTCAACATATCGTAAAACATATTCATTCAATTTTTATCTCCTTATCTACTAGCTAACAACACCCTTAACTTTTTACGATTTACTGATTTTATAAAACATATTTCAATATTCAGCCTGTTTCACTTCTTTCAACTCAAAATAAACAAGTAAGCTCAACGCTCGATTTCAAGGTAGGAACATAGTTTCTTGATTTGACCTCGATCCAACTCAATAATTTGATCGCAATACTGGAGGGTTGTAAGCCGGTGAGCTACTATGATAATAGTTATATCTTTGCCAATGCTTTCAATGGCTTCAATCACTGCGCTCTCAGTGTCGTTATCTAGCGCGCTGGTTGCCTCGTCGAAAATAATGACATCTACTTTCTTATAAAGAGCCCGCGCAATACCGATCCGCTGTCGCTGCCCACCCGAAAGTCGAATGCCGCGCTCACCAACAAAAGTATCGTACTGCCTATCCCAAGATTCGATGGTGTCGGCAATCTGGGCCTGACGTGCCGCCACCCTTACTCTTTGATAGTCTATATCCTCAGGTGGAATTCCAAATGCAATGTTTTCAGCAATAGTCGTATCAGCCAAAAAGATAGCCTGTGGCACATGGGCAATTTGCGCCTGCCAACTACGATAGTTTTTAGCTTCGATAGGAATGTCATCTATAAACAACGCACCCTCAGTAGGTTTTAGTAAACCCATAATGAGATCTATAAGCGTGCTTTTGCCACTGCCAGTGGTACCCATGACTCCGACACGACTACCTTTAGGTATTTCTAAATCAATTTCTTGCAAAACCCAAGGCGCATCATCTCCATAACGAAAACGGACTTGCTCTAGGCGAAGGGCAGAATTGAAAAGCATGGGCGTAGCCGAAGGCTCGTTAGCATATTCCGGGAGTTGTTGATCCAGAAGATCTAACACACTCTTTAAGGAGGATTGGTGCCCACGAATATACGATATGCTGTAGTAGATTGATTGCATTACTGGCAATAATCGCTGAGCCCCAATTGCCAAGGCCCCAAGGACTGGGACTGCGCTAGCGACGCCACCCCCGCGTTCCGCAAGCCCATAAGCTAGAACTGCAATCAAGACCATGCCAAAAGCTTCAATTAGGAATCGCGGTGCTCCGCCGATGATTTGGATATTGGCTTGTGATTTTCGCAGCGGTAAATCTGCATCGCGATAAATCTTGCAATAGGCAGCCTGAGTACCGTCAATCAGTACATCACGAATACCTCCCAGCCCTTCTTGCAAGGCTTTAATGACCTGTTTAGATTCATGACTAATACGTTGACTATCATCTGCGAGGCGTTTTTTAGTAGCGAATACTATCAATCCATAAACAAAGCCAAAACCACCAAATGCGACAAGCGCTACTGCAGGATTGATAGCAACTAGAACAACCATGATGGCAAGCAATATTAAGCTTGAGCTTATGATCAGCAGTATCGGTAAAAGAATGTGATTAACCGCCGAATTTGTTTTGGTAATGATTCCTGCAATCACTTCGTTGCTATTTCGGCTGACATGAACAGAATAGGGCTGATAAAGGGTGTTTTTGTAAATCTTGATACTGAAATCGGCACCTATAGCGAATCCAAGCCGCGTTTGCGCCCAAAGCAATACTAGACGCATCGCTCCAGAAAACAACGCCGCCAAAATAAATATGATGGTTAAAGGAAATAGCAGTTGAAAAGGTTCAGTTAGACCCAGTGTTGCGATGATTGGTTGTGCAAGCGGGTTTACAAACACACGCTCCGGCGTCATCAATACCGCTAAAAACGGCAATACGGCACCAATACTTAACACCTCAGCAAAAGAAGCAAACACCATAACAACCAAGAGCCATAATAATTGCTTCCGACGGCGCAGATCAATTTGATGCCATAGGCGTTTAAACGAAGATAAGGGTTTCAATCTACTTTTTTCATTTCTAAGAACGTTAAGGCCATTTACTGCACTTACTATAGCTAATTTGCGCTAACAGCAAAAAGCTAGCGTGATTCATTAAAGGTATTTTTGAAAAACTAAACCGATTCACAATTAAATTCATGAGAAGTTTTAATATCACAAGATTACTTCATCTCTGTCTAAGCAAATTCAAAGGGCTACTCATTTTCTGTGTTTTATCTAAAATCACAGACAAAAGAATGGCTTGCTCCTGAGCATCTATTACATTTGTAATTTTCTCACAAACTCCCCGCTTGCCCCTTAGTTACCCAGCAATCATTTATACAAACTGCCCTAGTGAAAAACAATGCATTCTAAGTAAATTACTCACCACGTTTTTAATTGCGGTTAACTGCTTCGAACTTAGACTTGCATTCACAGACCCAAAACAAACCATTCACTCAGAGTCCGTACGTGAGAGAGAATAATAATTATCTGTTTGATTTAATTGAAGAAAAAAACGAGAACATATTAGCTCTTCTTTTTGAATACGCTTTCCACTAATGATATTTCCAATCTCTATAATAGATAGGGATACTTCACAATACCGCTTTTGAAGTTCTTGACAAGCCGTCAACTTTTGACGCAGTTTAGACTGAATTACGAACCATCATGCTTGCATGTTTTGTATATGTGTCACCTTATAATTGTGATAGCTAAGAATAATCTATTCATTTAACAATTTGCACAAATAGCGCACCAATTTCCCCTACCTCAAAATGGTGAATTAGTAAAAGTTTAATTACTTGCCACAATCGACATCACTGCCATACGCACTGCAATACCAAAAGTTACTTGCTTGAGGATCACTGAC